>VMHT01074354.1_pt1 | contig 18016 bp, 21 predicted proteins | sample 4693611 | NCBI WGS metagenome assembly VMHT01 (sample SAMN12280063, study PRJNA550983) | marine metagenome | isolation source: seawater sampled from same location over 5 years 0.02-0.2 micron viral filtrate | place: USA: collected off the coast of southern California halfway between the port... ...
AATAAATCTAATGCGGCGGTAATTGATTCCCCTAATGCTACTCCAGATAAAGGCACTGGAAAAGAAGGAATTGTTTTAGTTACAGAAACACCAACACTAGTAACTTCTAAGGGAATAGTATTTATTTGTAAATCAGTTCCACTAAATGCTTGTGTTTTAAGATATACATATGTCATTTAATCACCTCATTGTTCTAGAAGCACCACTTCTGTTAATCTTCATATTAATCATATTACTTAACTCATTAGCAATTCTTTTCATTTCTTGTTTAGAAGTATCTCTTGCGTTGATAGTAATATAGTTATTGACAGTCGTTCCACCCATCATTCTATTTGTTTGATAGTTGGTTTTAACTTGCGCCCCTGCTGGTAAATTAACTAATTCCGGCCCTTGTTCACCAACCATAGTCATTCCTCCGTGACTTGTTCCACCAGTTGCTTTTTTGAAGAATTTGAAATTTGCACCAAAAAATTCTTGTAGTGCCACTATTAGCATTCCAATACCAACACCTAATGCGACAACAAATCCACCCGTTACAAAACCCATCGCAAATAAAGCAATTGCTAGTATTGCACCCACAACGCCAACCACAGCCAGTATTGCTCTTACAAATTTAGAGTCTTGAAATTTCTTATAAAGGGCAATAATGAAAGCACTAATTAAAATAATCATACCAATAGGTATAGCATAAATACCTGCTAAGGTTAAAGCAACACCAACAAAGTATTGAACTGCCATAGCAGCAACCCATAACAGACCTAATTTAACTAATGTGGGAAAAATAATGTCAATAAAATTAGTCCCTTCAAAAGCATAAGAAAACATATCAATTAGTGCATAAAAACCACCAACTAAAATTGCAAAACTTGCTTTCAATAAAACCTTCCCAATTCTAAATCCTATTTTTAAGACACTATTAAATATGCTTTCAAAATTACCAAACATGGCTTCAAAATCACCATCTATAAAATTACCAATTATTTCAAAGACCTTACCCATTATACTTACAGTCTCTTCAATAATGGCACTTATATCATCCATTATATTTAAGTCTCCCATTAAATCTGCTATTTCATATAATATTTTAGCCACCGCCATAAAGACAAATATACCTAAAATACTATATATTAAAAATTTCATTAGCATACTTAATAGTGGCTTTATTCCCCCCATTAGTTTTTGCGCTTTTTTTGCAAACTTTAAAACAAATTTATTTGTAGCCAACCTGTATGCACTGTAAGCCTTAAGCACCCTAGCAACTATTCCAAGTTTTTTATTTTGGCCTTTTATTGCTCTAAATACTTCTCTCATTCCACCTGATTTAAAAGCACTTCTAATATCTTTAAAAGTAACCCTAGGTGTTTTTTTAATGTCTTTTTGTCTAAAATCTTTATATGCTTGTATTCCATCAAAAATAGATTGTAGACTTTTTCCTCTAGAAAAGTTTGATGCTAGCATATATGTGAGAGTGTAATTAGTTTTTATCATTTCTTTATTATCCGAATCTATTTTCATTTTTGCTGATGCTCTACCTTGTGGGGTAGTTAATTGTCTTTTAAACTTGGCCTGTGCCTGTTGATTAGCCTTAAATTTATCTACTCTTTCCTCATTTACCTTAAAACTAGCATTAAGTTCCTTTATTGCAGTATTGTATAATTGAGTTTCAGTCCTACCTAGCACTAATCCTCTTGCATAAGCATCAGTAGATTTTACTGCCGCCATCATTTGTTCGCTCATGGCTATGCCATTTACTTTAAACATTTCAAATTCGCTTTCTAATAGGTTTAACTCTTTTCTCATCCCTTCAAGACTTTCAATAGAATCAATAACTGCTCTATTGCTTTCTCTTTGTGCTTTTTCTGCTTTTAAAGCGTAGTTTTGAAATCCTGCTAAAATTCCTAAATATGCTCTCGCTTTATTTTGTAGTTTCCATATAGGGCTTCCCGAAGTTAAACGACTAAATACAGTCCATGCTTTACCTGCACCATCTGTTTTTGCCGCAACATCTACCATTGTTCCAAGAAAACCTTGAAATATCTTATCCCCATCTTTCATGGCGGTGTTTAAATCTTTAAGAGACTTTGCAGCCATAGTGATATTATCAGCCAAATTTAGTTCCCTCCGCTTTTTGCTTTATTTTATCCATTTCCTGAGATTCTAATTCTTTGACTGTTCCGTGAACAGTAAGTAAGTCTTTGACTAAACTCACCGGCATTTTATATACTTCTAAAGGACTAATGGCTAATGCTTTAGAAAGCATATAAACCATCATTAAAGAGACAACATTAGGGCTAGTTTCCTTGCCCTTTACTGCCCTTTCAATCATCCTTTTTTTCTTCATCCTCCTGCATCATAGACATAGGATTAGGAAGTATTTCTTTTAATTGATTCCCGACATATGGGCTTATTCTAAGCATATCGAGGGTTGAAAGTGACGGTTCAGTCTTTTCAATAAAGTTTTCAACCATATATCTATACATGGCTTGTAAGTCAATATCAAAAGACTGTGTTCTTTGGTCTATCTTCATTACTGAATTAAGTGCTTTCTCGGCTTCAAGCCAAGTAGGTTCTTTAATCCAGACTTTTAAATATTCATCTGATTCGGGAGACACTTTAATAAAGTGTTCCTTCGCTTCTACAAGTGCAAATAAAGCACTCTTATTCGTTACAATTTTCTTATTATTTAACATATTATCCACCTTCAAAAACCAACAAACAAACAAACGGTGTGTTGGTGGAATATGATTACTCTAATTTAGATTCCTTTTTTGGAGTCACCTTTGGAGTATCTTTCTTAGCAGGTTTCTTTTTAGAAGCCGCTTTTAATCTTTCTTGAATTAAAATTCCCTTTTCTGCTTTTGAAACCATTTAATCACCCCTGTAAAACCCAATGTGTTTTAACTGTGCAAGAGTTTAAGGTTCTTGGCATAACAGTTCCTTCTACGGTAATTGGGCCTTTATCATCAGGTATAGTAAAATTAGCAGCACTTAAATAGTAATCTTGTAATTTAATTAAAATTTGTTCACCGTTGGCTTTATCGAATTGTAAAGTAAGAAGAGTTGAAGAAGTGTCTCCTACTTCTGTTTGATTTAACAATTCTTCAAATAATTTGTCATCAGTTACCATAGCGGTAAAAGCAACTTCATAGTTTCTTTGTGCAGGAATTGCTTCTTTGATTGACTTATTACCCACACCAATGAATCTTTTGTCTTGTAGATTATTGTTAATAGTAAGAGTTAAATTTGTGACCTTCAAGAATTGTTGCCCAAAGATACTGAATAGACCACTTGAGAAGAAGAAAGGTTCTAAAAGTTCAGCATCGAAATCAGTAGTGCTTGTATTGTTAGCCTGTTCATAATTAAACAATTGGCGGTTATCTGATATTCCACCTCTTGCTTCATAGTTCTCACCTTGTTCTAATTTATGAACTGCTCTTGAATTTAAATCTAAAGTCATTTTAACCTCTTCATTTTCATTAGCGGTCATTGTCAAAGTATTTACACGGTTTCCTCTAGCAATACGAACAAAGGTAGTATCTTCCGAAGCACCATCAGTTGCATTAGTAGTTAATGTTGTAGACTTAGCCATAGTTTGTTCTAAAGCAAACGAAGGTAGTATTTCTCCATTCGCTTCCTCAAACTTGTATGTTATAGAATTTGCTAGACCTGTTGCACTTGAAGTCGTTCTGTTTAATAACTCCATATTGGTATTAATGTCAAAACCATGAAGCAAAGGAGGAACTAAAGTATTTCCTCCCCTTGTAGTTTTGTAAAAGAATGGGCCTTGTGACAGAAATTCACTTGAGGTAATTGTTCCTGTTTCAGCACCACCATTTGTAGTATCAAGATAAACATTTCTTCTATCATCTTTAGTTGTATTTGCACCATGTCCAGTTAATTTATTAGCAGGGTAATTTGCTTCAAAAGTAGCAGTAATTTCTGTGCATTTTCCTAAAGCATAATATAAAAATGCACCATGATTAGCCACTAATGCTAAATTACCGCCCGAAGCAGTTTCAATGCCTTTATATTGATGAGTAAAGTTTCGAGAGCCACCAAGAGAAAGATTCATTTGTTTCATTTCTACTTCTACATTAGGGAAAGAGGAAGTTTCTAAAAGACCAAGCCAATTATCAGCATTGAGTCTTTTAGTTGAGCCTGAATATAAACCAACACAAGGCGCACCATATCCTTTAATATGGATAAAATCTCCATCTGCTAAAGTAATATCACTAGAAATAGCAGGAGTAATGACAATAGTATTAGCGGTATTGCTTGTAATAGTATGTGTTGATTGGGGAATAGTAGTGCCGTCGGTAGCATCAGCGTCATAAAACTCAACGACACAACCAACATATAGATTATTTACCATCAAAAAATGTGCTTCCCAATCATTATGTGCTTCTAGTGATGAACGAGTTGTTGGGCTACTATGGTTAATCGGTATATACAAATCCACTTCGGGAATCATAGTTAAACTGGCTTGGCTTCCTAAAAATATATCTTCTGCTGACATGTTACTTCTCTCCTTTCCTTTACAAACTTACTAAGGGAGTGTTAATGCGAATCTTTTTGCTTCTATTGTTAATTTATAGCCGAATAAACGCTTACTACGGTCATTACTTTCACTTCTTGAACCAACAAATAATTGATTAAACTTAGACCCATCACTCGCAGTATATCCGGTTCGGCTACGCTCAAGTGCATGACGGGCGACCAAGTATAAAGCCCTTAGCCTATCCCTGCCAAAATTAGCATCTGTTCCTGCCCTTTCATCGTGAATCGTTCTTATGTGCATAGTAAATGAATATGTTTCATTTCTAACATCAAAGTGAACAGTGGGGTATTCTAGGCTTTGAGAGTCTTCAAAAAAGATAATGACATCTTTTGCAGTCAAATCGTAACGAACACCTTTATTCTTTTGTAGGGTTCTTACATCAACAAAGTTTGGAATAGCCACATGGTCGGCTGTAATCGTTCCGGCTTGCTGTAAAGTAGTAGCGGAAGAAGACCAATTGCTGCTTACTAAATCTATGAGAAGACTGACTTCATCCATTCATTCACCCCATTACTTATTTTTTTGTTGATAGCATTAACGAAGTTTTCCTCTGCGTTTTTTACCATTTCCTCATCACTAAATGTAATATCAATTCCTAATATTTCAGATAATTCTTTTAATGCCAATTGTCTTTCTTTTTCTATATCCAAGTATTCTTGGAACTCTTTAACTCCAATATTTGAGAACATATCAATCAATTAAGAAAACCAAATCTGCTTTGCCCTTGAGCGTGTCATACGCTTCTTTTGTGAGTATATCATACTTTTCCTTCGTGGTTATGTTGCCACCAGTTTCAGCGATTAAAATAGTTTGGTCGTCATGTCTAAGCAATTCTGCCGCAACTAACATAGTTGTTGCTCTATGAATACTTGACGGAACTCGACCATCTCCTGCAATATAAGTGCAAATAATTGAATTTTGAGTATGGTATGGATAGTCTCTTAAAAAGAAAATACGCCCTTCATCCCCTATTGCCCAGAATGAACCAAGTCTCTTCATATCCTGCATGTCGGTGAACGCAACTGACGAAGTATTCGATGTTTCACCCGCTTTGTCGGTGAGGGTAAGGGTGCATTCCGAGCCATCTTCACCCGCTAAAAGGCTAGAAATGTTTATTTTGTTGCCGTTATCGGGGTCTGTTGAAGCATAGAAGAAATCCGAGATAGCAAAAGAAGAAGATTCTTCTGAATTTTTAAACTTTTCAGCATTAGCCCCTGTAAATTGAGCAGTCTTAGATGGGTATTCTTCGTTAATTAAATGACAAATTTCTTGTGCTGTGGTCTTTGAACCATAAGAAGAATCAAAAGTATTTACAGCATTTGTTCCTCCTTCTCCAGTAAAAAATAAATTAAAGGTCTTACCACTATTCGGTAATTGTAATGTAATTTTTCTTAGGTGTTTATATCCAGTAGTATCAAGTGTAATGCTCGCTTGTGCTGATGCTAATTCTTGATAACTGTTTCCTTGCCAAACTTGAAGAGAAATTACTTTTTTAAGTTTTAAAGTATCTAATTGAACAAAGCCAACATAGCCTCCATAGTATGCTTGCATAGGGTGTCGAATAAACTCAAAGTTATGAAACTCATTCTTATAGATAATAGGGCGATAGGAACGCTTAACCTTCTCATCTACAATTCCTTCAATATTTTTAATTATTGCGCCTACTTGCGCTTGAGTTGGATATGTAGAAGTAGAAAAAGCAGGTATTTGCAATAAATCAGAAACTGCATTTTTGTCAGTATAATACCCACTACCTGTTGAATAATCAACATTGATTGCTGTATAGTCGCTTGGGGAGGATGCAATTGCCATTCTTATTCACCTTATGCCAATGAGTTTTCTAAAGTTTTAAATGCTCTTTTAGTTGAGTCTATAAATGATTTTGCTGATTTAATATCGCCGCTATCGTATCTTTGTCCATAAGTAGACCTTTGTTTATCTTTAGTGTCAAGTCCAATATTTGCGGCTTTTGTTTCTATTCTATGAGTAGCATTGACTAATGAAGGAGATTGAAAAGTGTAAGTAGTTGTCGCCTTTTTATCCTGTTTATCCATTATGTCATTTCCCTTTTCGTCTTTCTTTCCAGTTTTATATTCTACATATTTAGTTATAATTTTTTCTATTATTATTTCTATTTCGTATAAAGCCCCATAGTCTCTAAGGGCTTCTGAAAAAGTAGATTTGATATACGGTTTCAACTTCATTTTAAATGCTTCTTTTGCATCTTTATTGCTAAAGGCAGTCGAAGTAACAGTAACATTAGTTTTTTCTTTTAAATCTTCTAGTTTTGTTTGCACATATTCCTTCATCGGGTCAGTAATAGTATCTTTACGCCATTCTTTAAGTTTTCCTATTTCTAATTTCAGCCATGATTTGAGGCGTTTTACCTCCTTAATATATGTTTCATAAAAGGCTTTACCTTTTTTACTAGAATCGCTTAACGCTTTAATTCTTTTTACTACTTTTTTCATCTCGGTATCAATAATCGAATTAAGAAGAGTTATTTTTTTCCCATCTACTATTCCTATATAATTAATACGATTAAAATTAGGAAGAATGTATTCTCCCCTACTGACTATTTTTTTTCTTGTGCCTTTTGGTTTTTCAATTGTCTTTTTTTCACCAGTTTTAGTTTTATAAGTAACTTTATTTTCTGTCCATTTTGGATTTTTGGGTTTTCCGTATGGAGAGAAGAATTGATTTATTATTTTTTGTTCTTCTTCAGTATATTGAGTTTCAAATTTATCTGCTGTTTGTATTTTTCCAACCATTAATTCGGCATCTATTATTTTTATTTTATTAGAATATAACATAATATATGAAGATATTAGGTCATTTACTCCGGAGTTGGTTAAAGTGGTAAATTTTGTAGTATCGAGAGACAATCCATCGCTAAACTTACCACTTAACGCTTCTTTATTTGGAGTTTGGTTTAAAAATTGAGTTTCAAATATAGCGGAGGTTTGATTTCCAGAATTATAATTTTCAGAAGTTAAAGAACCCCCCGATATTTCCTGCCCTCTATAACTATCTTCTTTTTTATCTTTAGCAGAAGTAGTTGTAATACCACCTCTTCCTTTTCTTTTAATAGAACGAGATTCCATCAAAGAAATAGGAGCATATCCTAATTCTTTAAGGTAAGCAATCTTGCTATTAGGCATAGGATTTTCAGGATTATTAAAATCTATTTCTTTAAATCTTATAGAGCGTAACTCCACAATAGTTCTTTTTCCCATCTTTCCCTTCTTTTCCTCTGGGCCTACAACATTTAATTTAGTGCTACGCCCTTTTTCTTTACCGATATATTTTGTATATTCATCGAATTTTTTATCGGGCATACCTTTTCTTTTTTCTTCTCTTGCTTTTTTATTAGTATCAGGATTATTTAAAGTAAGAGAAAGGTTACTATTTAAATCTTTAACAGTAAATTTTTCTTTAGTGTTTTTTAGACGCTCTAAGGCTTTTTTTCCAGAAGGGCTTAATTCTATATTGTGAGTAGTAATCAATTCTTGAATAGGGGTGTTTTCTATCGAAGTTATTGCAGAATTATATACTTTAATGTATTGGTTTTTAATTTTACCTTCCCAATTCATTATATTAACTTGTTCCATTTCATCTAAAGATAAATCTCTCGCTATTTTTCTATGTGACTTATCTTTATTTGCTAAATACCCACTAAGTAAAAACAGAACCATTTCTTTTTCAATAGTTATTTTATCTAAAGAAATTTCTTGGCCCGTTCTTGAGTATTTGATTTGCAAAGTTAATCAACTCACATTAACCATTTAGCCCAAGCCGCACCTTTTTGAATGGCTGAACCTAAATGTAATCCACTTGAAGGAGGTTCATAACTCATTTGATTTTGGGCATCAATCCAATATGGCCTTCCATATCCGTCTGTTCCCGATGGAGGAATAGGATAGCCCGAACCATTATTCACAGCACCCTGCATTTGTTGATATTGTTGCGTTTGTCCCGTCAATCCGGCTACTGCCATACCTGCTGTTGGCCCTGCGGGGTTCATTCCTCCCATGTTTCCACTACCTCCGAATCCTTGAGATTCGAGATATTGTTGCTTCGCAAGTTTGCGTTGATTTACTACTTCTGAGTTAATTGCCGATTGAAGAATCCTTTGAATATCTAAGTCAATATTTTCTTGAGTAATTCTTTCATACTCTCTCATAGCATCAGCATCAATGCTTATTTTTGAACCAGTAGTAGTAAAAGATAATTTTGCTAGCATTTGGCTAACTACTCTCTCTACTACATCTTCCATTAATTTTTCAAATGTGCTTAAAAATTGCTCACCATGATATTGAAAAAATTCTTCTACATGGTTGTCTTGTAAAGAAAGTAAGTTATTTACATTCTTAAATTGTTGGTCGTTTTGTGCGTGAACTGCACCCATTACTGCTTTGTTACTTGTTCCAAATACCATGATTATTCCTCTCCTTTGTTATTAGTTACCATTGATTGTAGTCTTTTGGTATTAGTTTCTATCTCGGCTATTAGCCGAATTACTTCCGCCATCTCGCTCTCATTATCCTTGACAACGGGGGGCGTTATAATCCATCCGGTTGATGTCAGCGACAAGACATCATCTCTCGATAAAGTCTTCAATGGGCCACCCTTTAGCATTTGTGGCACTTTAGGTCTAGGAATGAATGCTTTAAAATCTAATCCATGTTCGTCTGCTAAAATCTGTTGCTGTAACATCTCCATCTGTTTATGAATATTTGCGTGTTTAGGGCAATAAGTTCCTCTTAAGGGTCTTCCCTTAGTGACATTATCTAAAGGAATAGGAGGGCGCATATAATCACCCGATTCCCAAATGTGGTGCATTCCACAAACCACACACCTATCCTTGAGATTAAACTTATATCCATACTTAATAATGAATTTTTTCTTCTCCGGCAAAAGAACCTTTTTGATTTCTTTTAATTGCTTCTTAGGTTTTAATGCCGTAAAAGTATATTCTTCGATAGAACCCGCACTCCTAAACTGTTGTAGTTTAGGTAAAAATAAATTCTTTGTTTGCGGGCTGTTTATTAAATTCGGTTGTTGATACATGTTAATTCCTCAGTAATCTTTTATTAGCGTAGTAATTCCTTTATAGACCATTTCGGGGTCAGACTTTGCCGATACTATATATTTGAATGTTGGTATTCCTTTATCATTTAATTGTCGCATACCATACTTAAACGGTTCATAAATATCGTGCTTATCAATTGATTGCCCTTCTCTTAATGGATATTTGTCTCCCCATATGTCATACTTATTTGCCCAAATACTTACAGCCATAGGGTAATCTGCTTCTTTTTTTCTTTTTCCATTCGGCCAAATATTAGAGGTAATTGTATCTACTAAAAATTTCCATGCTAATTGATGGTCTAAGTTAGATGTTGAATCCAAATGCCTATGGTCTATCATAAAAATAATATATTTAACCTTTCTAGATTTCATATCTTCGACCCATTGTTTCCAATACATCGCTTCTCCGCCAATATCTGCACTTTTCAATGTATGAGAGTCTCCGTCAAACTTAACTACTTTTCTACTCGCTCTTTCCAAACCAACTGTTCTTTTATTGATTTGTTGGACTTCGCCTCTTGTTCTTAATTGGTAACTTAATGTTGTTTTACCAACCATAGTAGCACCATAAACTCCAAAATTAATAGCGTGGACTCTTTTATAAAAAGCCACTACTGCTTCTGTAATTAGAATCGCAAAGCCCGCCATTACTGACATTCAATGACCCCCAAATATTGACTTAATAGTTTCAATTATCCATCCCATAATATTTATATCAAAAACACCCATTATATTTCCTATAAGAAACATAGATAAAGTAGCACAAGAACCCCAAAACCACGCTCGCATTTTAATAAAAAACAAATCCGCAGAATGCGCTCTTTGTTGATTATATGCGTAGTCGGAGTCGGAGAATCCCATTAAGTCACCAAGAACCAACTAATTCACCTCATGGTTGAAGAGTAGCCAAAAACTCATTAGGCACTTGACTTTCTTCAAACGAAGCGATTTGTGTTTCAGGATAAACATTGTTCCATGAATCCCGCTTATTAACTCCGTATTGTTTCATACTTTCACGAAGTTTCTGTTTAATTTGTTGTTCTCTAGCAACCCTTTGAAAGTGTGCTTCAATTTGCCTATCTAGCAACCTAATCTCAATTCTATCATTAAGAGATAAGTCGAATAGTGCTTTCATAACCATAATGCCACCAACTGTAATCAGCCCAAATAAGACCGAGTGTGCTAATGGGCCATAAGGAAAATTAAGACCGTATGCTGAATAGAAATAAACATTTGCCCCACTGACTGTTCCGACAAATAAAATTGTCATAACTAATCGAGTATCGTTATTTAATGCCGCCATTAAATCACCTCAAGCAAACTCAATAGACACGGCTACTGCACCACTGACTTCTTCAAAGTATAAACCATTAGTGCATAATACACCATGCATGTCAAATTCAATTGTTTGGTTAGCGGCTAAAGTCATCCTTGCGATTTCTTTACCACTAGCGGCTGTATTGTCATATACTTTAATTACTGCCGCAGCATTATTTACTTCTGTCGCATGAATGCTAATCAATTTCACTTGTCCGGTAACTACTAAAGCATTACCTGTTAATACGCCGCTACTTCTACAACCCGCTACCATAATATCACTTCTCTAATTGGTGGAGACAAGCCCCTCCTATTTAATGTGTCGGTTCAATTACTTCTTTAATGAAGTCTTAGGCTTTGTTTGGGCCTTTGTCTTCTTAAGGGAGGGTTTTGGTAGAATTTTCTTCTTAGGAACAGGAAGTAATTCTTCAAGTAACTTCTTACCTGATGAGATTTCTTTACCCATTTCCGTAGAAAAGACTTGTAAAAATCTTTCGTTCAATCCTAACAACTCGTCTTTATCTTCTTCACCAAAAACAAAAAAGTAATTAGGGTCAGAAAGACGGATAGCCGCCCATTTTACCGGAACGGCTACCCCTTCTTCCCTCGTAATTTCTTGTTTTGGGTTGATATAAAGCCGACGAATTGATGAATTATCACTTAATCGAACTGTTACCATGTTATCGCCTCAAAGGTTGCCCCAAACTCGCAATCTAACTGAATTACCGTTTGCATCATTAGCCAATGTAGCGTTTGTTCCATCCATAGCGGTAAAAACAAGGGCTAATGAAGTATTAGATTCATATGCTCCTGTTGCCGATATTTCAATAGAAGGTCTTGCTGTGTGCGCTAAATCATAGCCTGTAATTGTTGCACAATGGATTGTAGATAGCCCAAAGTCAGAAGCAGGAATAACTGAACCTGCGGCCAATACAGAAGTAACATCTACTACTGCATCAACAACATATTCGTCACCGCAAACTTTAGGTCGTGTAATTCCCTTATGGTCTGCCAATAAAACTGTTGTGTGTGCTTGTGCCAATTAAAACACCTCACTGTCCGATTGCTAGGAAATAAACTACATCTCCGCTTACACAGTGAATTGTTACATCTCCACTTTCAAGCGGTAAATCGGCGTTAATTACTGCGGCGGCGGCTTCTTCGGCAGTCCCCTTATGTGTAAACATAAGGCTTTCTGTTCGAGTAAGGCCGGTTTCAATATCTCCGTCTGTGCTGTCTGTTGTGGTTTGTCCACACACTAATTTTCTGTTTCCTTCTAAATTCATTTCTAAATGTATTACTGTTGCAAATGCCATTCTTAATTACCTCATTGTATGTTTGTTATCTTTCCTTGTCCTTTGAAGAATGAACAGCCGACTTCACCAATTGTTCGGTAAAGCGCACGATTGCCCAATGTTCCAACACCAAATGGATTTCCGTTTGCGATACCATCCTCAAAGTATTGAGTTGGTTTCATAACGGACAACCAAAGGTGGTCTGTATCAAGGAAAAGCATATCACTTAGTTTGGATGAAGCCGCACCAGTAGCGGTCATATCCTTAACAGGAATCAAAGGAATATCGTAGTATGTTGCCACACGGAATCCGATTTCTTGTCCTTTTGTTCCACGAACACCATTATCTGTCGGGACAATTTCCTTTCTATCCATAAATCGCTCTTGGCTTTGCAATAGGTCAGCCAATGCTTGAATAGTGTCATATCCAGTAAGGATAACCTTTGGAGAGCCACCTGCAAGTCGCAAGTTACGAATCATGTTATTTAGGAGAGTTAAAGTCAATTGACGAACATTTCCAGCAGTATAATCAGTTCCGAAATCAACTTCTGCATCAAGGAAAGAAGCGGCAGTAAATCGCTCACTACCGTAAATTTTTCCTAAATTGTTAGAAGCACTAGTAGTATCAGTTGCGAGGACTCCACCATCAATTAGGAGTAATTCTGCTCTTGATGTAATAACCTTCAACAATGATGAATAATTGTTACCAATGTTAGGCATAGCGGCAACTTCACCGTAATGTTCTAATGGCATAACTAGCATCTTGTTTTGAACTTCAGCGTGGTGCTTACCCATATCTTCACGCATTTGCGCTCGAATATCTCCGATTCCATCGTCAATTTGAGCCATTTCCATAGCCAATTCACTGAAATCGAATTGATGTGCAACAACTTTTGGACTCATGTTTAATTGAGCATAAGTTGGAGCAATTGGGCCTAATCCATCTTGAGCAGTTGAAAGTGCGGCATTCTCAGGAACACCACCAATCATGTCTGCTCTTGGTGAATCCGAACCTAATTCAGCAAGGTTTTCTGTTCCGCTTGCATCAACGGTAAATAGATTTCCACTACCACCGGCAGGTCGGCTCTTTAATACTCTCCAACCACTTGAAGAATAAGGTCGCTTTGCAATCATTGAAAGTGCATTGACTTCTCGGTTTAGCATAGACCAAACCTTTTGTCCGTAAACGATGTTGTATAATGCTGAAACATCGGAAACTCCACTACCAGACAATGATGGAGAACCATCGTGTCCTGTGTGAATACCGCCGACCATACCGGCTTGCTTCAATAAAGCATTACCGGCAGGTAAGTTGTTAATTCCGTATGTTTGCGCTTCTAAGTCTCTAATTGTGTTAATATATCCTGTCATCTTAAATCACCTTCAAATGTTGTTCACCATCTTATGAATATCCGACCAATCCATTTCTGCAAGGTCATCTAATGATGGGAGGGTAACTGTTGCTTCTTTTTGAGCCTTAATGATTGAATCCTTTTCAGCAGTCAAAGACTTTCGCAATTGAGTAAATTCTTCCTTTAGAGAAGAAATTTCACTTGCTGCGTCATATTGAGACTTTGCTAGAATATTCTCACGGTTTGCTCTTTCGGAGTTAAATCGTGTTTCAAAAGACTTTCGGAGGTTATCGTAAGCAAGTGCTTCGAGTTGTTCTTCACGGAAAGCAGCATAAGCCTTTTCAATGTTTGAATTGCTCAAATCAAGAGAATCAAACTCATTGTTTGAGAATGCCTTAACAACAGGCATGTCCGAAGAAGTCGGCTTACCGTTGTTAATTACGATTCGGTCAGCAGGTTCGCCAATTTGGTTTCCTGCGCCATCGAGAGTGCGAAGGTATGCTTTATCTGCTTCTTCATAAGAAGAGTATTCTGCATTTTCTTCCATTGATTCTTCTTCTTCATCAGCCATTTCCATGTCTTCTTCTTCATCAGCCATTTCATAATTACCTTTTTCTTCAGGCATGTGTGGGTTTGTTTTTTCATCCTCTTCTTCCTCTTTGCGAAGCATATTAACTTCTTCCAAAAGGGTGTCCAATTCGCTCAGTGCTTTTTCTAGTTTTTCACTCATTTTTTCACTTCCTATATCTTGTTTTAAAATATCGAATTTCGCTTCGGGGTTAATTCCTTTTTCACATATTGTTACTTCATGGAGTTCTAACTTGCTTATTTCGTTATATTCCCCTAATTCATTGTGGCTTTTCTTTACTTTTTGTAATGCTTGTCCACCAATACTAAATGACCTTAATGACCCTTTGCGAATGTTTCTTCCTACTTCCTTTGCTTTTTCAATGTCATCTCTTAGTTTAATTACTACAAAGAATCCCACATCATCTACTTCTGATTTCCATAATTTACCAGTTTTATCTCTATATGAATCTACGACTTCTCCAACTTGAACATTTGAATGATTAGTCATTACATTTCTAAACTTTGAGTCTCCCATGAATTTTTTAACTGATTCTTGTAATGCTTTTAATGTAATCAAATCGTTTTGTTTATCTACAATTTCAATGCTCGCATATCCACCAATCATTAAATCGTCGTTGCTTTTGAGAATGTTGAACTCATCATTCCTTGTAGCCATGACGCTTATACTCATGTTGCTCAAACCTTCCTATTCTCTTTGAGTATATAATAGACACGGCTCTATTTGGTAGGGAGGGTCAATTCTTTATACCTATCCTCATAAATATTCCACACTCCTGCATCTGATTCGTCATCAGCAGGAGTTTGCTTATATCCAGACCATGCTAGCCACATTTCCTTATTATCTACCTTAAGTCTTCTAATGTTGAATTTAGTTTCAAACTTATTTCCTTCTAAGAAATATTCATGATAACCATGCTTTTGTATTCCTAGTCTTATACTACCTTCATCTAAAAGTTTTCTTTTAGAAATGTTATTAGCAATCATAGCAGGGAATTTACCTGCTTTACCAAACAACTCAAATATATCGCCATCATCTTCTAAATCAATAAGCCAATTTAATGTTTCGTCTTTAAGTTTAATAACTAAGTTTAAATTATCATCATCTCTAAGGTATAATTTAAACTTACCATCCCTATATTCCTTTGGAGTTTTATATTCCTTAAGAATATTTTCTTCTTGTAATATTTTATCATCTTCCGAATAGAGTTTATTGGTCTTCTCATCATATGAAATACCATCTCTTTGTTTCATCCAGTCTTTAAGTTTATCTAATTTACTTTCTAGAATATCTTCATAAATGTCTTTATGATTCTTAACTAAATAATTATGTAGTGCTTTGATAGTTTGCGGGCCTTTCGTTTTCATAAACTGAAAACCTGCCACTGTTAAACGAGATTGTTTAGTTTTCATAATTTCTTCCGCTTGATGCTTCCATAAGTCTAAATCTACTAAAGCATTTTTAGCCATCAAATTATCTTCCTCGAAACCATAGATAGTAAATCCATCCATGTCTCCCTTAATTAGAATAGAGGCTTCTCCGTGAATATGGTCGGTTATTGTAATACCTTTCTTAAGGGCTTCAACATTATAATTTAATGATTTTTCTCCGTCATTGGATAGCATCTCAAGAGTAATCAATTTGTCGGGGTGTCTTGCTTCGGGTAATTCTATTACCTTAGCGGAGTGAACGCTGTATATGTCGCCCTTCTTCTTAACATGGTCTATTTTGACTCTCACTATGCTTCCTAAGTCAGCACTGATTTTAGTGTTAAGAGCCTTACCGACAAGCATATAGGTTTTACCTTCGATTTCTTGATAGTGCTTTCCTTCTCCTTCTGTTGGCCCTGCACCCAAAGAATAAGCGTAGTTACCACCGGATGATTTCTTATCTAGAACAATCAAATCTAAATCAACAAAACTCTTCCACTTAATCCATTTAGGATTTTTCTTAGTCCCAACATAATAAGTAGATGTTGAGTCTTTAATAACCACTCCCTCGGCTGTTGGCATTTCCATAATTGTCTTAGAGTATTCCTCTATATCTTTAATAGAATCTGCTAAACGAGTATCTTTCTTAGAAGGGAAAGTTAAATCCTCACTTGAATGAATGGAGTAATTATTAAACATCAGTTGCATTCTTTGAGTCAAGGTATCTTCTAATAATGACTTTTCATTGTGCCTTAATAAATCAAACATGTGCATTCTTAATCTACCGTCTGAGTTTTTATCATTAAAAACATGGGAAATGGTTTCTGCTCTATTAAGTGCTTCATCTCCTTTGAATAGTAACAAAGAACCATCTAATATACAGTCACCAAAATGTTTCTTTTCTAATTCTTCTACTTGTTTTTTACACTTAGAAGTAATGTCTTTACCATCAAAAGAGAACACTTTAACCTTCTTGTCTATTTTTTGCATTTGAATACGAAGTCCGTCATATTTTTCTTGGACATAATATTCTCCACTAAATCCTTTAAGTTCTTTTATGTCGTCTATTTCAAATATACGATACATTGGCTTATTTGGCACTATAAAATCAGACTGAGATTTTTCTTCACTAGATTTCTTTTCATCTGCTTTCTTAACAGGCAAGCCATCAATTTCTTCTAATTCACTCCATTCGCCCTTATCATTCTTAGATAAAAAGATTAACTCTAATAGACTCATCGCTGCTTTTACTTTAGATTTGACTTTGTTTGAGTCTTTTCCATCCCCGTAATGCTCTATAATATACAGGTCAATGTCATCCGCTTGTAGGTCAAGTCCTTGAAGACCCTCCGTAATATCGTCAGGCTCGATGTCTTTAACGGCGTAAATGTCGGGAGATAGTGCTTTACTGTCTTCTCTAATAGCATAGTGGACAAATTTAACCATGTTACCCGTTGAAGATAACAATGCTTCTAAGACTTCGCCTTTGAATCTCTTAGCGAAAGGGTCGTCTATTGATTCGGAAGAATAACGAAGTTTCTTAATTCCTTCGTATATTTTTTCTGCATTTTGTGATTGTGGGTCTTTGACATCATCTGCTTCTAAATCAGAAATTTCTATAAAGTTCTTTAACTCATTAGATATTTCATTAGAATCTTCATATTTTTCTTTGATGTTATCTACCGCACTTCTCCACTTTGACCCGTATTCTTTAGGGTCAGTGCGAGCCGATAGATAAGCCACTCTTACTTTTTCAAATAAGCGAACAATTTCATCCGATGTGGACTTATCCTTTTCAAGAAGATAAGCCATTTATTTCACCTATGAACTTCTACCAAAATACATCGTAAGTTCTTTTAAGTCAGAAACGATTTCTTTTAAATCTCTTTCTAATTTCGGTATCTGCTTAATATTCGCAGTAAGTAGTTTGGAATTTATTTTTTTCATGGTATCTGATAGAGTATTAAAAGTATTATCAGCCATTTGTTGCTGTTGGTCTGTAAATTCGACATCTCTATCGTCTTTCTTGAAATCTCCGAATCCACCTTTGCTTTTACTAAGCATAGTCATTTGCTTTGTTAATACTTGGTAAACGGCATCTACTTGCTGTTTAAGTGCTTTTAGTGCTTTTGTTTCTTCTTCGTTTAAAACACCCTTAGCAAGTTCCTTTTCAATTTTTCTATCCCCTTCAATAACAAACGCTCTTGCTGAACGGACAGCAGTAATCATCTTTGCCTTATCAAAACCTTTCTTAATTTTACCACTAGTAAACTCTTCTCCACCGGAATTAGCATGAACCTTGTCTTGCTTAATGCCATGCTTGGATGCTTTAGCCTTTGGTCGCTTAACCTTTTCAATAATAGGCTTAGTATCTTCACCATCTCG
>VMHT01149050.1_pt1 | contig 18015 bp, 20 predicted proteins | sample 4693611 | NCBI WGS metagenome assembly VMHT01 (sample SAMN12280063, study PRJNA550983) | marine metagenome | isolation source: seawater sampled from same location over 5 years 0.02-0.2 micron viral filtrate | place: USA: collected off the coast of southern California halfway between the port... ...
GATGGAAGCATTTGTCAAAGAATTGGTATTAATGAAATCAGTGACATTGCTGATGATTCTTCGATGAGTAATATTACAACAGATAAGGCTTTTTATATCCATGAAGATAAGTTAGGTATATTTCCTACTCCGACTGAAGTGAAAGAGATAAAAGTTTATTATTATCGATTACCGCATAAGATGCTTATAGAAGCAATCACAGCAGCTGTCTCTACAACATCTTCTATGACTTCAACAGCTGATTTAAGTATTGGAATGAAAATGTCTGGATCAAAATTTTCAGTAGGAACTGTTGTAAAGAGTATTACAAGTGCAACGCACTTTACTACAAGTATTGCTTCTACTTCAGGGGGTGCAGATACTGTAGCGTTTAGTGAGTTTGAAATAGATGACCGTTATCAACGCATACTTATTTACTATCCTTGTTGGAGAGTCTCAGAGAGACTTAGAGACCTAAATTTAATTTCATATTTTAAAAACGAATGGTTAGAACAAAAGCAACGAGTTATTCTTGAAAGACAATCAAGAGATGGTAGTACAATCCTAACTGTTCCTTATAATGACTTTTAATGGCTAGAAAAAGTATAAGAGATTTTTCAGGTGGATTAGTTAGCTACCAATCTGAATTAGATATATCAGATAATCAGTTCCAAGATTTTGAGAATGCTATTAATACCAAAAGAGGTAGCATTACAAAGAAAGGTTCAAATACTAATCAATCCAGTGCCTTGTCAGGTACTGAACAAATTAATTCTGAGTTCATACGCTATCGTACTGAAAAAGATGGAAGCAGTAACAATAGAAGTACTGAGTGGTGGGTAATTGCTAATGCAGATAAGGTTTATAGAGTTGATGTTGCTGATGGTACTTCAGGTTCATGGGCCACAGTAAATACTTATTCTACTTATGGTAGTGAGATGATAACAAATGGTGCGTTATCTTCTAGTAGCTCTTGGACATTTGGCACAGGTTGGGCCTTTAATGCAGGTGAACCTCCATCAGTTCCTGCTCATGTTTCTTATACATTAAGCTCTGGTGAAGGTGCATTATCTCAAACTAATGCTAGTATGGCAGGTAAGCTAGAGAAGAATAAAATTTATCGATTACAATTTACATTATCTAATATCGAAGGTGGAGGAAAAGCAGATATAAAGATACAGAGCGCAGATTTAAGTGAAACATATATTGATACAACTAGACTTACAGCAACTACACATAATTTATATTTTTCACCAAAAGAAAGTAATGGTGGGATTGCATTTTATTCAGTTACTTCATCGACATATTCAAGTTACAGAATTGATGATATATCTATAAAAGAATTTCCTAGTCACGACCTTTTAGTACATAATCAAATATTAAGAATTAGTGACGGTTCTTTTTCCAATGATCCTAAATGGTATGGACATATTAAAAGAAGTGTTTTTGGACAAGATATTACTCCTTTAACTCATTACAGATTTAGAACACCACCGATGGCCGCAGCAGTCAATGCTTGGACATTAGAAGATACAGAATTAACACCTCCAACTGTAGTTCCATTACAGTACGCTTTTGATCAGGAAAATGCAATCGATGCAGCGAATGAAGTAGGTATCTTTGTTTATTTTCCAACTGATGATGCTTTTAAATTAATTGATGATGCTGCTGCAAATACATTTAATAGTAAGGATAAATACACAGTTACATTTATTTATGATTATGTACAGGAAAGTGAATTAGGTAGAGATACTCATGGTGATATAGGAGTTTTTTCACAAAATGCTGTTCAAGCTAATCGTTGTCCTGGTATTCAATTAGTTGTTGATACAGGTACAGACCTTGCTCGTTGGAATAAAAGAATTACAGGTATTAACTTATATTGGCAACCCGTAGATGATGTTGATTGGTATTTAGTAACTACTTATGATGTTCAAGATGGTTTTTCAGATGACCCAAGAGCTAAAAATTCAGCAACAGATTCAATTATTCGTGGTAGTATTACTGCTACATCAAACAATGGTAATTGGATTCCTTGTATAGAGCCTTATGGTGCGGCAAGCGATGATGTACATAATTTAAGCACTACAGCTAGTGATTATAGCTCAACAACATTTAAAGGAGCTACTAATTGGTCTAATGCTTCTAGTTTTGCTGCAGACAAAGCAATTATAGTTGCAGATGCTTTATCATCTAATACTGTAGCACTATTTTCTGCAGAATTAGAAAAGCCAACTACTTGGATTGCAAACATTAAATCAATTTCTACAACTACCTTAACTACAGGCCCTACTTCAGGCATAGCAGTAATTTGGGGAAACTGGCAGGGAGAAGGTTTTGCGCAGTTAGCGACTGATTATGATTGGAGTGGAAAGGATGCTTTTGTATGCACTGTTTCTACAGATAAGGTAGCTACTTGGTATTTACCAAACGATGGATTAAAACTTGCCACCTACAACTCACTTACAGGTAGAGCTGCAGAAACTAGATTAAAACCAATTAAGTGGAATACAGCAGCAGTAGTTGGTAACAAAGCGTTTTACGCAAATATAGATTTTAAGGACGAGAATGATCAAACAATTCGTGAAAAGAATCGCATTGTCTTTACTGATAACTTTAAGCTCGATGAGGCCGTGGTGGGAACAAAGTTTCTTGATGTTGGTAAGAATGATGGGGATGAAATAACTGCTTTACATTCTGCACAGAATAGACTATATGTATTTAAAACAAGAAACATATATGTTTACAGAATACAAAGCGCACAATCAGTAAACTTTATTTTAGAAAAGCATATAGCAGGTATTGGATGTTTACATAAACACGCAGTGGTAGATACACCTTATGGTATTTGCTTTGCTGATAATAGGCAAGTAAGTCTAATGCGTGGTACAGAAATATCAGAAGTATCCTTACTAATAAGAGATACATATCAAGGATTAACTTTAAATGTAAACGAAGGTGCTTTATCATTAGGGTATCATGGTAATATTAACACATTAGTTGTTAATTATGATTTTGATTCTACGATAATGTATGTTTATAACTTTGATACTCAGTCTTGGTCAAAGTTTGATGATTTTACAGGTACTTTTCAAAGTCAATTTGTATTGTCAGATAATCAAGAATTGCAAACATTTAATACTGGCACTACTAAGGTGACAAATGTATTTAGTAGCACTACAAATGATGCAACCTCTACAATGTTACTTAAAACAAAAAGGTTTGACTTTGGAGTACCAGATCAATTTAAACGATTTACAAAACTACATATCACTTATAAAGGTAGTGGCACTGGAACTGCCATGTCTTATAAGGTGTATATAGATGGCAGTGATACAGCATCTATAACTCAAGAAATGGTTGAACATACTACATTGCAAACACATTCTACTATTATTAATGAACTAGGTAAAAGCATTGAGATTGAAATATATGGAGTAGAAAGCAATGTTCGTATCGATGGTATTGACATTGACTATGATATAGAGGGGGGTAATCCATAATGGAAGAAACCATTGAAACACTTACTGATGGTAAGCAAGATAAGATTTTTAACCTTAAGCAAGGATTTTTTAGTCCTCAAGAAGGTAAAGACACAGATATTGGAATATGCACTAAAGAAGGGAAGTTTTACTTAGCAGTAAAGCTAAACGAAGAGTGGCATTTCTCAGAAATTAAAAAAGCAAAGGATTTGTAAAATGGATAGATATAGCATAAATAATCATGGCCCTTCAAAAAGAATACAGGTCATTGATAATGAAACAGGTAAGGTATTAAAAAGTTGGAGTTATAAAGCGTTTGAAGGTGAAGGTGTAACTCAAAATAGAAGAATAAAAAATGCAAATGCTAACGCAAGTAACTATATACAATCATTGCAAAATAAAATATCTCTTGCAGGTGACGAAGCTACTTATAACCCTGAAACTGGTCTTTATACAACAGCAGATGGTAAGTCGTATGAAAGTTTGGAAGAAGCTAGAACTGCCTCTGAAGAATCTCGTAGAATGGCACAGCTTGAAGAAACAGAAGCTAAGACCGAAGAACAACTTGGAGAACTTGAAAGTCTTATTCAAAGGTCTAGTGCAGCTCAAAAAGATATAGCTGAAAAAGTTGGTGCTAGACAGCAAGGTCAATTATTAAGTCAATTAGAACGCTCAATATTAGGCTCAGGTGGTGAAGCTCAAACATTAGAAGCATTAACTCCAGGTATCCAAGAAAGAGCAGAAAGAAGTTTGTTAGATAGACTTACTGGTATTGAAGCTCAAACTGCACAACAATTACAACAAGTTCCAAGATTAGCATTAGGACAAGCTAATACAATGGCAGGCTTACAACAAACTCAACAGCAAATACAAGATCAAATGTCAAGAGCTATTATGGGAGAAGAAACTTCTAGGGCGCAAATACAAGCAGGGATAGATAGTGGCCCAGAATGGTGGGAAAGTGTATTAGGATCTGCTGCACAAGGAGCAGGTAGTGCTTTAACAGCTTATGCTTTAGGTAGTGACATAAGAATCAAAGAAAACATCAGTCAGGTTGGTTCATTAGATAATGGCTTACCTGTATATCTATTTAACTACAAAGGTAATAAAACACCTCAGATTGGTTTAATGGCCCAAGATGTTGAAAAGGTCAATAATGAAGCAGTAGTTGAGATAGATGGTATTAAACATGTTTACTACGGAAAGGCAGTGAAATAATGGCTTTTAAATTTAAAACAAAGAAAAGACCATCATTAGGTCAAGCTATTGCAGGTGGCTTTGCTCAAGGTGTAAGTGCAGGATTACAAAGAGGTGCAGAACTTAGTTTGCAGGATAGGCTTAATAAAAAGAAAGAGTTTGAAGATTTTACTAAAGGCTTACCTCAGTTAATTAATTTAGCGGGATTAGAAGGTAAAGAATATGAAGCAGCTCAAGAAGCTCAGTTTATGATTCGTAGAGGCGATATAAAATCAAGAGATAACTTTGTTTCTTTTTTAGATGGTAAAAGTCCAGGTTTAAGTAATCGCTTATTAGGTGCTACTGAACCTAGAATTATCGGATCACCTTCTACTGGGTATGTTGAAGTTTCAAGGCAGGGTGGTAAAACTAAGACCACACCTATCATTGATGCTGTAGATAAAGGCGGCTTAACTGTTGGTGAGACTAGGCAAATAAAAGTTGCTTCAGATAAAAAAATTGATTTAGGAAAAAGAGTAGAGCAATTACAAGATAAAAGAAAAAATGCAGAAATTGGTTTTGGTGTATTTACAGAAGAAGATCAAGAGAATTTAAATAAAGCAACAAAACTTTACATGGAATCAATAGAATCATTAGATACTTTAAGGAATACAATATTAAACGATACTTCTAGTACAGAATTAGAAAATGATGATTTTTCTCAATTTTTAGAAACTAAATAGTATGTCTCAGAAATTTTTTGTAGGTAATAAAAAATACAACATACCAGATGATGTAAGAGATGCTTTTCTTAAAGCAAATCCTAATGCTGTTCCTGGTATTGACTATGATGTAGATGGTAAGAAATATTCTATACCAACATCTTTAAAAGATTCATTTATTAAAAGGTATCCTAACGCTGTACTTGGTGGGCAACCTCAAATGAAACTTACTGAGCCACCGAAGCCAAAAGATATAGGTGAAGTATTAGAAGAAAAACCTAAAGCTGTTACTGCTCAACCTGAGTCTGTTGCAAAATCAGCAAAGATGTCCGTAGAAGTAGACCCACAAGCAGAAGCAATAGCAAAGGGTGTCTCATCAGAACCTGTATTTTCTACAGACCCAAGAGATAAAACATATCGATTTAGAGCTAATTTAATTAGAGAAACATTCGCAGGTTATCCCGAAATAGGTTTAGATGAGCCTGAAACAATCGGTGAAACTCTTTCAGATGTAGCAGGTGCAATCGGTGGTACTATACTTTCTTTAGGTACTACTGGAGCAGGTGCTTCTAAAGTAATTAGCTATACAGGTAAGAAACTTCCAAGAGTTGCTGAATGGGTCAATAGGACACTAGCAGGTAATAAAACAGCAAAGAAACTTGCATTTAATTCTGCAAGAGACTTGTTATCATTTAATGTACATGGTCAAGTCTATAATAGACCTGATATAAAAACATTAGAAGATAGATTGAACTTAGGACTAGAAAATTCTATTACTGCTTTAGCATTTAGTGGTGCAGGAGCATTGAGTCATATTCCTAAATATGGTAAAAAGTTAGGAACAACAGCAGTAGGTATTCTTGGATGGGAAATGGGTGGAGATACATTTGAAGAAAAAGCTATTAACTCTATTGCTCTTATGGGACTACATTCTTTATTTAATCCTAGTCCTAATAAAAAAGGTTTTAGAGGTAGCACAGAAGATTTACTTACAGAGATTTATCCTAGTTTGGGTAAAAAAGAAGCACAGCGTATATCAAAACAATTACAATTTAATATTTTAAATGCAAAAGAAAAATTACCTAAGAATTTAAGAGATAAGCCTTTATTACTACTACCAGAAAAAGCTGAGTCCATTAGGCTTGCTAGACCAGTAGGTCAGTCATATGACCCTAGAGTGATGCCTTTTGGTGAACCAATGAAATTACCTCCTGCAAGGACTACTACAGGATTTGAAAGAGGTGCTTCAGTTCGTATTAAGGGTATTGGTAAATATGCAGGCAACACTGCTATTATTCGTGAATTTAGACCCGATGGAAAAGTAAAGGTATTTATAGACACAACAATACCTACAGCTAAAGGCTCAAGAAAATTAAAAGGTGAAAGAATATTTACTACAGACCAATTAGAACCTTTACAGCCTATATCGCCTAAAGGTGAAATTAAACTTACACCTGCAGATCAATTATCTTTTGAATTGAAGCAAGTTCAAAAATCTGCTAATCCTACAGGTAAACAAGTTGAAAAAGCAAATCAAGCATCAAATGAATATAAGCGATTAGATACTTCGGTAAAGGAAACAAATACTATTCTTGAAAATTCAAATCTTACTCAACAACAAAGATTTGCTTATGAAAATTCACTAAATCAATTAAAAAAGTTAAAGCAAGAACTCAGAGAAACTGGTGAGATTAAACTGTATTCAGGGTTTCCTATCTTTGATATTTTTAAAACTAAAAGAACAATGAAGGATTTAACTCCTAAAGAAATTGATTTGCTTTATCGTGAGGCTTTAAATAGACCTTTAGTTGATATGCAATCTGTAGGTAAGCCTCGAATGGCCCCAGAAGGAATAAAAGATGTACAGACTAAGTATGGAAAGTTTTCTAAAACAATAGAAGGAGTTAAGCAAGTAAGAAATAGGGTTTCACAACCTGAGAGTAAAGTATTATTTAGGAAGATAGAAAAAGCAGATGAGGAATGGCATACATTATTTGGTAAATACAGTGAAAGATTAAATAAAATTGGTTTTGATAAATTTACAGAAGTACAAGGATTACAACTGTCTAAAGCATTAGAAGCAGGTAAAGCTCCAGAAGTAAAAGCTATTTTAGATGATATTATTTCACAACTTCGTAAGAATGGAGTAAAGATCGGTTATATCGAAAATTACTTTCCAAGAGTATGGAAAAAAGAAGTTGCTGAAAAAGTATTTGATGATTTATCTGAAGTACAAAAAATGATGATTAATTCTGGTAATCAATCTGATGCTATTATTGCAACATACTTAAAAGACAGAAGTAAGGAAACTTTAGATTTAATTAATCATCTTATTAAAACAAAGCAAGCTGATTCCTACAGTAAGGCTTTACAAAGATTACAAAAAGATGTGTCTAATCAATTATTTCCTGAGTCTAGTTTTGAAAAAGCTAGAAAACTAGATTTACCTGCAACAATATTTGAAAAAGATGCTAGAAAAGTATTGCCTTACTATTTAGATACAATGTCTAAAAGACTTGCACTAGCAAAACAATTTGGTGCAGATGGTAATAAAGCAATAAGAGCTATAGAAAAAGTAGGTCGCAAAAATACCGATGAATCAAAGCTATTGCATGAGGTATTAGATATGTACATAGGAAATGCCGAAAGAGTAAAAGGATATACAGGTAGTGCCAGAGATGCTTTAAACGCTTATTACGGATTTGAAGTAGGTTCTAAGATTGGTTTAGGTACTGCTACAATACCAAACCTTACTCAGACTTTAGTGTCTACAATGCCACAATGGGGTGTTTTTAGAACCATTAGAGCAGGTGTAGACTTATTAAATCCTCAGTCAAGACAATTTGCTCGCTCTACAGGTATTTTAAAAGATTCTATGATTAATGCTTTGTCTGGTGTTGAGCCTACAGGTATAATGGGTAAATTTTCTAAATACGCTACTAAACTTGGGTTTGAACAAGCAAATAAATTTAATCTATATCTAGCAGCTAATACATTTAAGGTTGGTGCTAAAGATTTAATGAAGGCTGCAAATAGCAATAGTATAAAGGCTAATTGGGCCAGAAAGACATTAAAATCTTTTGGTATTAACTATAAAAGTAAACTTACAGATGATTTACTTGCAAAAAAGATGTATCGTTTTGCAGTAGATAGTCAGTTACAAAAAAATGTATTAAGAGATCCTAAAATATTTAATGACCCTAAATGGAGACCACTATTTTTATTTAAACGCTTTGGTGTTAGGCAAGCGACTATGATTAAAGATATGCTTAAAACTGAAATCAAAAATGGCAACTATATGCCTATATTAAGAATTATGGCAGGTGGTGCATTGGGTGGTGAGTTTGTTATCTGGGCAAAGAATAAAATTAAAAGCATAGCTACAGGAGAAGAATACTACAGAAAAGAAGATCTTTTAACAATAGACAGGTTCTTAAATAACATAGCAGCAGTAGGTTCATTTGGTATTATTAGTGACTTTATGGAAGCAGAAAAATTAAGTCAATTACCTGATAAAGCATTATTTACTATTACTCCAGTTGGTGCGCAAGATTTAGTAGATGTATTTAGTGCGACAGAAAATGTTTTAAAAGATGCGGAAAAGTATGACAATTTTACTTTAGCAGTTAGAAGAAACTTAGATGATTACATGGGTTTGTTTGGAGGTATTTCAAGATATGTTGGTAAACAATTCTTAACCAAACAGCAGGAAACTCAAAGACAAAGAAGATTTAGAGGTTTAGAGCGTACTGCAATTTTAGATTTAATTCTTGATAAAAAGGTAAATGATGCTAAAAGAAGGATTAGGCTTTGGAATAAAAACAATCCAACAAATCCATTAACCATCGAGGATGTAAATCATAATGAAGTATTAAAAAGATATGAAGCAAAACAAAATGCCCTAATCAAAGCAAATCAGTAAATACCACACCCTCTCCCTTGTACCATAACAATAATCATTACTAAATTCCTTACAATTATGGTTCGTTCACGGTATTGCCAGTACCTTAGAACCTTCCACAAACCAAAGGAGAAATCATGGCAAACACAAATACTTACAGAGACTTTTCAGTTCAGAGAAGTGCTTCCCCTGCAGTAACAGCAACAGAGAGAGCTGCAGATACAAATGCTTTTGATGTTACAAGAGCAATACATTGTAATGAAGATGCAACATACGAAGTTACATTTCAAGGCGATTCTGCCTCAGTTACAATGGATTTGAAGGAAGGACTTACTTACCCTTTTGCGATCATAAATATTACCAATTCCTCTAGTGCTGCATTATCTGCAGGACAAATAACTTTATTGTACTAATATGCGTTTAGGCATGGGACTCGGTCTTGGCAACCTGTTATCAGGTCAGCCACTAACTGGTTTCCCTAACGACTTTTCCTTCAATTTCGATGGTAATGGAGATTATTTAGATTGTGGTGCGTCTAATGTTTTAGTTACAGGAACTAATGTAACATTATCCTGTTGGTTTAAAGTAGATGGCACTTCTCGTGGGTATTTAATACAAAATCAAAAAGGTGCAGGTTCAACAAATTTAACAATACAGGTAAATAGTAATGATTCTTCTGAGACAGCAGGTTATGTAGGTGCAATTATTTGGAGTGGAGCAGGACATGATTTTATTTCTGTTGATGGTAGTGTAGATGATGGAGCGTGGCATCATTTGGCATTAACAACAACTTCTTCAGCACAAGTATTATATCTTGATGGTACATCAGTAGCTACAGGTTCAGGTACTTTTACTAATGCCTCAAGTACAGATTCAACACTTATTGGAAATGATGGTGGAAGTAATTATGACTTTGACGGACTCATTGATGAGGTAGCAATCTGGGATACTGTTTTAAGTGCCTCAGATATTGCAAAGATTGCCTCTAAACCTGTAGACTTCTCCAAAGCATCCACTTACGCTACAGATAGAACTGCCAACCTAAAACTATGGCTCAGAGCAGGGGATAAGGTACTACCAGAAGAAGATGCCTCAATCGCCAGAAGTGACTTCTATACTGATTTTGACAGTAGCAATACTCTTGTTAATTGTGGAGATGACACATCTTTTGATATGACAACATCTTATACTTTGATGGGTTGGGTAAACCTAACAGCTATTACAAGTGCAACACAATTTTTATTTGGTAGAGATGATGGTACAAATAGAAATTATTGGATTGAAATTACAAATAGTAACGGATATGTTAGTAGTGTAAACCTCGGAACATCTGATACCTCAACTGTAGGCTCTGCTTGTCCTGTTGGTGTTTGGACTCATATTTGTTCGAGTTATGATGGTGCAAATGTTAAAGTCTATATAAATGGAAAATTAGATGTTTCTGAATCTGTAACAGGTACTCTTGATAACGATGATGTATCATTTACAATAGGTGCAAGAGATAGTGCAGATAGAGCATTTGGTGGGGGAATATCCAATGTGAGTCTTTACAAAACAGCACTCGATGCTCAAACCATTTCACAGATGGCAAAGAGCAGATTTACTCCCATGAGAGACAACAGATTTTCTGTAGTGGATTTTAGTAGTAGTAATGATAGAATAGAGATATCAAATAACTCAGCATTAAGTTTTGGTACAAATGTACACACTATTTCTGCGTGGGCAAAATTAGATGTGTTAGCAAATTATAAAACTATAATCTCAAAAAGACAAGCAAGTGGTACTGTTACTGATTATAATTTGAGTGTAGGTGCAAATGGTGTTGTTTACACCTACAATGGAAGTGCTGTTGGTCAAACTGCAACAGGTGTTATTAGTGCAGGAAGTTGGTTTCACTATGCTTTAGTTTATAGTGGAAGTGCTTATCAATTATATATTAATGGTAGTGCAGTAGCATGGGCATCGGGAACTACAACAAGTGGGGCATCTAACTCACATGATATAGGTATAGGATGGGATAGAACAGGTAATTATTGGGAAGGTTCTATAAGTTCAGTTTCTCTTTACAATGTAGCCAAATCCGCAGAAGAAATCTATGCTCAATACTCTAAAGGTATTACTCATAATCCAAGTGCTGATACAGGGTTAGTAGGACTATGGAGAATGGGTTCAGACGCAAGTAAGGCATATCCTACCATAGCAGATTCAAGTTCTAACTCAAACGATGGTACGATCACAAATGGTGCATCAGATGACATAGTACAGCAAATGGTTGCAGGTTATGACATGGGGGCATTTGAGAGTACAGGAGAAGAGTTGGGTGCAGAATTAGCATCTGGTGGTTCTTGGTATGATGGAGGAGTGTCGGGAGTTACAACATCAAAAGATGGAATTACAAGTACTGTAAGTAGTGATAGTACAGGTGGACAAGCATATAGACCTAATTTAAATTTTAACACTACAAGTGGAAGTGTGTACAAAATTGTATTTACACCTATTAGTATAACAGGCACATTTAATCCATATATTAATTTATCGGGTTCTGGTGATTTACCTACTTTTGATGCCTCATCTACTGCAACTATGTATTTTATTGGTAATGGTAGTCAAATTGCTCTTAATACAAAAAGTAATGGTGGTTCTTATACTGCAACATTTACTTATTCACTCAAAGAAGTTCTCCAATCAGCAGACCTAAGTGACACTTACCCTGCCATCATAGATGTAAATGAGCCTGTTCTTGGAGTGGAGTTAGTTACTAATGGAAGTTTTGATTCTGATAGTAGTTGGATAAAAGGCACAGGGTGGACTATTGGTAGTGGAGTGGCTACATCTGATTCTTCTGCTCAAAGTGGTACAAGTTATTTAGAAAGTGCATCTTTTACAGCATTAGACACAAGTACAACTTATAAATTATCCTTTAGAAGAGTACAAACAAACACAGGAAGTTTAAGATTTCTTGCAATGGGTAGTGGTGATACAGTAGTAATAGATTATAACACTACAACTACAGGTACAGATGAAGTTGTTTATTTTAAACCAAATGGTGCTAATACTTCTATATGGATTACTTCATTAGATGGTAATTTTAGTGGTTCAGTAGATAATATATCTCTTAAAGAGGTAAATGGCAATGTCGGCACAATGACCAACCAAGACTCTGCTGATTTAGTCTATTCCTCAGTTCTGCCAGACCAATCCTTTCTTGCTACAGGAGTAAACTCTGCGTATAACTTTATAGACTTGGATGGTGGTGACCAATACATTGACTGCGGAGATATAGATACAAGTGGCAATTTTACATTTTCTTGTTGGTTTAATGCTGATAGCGTTGCGGGACATAATATAATATTTTCTATGAGTGACAAATCTATATCTGATGGAATGACTTGTGGGTTTTTGAGTGGTAAAGGTGGAAAAATATATGCAACTGCAAATAATGGTAACACATCTTCTACAAAAATAACATCAGTATTATCTACAGGACAATGGTATCATCTTGTAGTAACTAAATCAAGTGGTCAAACTGAAACTATATATATTAATGGTATAAGTGATACTAACTCTGCTGATACGCATTGGGGTTTAGTAGATGAAACAATAATAGGTGCAAGAAATGCGGGTTCAAACTATTTGTTTAATGGTAAAATATCACAGGTATCAGTATTTAATAAAATACTTTCAGCAACAGAAGTTAGTGCAATCTACAATTTAGGTAGACATGGTAATATACTTGATAGCTACTCAGATAACTTAAAAGGTTATTGGGCAATGAGTGCCTTAGATGCCTCAACAGGATTATCTGATTCAATAAGTACTATATACGATAGGTCTGGTAATTCAAATCATGGAACTCCACAAAATGCTGATGCAGGAGATTTAACAAGTTCACCAAACGCAGAACCTAATGGGTATGCAAAGCAAGATTCAAATAGAACAACAACAACACCTTAAAGGAATTAATTATGAGTGAAGAAATAACAAGTAGATGGACAGATGATTATTCAGGAAGATGGGTAAACCGTGCATACATGGTCGTCCCAAAAGCTGATATTGATGCTGCCACTGAAGATGATGGTTCAAATCCATTAATAGACAATGCTATACAAAGTAGTATCGCAACACTTAGGTTAAACAACGGAGAAACAGGTGACAGTAGTAAGGCACTACTAAAGTTTGCTTGTGATAATGACCCTGATAACGACCCAAGTGTATTTTCATCATACACTAAACTCTCTCATGCGCAGATAATGACTACTTTATCTGGCACTGAGTGGACATCAGAAATTGAGTGAAGATAGAAAAGATCTCATTACTGTAATATCAGTTGTAGTAATAATCTTTACAATATTTATTCTTAGTGCTTGTAGTGGTAATAGTAGGTCTATATCACCTGAAGATACTTTGTATATAGATTTTATGGTGATAACAGACCAGGATAGTTTACAGCATTGGTATCAAAGAACTACTACACAAGGTGGAATACTTGTTGGTGAGAACTATTGCTATAGACATCATAACTGGGAAGATGTAAGAAAGAAAAGTGAGTGAAGGGCAGAAACCTAAGACAGCAAGGAGCTATCGTGGAGCTGTGGTCGATGACAACGCTGTTATATCTATTAACATTAAGTGGCTTGGTCAAATGCTTGTTCTTATCGCTAGTCTTATTTATGGATACTATCGTATTGAAACAAGAATTACAAACCTTGAACGAGGAATTGGACTTGCTAACGAAGAGATTGCAACTCTTATTTCCAAACATATAGCAGAAGAGGAAGTTAAAATTGCAAAGATGCAGGAACAACTAAAGTGGTACGAATCCGAGCTAAATCTAAATCCTCTGAGTTGGAAAAAAAGAAAGAAACGAAAATAATGAAAGATTTAAAGAATTATATAAAACTATTAAAGATGATAAAGAAGATATAATGGAAGAATTTATGGGATATTACGCTGAGTATGGAGCAATGGGCCTTGTATGTGCAGCGTTCTTTTACGGATACTTTAAGCAATCTCAAAGAGCAGATGAACAAGCAGGTGCTTTACAGGCATTAAAGACAGAGAACAGAGGACAATCTGAAACCTTAGAGAATATGGAAGGCATGATCATTAAACTAATAGGAAGATGGAACCAATCAGATGATAAGCTCGATAGAAAATTTGATAATATTACCAAAGAAATAAATGACCTTGATAATCAAGTATCAGAGATCAAAGGTGTAATAAGCAGATTAAATGGAAAACACTAAACCAATATCAGACAATAGCTCTTTAAGTATTTCACTACCAATGATAATACAAGCAGTAGGATTTATTGGTGCATTAGTATATGGCTATGGTCAATTAAATACTCGTATATCATTTTTAGAGTACCAGGTAGCTATCAATGAAGAACATATTACAAGAATAGAGAATGAAGCGTATGAGAATCAAGATGCAGAGATACCTGCTGATATAAGGCAGAATCAGCGCATTGATTACATAGAAAAAGAATTAGATAGGTTAAGAGATAACTAATGACAGCTTCAGAATCAAGAGTTAAAAGAGCAAGAGCTACAATGAAGAGATTAAATATATCTGGTTTCAATAAGCCAAAGAGGACTCCAGGACATCCAAAGAAGTCTCATATTGTAATGGCCAAAGAAGGCCCACTGGTAAAACTAATTCGTTTTGGAGAGCAGGGAGCATCTACTGCAGGTAAACCTAAAGCAGGTGAATCCACTAGAATGAAGATGAAGCGTAAAAGTTTTAAAGCAAGACATAGAAGAAATATAGCCAAAGGTAAGATGAGTGCTGCTTACTGGGCAGATAAGGTAAAGTGGTAATGGCTACAGCAACTAAATTAGATCCTAAAAAGTGGGCAAGGGCAAAGGCTAGAGCTAAGGCTAAGATGGGTGGTAAGCACTCAGCTAGGGCCATGCAACTTGCAGTGAAGTATTATAAGGATATGGGTGGTAGATACGGAGGTAGTAAAAGCTCTTCTAATAAGCTATCCAAATGGTCAAAGCAGAAGTGGGACTATGTTAGTAAAGGTGATAAGAAAAAGCCTAAGTCTAAAAGAGGTAGATACTTACCTAAGTCTGTTAGAACCAGTTTAACTGATGCGCAGAAAAGAGCAACTAATAGAAAGAAAAGAGCTGCAAGTAAGAAGGGCAGTCAATACGCTAAGTATAGTAAGTCTATTGCGAAAAAGGTAAGGATGGCATGAAGTTAAATAAGACCATATCGTTAGAACACATTATTACTATTATTGTTTTAGCAGGAAGTATGGCAATGGCTTTTGGTTTTATGAAGGCAGATATATCTCACATAGAGAAGATGGTTGAATTAAAAGCAGACAAAGAAATAATTGAATACAAACTAGATGTGATTCATACAGAATTAATGAATGTAAAAGAAATGATAAAGGAGAAAAAGTAATGGAATGGTTATCTTTAAGTAATGCAGCGTATATGCTTGTTATCATATTAGGAGCAGCAGGGACATTAGTAGCAGTTAAATATAAACCTCTTGTAACTGAAGTAAAGCAAGTCGCTCAAAAGTACCATGATGCAAAAAAGGATGGTAAAATATCAAAGTCTGAGCAACAAGCTATAGCCAAAGAATGTATGGATGTTATTGTTGCTATTGGCAAACTAGTCTGGAAGTTCTAATGAAGAAGAAGAAAAAGAAAAAATATAATCTTCTTAATGCTTTGAAAAGAAATTTAACTAAAAAGAAAAAGAAGAAAGGATATTAGTATGCACTACGGTAAAAAATCAAAGAAATCTTCTAAGAAGAAGAACTATGTATGTGACGGAATGGATGTCAGCAAGACTCCTAAAGTCAAAAAAGAACCAACCGAAAAGGTTATGTAATGATTCCTGAGCAGACTCAACAGTACAGGTCGTTAATTAAAAGAGTGATTACTCGCATGGGTATGTACTCTGAAGAGGCTGAAGATCTCGTACTCGGTACTGGCTTATATGAATCTCAGTATCGATATATCAGACAGATTGGAAGTGGTATAGCTAAATCTTTCTGGCAGGTTGAAGTGGCGACTGCTCAGGACAATATTAAATCGTACCTCAAGTACAGGCAGTCGAAGGCGAGAATGTGTGCTTCGGCTGCTATGGTTCCCCTTAAGTTTACTATGATAGGAACAAGTGATGATGAAATAGGTGATATGTTGGAATCTAACATTGCCTATGGTATCATGCACTGTAGACTTAAATATTGGCGAGTACCAAAAAAAGTACCTCAAGACCTAGAAGGACAAGCACATTATTATAAGAAGTATTATAACTCTGCACAAGGTAAAGCATCTGAAGAAGAGTATATTGAGCAGTATAAAGACTTAATTTTATAATATTTTACATTATTTTCTTGTTCTTACCATTATTTACCACTAATATACGGGTATGGATAACGAGTTTTACACAATAAATGAGGTAGCTGAACTACTAAGAAGTTCTAACAGAACTATATCTAATTGGATAAAGTCTGGTGAGATCAGTGTATTAAACTTATCACATAAGAAAAAATTAATTAGCAAGTCTGAGTTTCAAAGATTTGTTACTGAAAGAACTACTGCCCACAGTAGAGTAAGGACTCCGTGATTATGCCTTACCCTATGAACTCCAATGCCTCCTCGCATATAAGACCTCAAGTGGGCAGTACGACTTCAATCAATGAATTAGTAGAGAACGATCATTTTAGATGTGGTAAGAGAACGGGCCATATCTTAGATATTGGCAGTGGTAGTATTCTTGTAAGATGGGACTCTTATGAGGAAACAGATTGGGAAGGCAATAAGGAAGTAAGAAGAGCGTTCAATCAGCGTATCGCACCTGATACACAAGTAAGGTTATTAGATAATGAGTAGACCAAGTTTTACTATTCTATTTGATAACGATAATAGAAAAGATTTTCAAGAAGAACTAAAGGTTCTAATTGAAAAGCACAATGGAAGGATTGTGCATTACAAAACAATAAGAAAAGAGGACAATTATGCCAAGAGCAAGTTCAACAAAGAAAAAACAAGCATATCAACCCCCCAACATTCAGTCTCTTACACCTATCGAGAGAGTTGATTTTCCATTTGGAAGAGCATACACACCTCTCCTTAGCTACTTAGAAGAGAATTTTAAGACTCAGGAGTGGACGAAAGAAAGTCGTCAGCACTTACCTAGTGTTACTACTATTCAGCAAATCATGGCTAAGGGTATTGGCTTTGATAAGTGGTTAGCATCTTACCCTAGTTATGAGGATGCAATGGCTTATGCTAATAAAGCTGCAACTGAAGGTACACAGATACATCTATGCTTAGAGCAATTAACAATGGGTGTTGATATTGATTTTAGCCAACCATACTTCGACCCTGATAAGCAGGAAGTAAGAGAGTGGACAAATCCTATGATAAAGTTTATGGAGTCTGGTAATCAGTTCTTTGTAGACCATACAATACAGATAGAGGGTAATGAAGTTCCTTTATTTGATCCGAGGAGGGATTACACAGGGACACTTGATATGGTAGCTAGGATAAAGGTTGAAGATAACCTAACTCCTGCTGAGGCTAAATGTACAGACTTAAAGGAAGGGATGTCAGGTAGAATACTGCTTGATATTAAGACCCTTAGAAATAGTTCTACATTATCCAACAAGTTCGCTAATCATAAATATCAGGTTACTGCTTATAAGAATCTATGGGAAGGTTTATTTCCAGACCATCCTATTGATTTTATGGGTGTACTCTATGTGATGAATAGTTGGAGAGGTA
>VMHT01164711.1_pt1 | contig 18014 bp, 24 predicted proteins | sample 4693611 | NCBI WGS metagenome assembly VMHT01 (sample SAMN12280063, study PRJNA550983) | marine metagenome | isolation source: seawater sampled from same location over 5 years 0.02-0.2 micron viral filtrate | place: USA: collected off the coast of southern California halfway between the port... ...
CATTTAAATATATAGGTAGAAAGATGGGTGTATCGCCTCAACTTATTCTAGAGGCACAGATTGATGTTGCTAATCAAAAAGACAAAGGTAACAGAGAAGTACGGCTGCCTGAAAGTGCTGAGGAGTTTTACGACTTTGTGAAAGGTGAACCTGCTAATGCATTGTCTGTGTACACCAACAGCCGCTACAAGAGCCGTGGTGCTGCCTCTAGGGCAGTTATCAATGCTGGTGGTAGTGACATCTATTCAAAGACCACACAGCCGCTTCTGCTAGGCGCACAGCTCTTGTTTGAAAACGGTATTACTGATAAAGAACAGATGATTACCTGGCTTGCAATCAATCTTGCTGAAAGTGGAGGCATTGCTGATCGACCTGGGGATTATCAACTTGCAGATGGAACGATTGTCCCACCAGGTACTCCTGGTGCAACACCTAGGTCTTTTGGTTGGTATCAAATCCATATGAGTGATGCTAGTAAGTGGGGCGGTATTGGTGCTGCCCGCCGTAAGCAGTTTACTGAGCTTTTCCAGCTTGGTCGTGCGTTTAGAAATGAGGATTTATACAACCCACACCTCAATACAAAGGCTGCTATTCAGGTCTACAAGGATGCTAAGAACTCCTTTACACCGTGGAGTGCTTTTAAGAATGGGTCATATAAAGAGCATCTAGAAACAGCAAGACGAGTTGTAGAGCAGTGGGGATCTGAACAAGACCAAACCCCCTGGAATCGACCATCCAATATGACTAAAGAAGCACTGGAGGCTATCAATGGAAAGAATTGACTTAACTGGTAGCTACACTCCAGATGTCTCACAATCATCACAAAATGCTGAGGCTTTACGAGAAGAGCTTACAGCTGCAAATATGGAGGAACGGATCGAAGCTGATGAAGCACTAGGTCCTGCACAATCAGAACTTGAACTTAAGCCTACTGAAACAAAAGTAGAAGATGGTTTAGAACTTATCTCGCCACACGGCAGTCAATATGCTGTGCCTACTGAAACAGCGCCTGCTAATCCAGAAGCTGCACAGCGGATGATTGCACCATTTGCTGGTGTTACTGATCTTGTTACTAAGGCGGCTAATCTAGTTCCAGGTTTTGAATTTGAAACCGCCCCTGACTTTGACGACCCTGTTGCACAGGGTATACGTGAAATTAGTGAGGTTTTAATTCCTACATTGTTAGGAACTGGTGCTGTTGTTGGTGCTGGTCGTGCTGCTACATCCGGTGTAATGCTTGGTGCTAAGACCAAAATGATTGGTGAGATTGGCGCATCTCTTGGTGTTGATATGGCTGTGTCTGGTCTTGCGCTAGACGATGACGACAAAACTGTAACTGAACTGATGGGTGAGCACTGGGGTATAGAAACTCCTCTTCTGGACCTTGCACGTAGTTCACCTGACGGCAATCGTCTTGTTCAGATGCTTGAAAACCTTGGGTTCTCTGGTGCTGGAGAACTTCTTGGTGCAGCTTGGGCGTCTCGTCAATCCATCAAGTTATTGTCTACAGGTGATGAAGCATCAGAAGCTGCAATTAGTAAACTACCAGTAATTAGTGACGAAGATCCTATTACTGATGTTATTAACACTAAACGTGCTCAGACTGCCAAGGCTGTAAACGCTGAGGTTGAAGAGGTTCTTGATGCTAAGGGTTTTAATACACCTGTATCCGAAGGTGGCTCAGTTCCTGGCTATCAAGAAAACACCTTCCGTTCTTTTGATGAATACAACCCCTTTATTCACAAAGGTGCAGAGCCACACGAAAAGATCGTCATCAACGCTGATGCTAACCCGACACAAGCAAAGGTAGATCGTGCTGCGATCATGACTAATCGGGCAACTAACTACGGTAAGCCTGCTCCTGCCGCTACTGAATCCTTCGCCCGCAAGTTCATGCAGGCACCAGAAGGTTCTGAAAAAGCACAGGTGTTAGAAGAGTTCTTTGATGGTTGGTCACCCAGCGTCCAAGCATTGATCAACGACAAACCAATGCCTTCTGAAGTCATTGAGCAGATGTCTGATCGTGTTGTACAAGCAACTATGGGTCCTGACGTAGGTATCGACGAATATCGCCAACTAATCAGTGGTATGAAGACGATGGTTTATGAAAGCCATAAGTTTCTTGGTGAGAAGGAATGGGTTGCTGCATCTGGAGCATTCCGTGAGGTCTTCCGTAAGATCTATAACCCCGAGCACATGGTGTCTCGTGGAATCATGGCTGCTCAAGCTGGCGACAACGCATCTAGCTTGGCTGGTGCTGCTGGTGTTCTGAGTAGAACTGGTAAAGATTCAACCCGCCAGCAAATGCTGATGTGGGACAAGATGGGTCTACTTGCTCAGGAAGTCAGAGCTAACCAGTTTATTGCTGGTAAGAGCTTAGAACTTAAAAAACTTGTCAAGAATGGAGACCATCCCAAAGTCCAGCAATGGTTTAACGAACAAGGTGCTGCACTGGAGACAGGGTTAGAAGCTGCCAGACAAAAAGGTCTACAGAGCGTAGCTTCTTACAAAGAGATTGCTGAAAAGAACCCGGAATATCTACAACCTTTCCTGAAGGTTATTGAAGAGATCGATGGTAATGTTGATACTCTTGAAAAGCTATTTCGTTATGCTGAGAATAACATAGGTATTCTTAAAAAGGGTGGGGTATTTGTTGACTTTTTGGATCCTGAAATCCCTAGTTGGTTTATGGAAGGGGTAAAAGGATTAGTGTATAACTCACTGCTTTCTGGTAAAGCTGCCTTTAACGCTGCAAAAGGTAATATCTCTGGTTTGTTACTTGAACCTACGACTGTAATGCTAGGTGCAGCACGCGACTTCGATACAGAGGGTATAAGGCGTGCTTTCCATCAGTATGCTGGATTTGCTGATGCATTTGGTACAGCATCTAAAGTTTTTGCTGACAACTGGAAGCAAGCACAGAATAGTCCAATCCAGAATCTTGTCAGACCTGATTTTCAAGCTAAGCATCTAGATAACTTTGAAGTCATGGAAATGATGGCCGACGTTTGGAAAAAAAGTGATCCTCTTACTGCTGAGCATGGTAAATATCTTATTTGGAATGTCAGTAAAAGCTTGTATGGATTCAACAATTCTAAGTATACGAAGTATGGCGTAAATGCCATGTATGCCTTAGATGGTTTCTTAGGTTCGATGCTCGGTACTGCACATGCGCGTGGCAAAGCATACGACACGTTGATGGAAAATGGTTTCCGTAATAGTGCTGATTTTTCTGCTAAATTTGATGATATGGCAAAGGCAGAATATGATAAGCTATTTCATACTACTGGAGCCAAAAAAGGACAGCTTCGTGACGAAGCAGTTATCTATCAAACAAAAGAACTTGCTCTTAGTTTAGATAACGAAATGGCAGAAAATCTCGCTAAGTTCACTGCACGAGCACCATTTCTGCAGGCATTTATGAGGTTTGCTCGGACTGGTCTTAACGCTATCAAACTTGATCTTACCTACATCCCTAAGCCCAAGATGGCTTTATTTAATGATGCTAATAAGGTTTCACGTTTGTATGCTGCTACTACCAAAGAGCAAAAGATCAATGCGTTGAAAGAATTTGGATATAGTGAGTACAGCGAAAATATGTATAAGGCTCTTAAGTCTAAATACATTGGCCGTCAAATGGCAGGTGGTACAGTACTTACACTTGCTGGGCTTGCTGCATTCAATGGCAAACTGACAGGTGCTGGAGATCAAGATCACAATGTACAGCGTCAGCGTATCAAGATGGGTACTGACGACAATTATCAACTCTTTGGTATTGATTACCGAGGGTTTGGTCCTGTTTCTCAGTTACTTACTATTGTTGGAACACTGGCTCAAAACCATGACAAGATTGAGCCTGCCGATATTGGGGAGTTCTTTAAACTTACCCAGTATGCAATCACCATGGGTCCTGCTAGCCAAAGCTTCCTGACTCAATTGGATCCTCTTGTTAAGGCATTGAATGGTGATATTAACCAATGGCAGCGTTTTGCTGCTAACGAAATTAACGCTCATATTCCTTATGCTGGTCTACGCACTATGGCTAGTGATTTAATTGATCCAAGCCTAAAAATTGTAGAAGAATCCCTTATGGATTATCTAAAGAATAAGAATAAGTTCTTGTTCAATAGAGAATTGCCGACACTACGTGACATCTATTCTGGTGAGCGTGTACGTATGGAAACGCCTTCTATTGCTTTGAACAACCGTTTCAATCCATTCTTTAAACTCAACCCTTCTATCGAAGATTGGAGAATCAGACTTAAGGATACTGGATGGGATGGTTTGCAGGGTTTCTACAAATGGCCTGGTACAACAGAAAACGTCACTCCTGAAGAACGTGCATTTATTCAAAACTATATTGCTGACAATGAACCTCTAGCTGCTCAAATTGTTGAGCTTTTGGATGACCAGCGGTATATGGGTCCATTTAATAAAACCGTCCAGGAGATGCGTGCTGCAGGTGCAGATTTTGATTCTATTCGTCTCAACAATACAAAGCTCTACCAACGTCTTGATGAGATCCATACAGAAGCAAGAAATCGTGCTTTCTTTGAACTTGAGAAACAGTACGAGGAGTACGGCATTATCAAGCGTTTGACTAAAACTCGTGATCGTGCAATGCAACAAAGCGATGCAACACGTTCAGCAGCTTTAGAACAACAGCGGCAAACTGTCCGTGAACAACTAACCAAAAAACTACGCCAAGAGCGTCCTGATAAACAATGACATACGCAGAAAGTAATTTTGCAGGATCAGCTATTGCGGCTAACAACCAGGCAGCTTTTACATTCTCTTATTTGGATGTAAGTGAAATCAGGGTTGACATTACTGTAGGTAGTACCACCACTACATATTCAACCAGTTCCAGCCCTGCTGGCTTTACTGTTGTCTCACCTAATCAGTTTGTCACTCTTAGCAGTCACCCTGCTGATACGGATGCTATTCGTATCTACCGGCTTACTAACCTTGATACTACGCAAGCTACGTTTGTATCTGGTTCAGCAATTAGTGCTAATGATCTAAATAACAACTACAAACAAACGCTTCAGGCTGCACAAGAGACACGCCTTGAAGCCTCACAAGCTACATCAACCGCTGACACAGCGAAGACAACGGCTGATGCTGCGGCCGTTACTGCTGGCAATGCTGTTACTACAGCAAATAATGCCGTTACAACGGCCAATGGGGCTGTTACTACAGCTAATGCTGCGAGTACAACGGCTACAAATGCTGACAACACGGCTACGAATACGGCTAATACTGTGGCGTTGTATGTGCATGACGGTACAAATCCTACGGGATCTGGTGTTGGAGGTGACCCACAAGGTCTTGCTTATGCAATCAACACTGCTAACAGTGCCTCTACAGCATCAACGAATGCAGTTAATACAGCTAACACAGCCGACGCAAATGCAACAGCAGCACTAAATAACTCACGTGAATCTGATGGTTCAGGTGGTTTTGTTTCTGCGGTCACCAAAGCTAACACCGCAATTACAACAGCCAATGCGGCTGATGCAACGGCAACAACAGCTTTAAACACGGCAAATACAGCATCTACTACAGCTACAGGTGCTGTCACAACAGCAAACTCAGCTTCCGCTACGGCGACAGCTGCGGCCAACGCTGTTGCTAATGCGGCTTTTTACAGCCCAGTAGCTACTGTAGGCACCATTCCAAGTAGTCCTGCAAATCTCGATCGTATCGAAATTGCAAACTCCACAGGTGTTGAATCATTTACACCTCTTACTGGACTTCCAGCTGGTTTCGTAGGTAGTTCTGACCTTGTTGTACGACTTGAATACGACAGTGCAAATACAACCTGGACCTGGAAACAGTATTTTGCTGCAGACCCTGAAGGACGATATTTAACTAATTACTTACCTGTTGTCAAAGGTGATGGTACTAGCAGTGGTCAAGTTGGTAAAATTCAACTTAATTGTTCAAACAATAACCACGGTGTTGCTATTCAATCACCTCCTCATAGCGCAGGAGCATCATACACACTAACTCTGCCTACAGCTCTGCCTACTGTAAATGGTCAGTCTCTTATTTCTGATACGTCAGGAAACATGAGCTTCACTACAGTAGATGCTGCATTTGTCGAAACCCCACAAATACTTACTACTAGTAAGGCTATCACAGCAAATGTAAATGCTGCAATCATGGGTCCGACTGTTTCTATTGCTAGTGGTATAACCATTACTATTGGCGCTAATTCATTACTCACTGTACTTAAATAACAATGGCATACGGAAAAATTAAAGCTGACAAAATTGTATACGACAACGGTACAAGTGATGTTGAAGTAGATGTCAGCGCACTAGCAGGTGCCGGTTCTACGGCTCCTACAAATAGCCCAGCATTTACTGGTACACCTACTGCACCTACTGCTGCTCAGGGCACTAATACAACTCAAATTGCAACAACAGAGTTTGTTGGTACTGAGACTGTTGTTAAGGCACCAATCGCAAGCCCTACATTTACCGGTGTTCCTGCTGGTCCGACAGCCGCCCAAGGCACCAATACAACACAACTTGCTACTACTGAATTTGTAAACGCTGAAATCGCTGCAGATATTGCTGTTAAGGCTAACATTGCTTCGCCTACATTTACTGGCACGCCTACAGCCCCGACTGCTACCTACAACGCTGCAAGTCCTAGTACAACTTTGCAACTGGCTACTCATGAATATCTTGAGCAAGCTATTCCTCAAAAGATTTACTACACCAGTGCTGCTACTACTGGTAACACTCTAGTAGCATACAATAACTACACTACTGACACTACGTCTGCAGCGTATTCAGTCACTCTTCCTGCGACCCCTGCTGTGGGAGCCCACATTCGTGTTATCGATGCAGCCGGTACTTGGGCCACTAATAACCTTACTGTTCAACGTAACAGTGAAAAGATTGCTGGCGCAGCTGCTGATCTTGTCTGCAACCTTAATTTCTCGGCTGTCAACCTTATCTACAGCGGATCTACTGTGGGTTGGGTAGTTAAATAATCAAATTTTTTATTAAATAAATGACTAATCTTTCTAGCCTTGCAGGTTTCCAGCTTCCTGCAACAGGTGACTCCGCGATCAAGCCTACTGTTCTTTATGACGAAGATATTGTAGGTACTTACGAAGCCGGTTGGGACGAGCACACCACATATTGTCGTGTTAACCAATACAGTCCCAGGGGCCAATTTGCGATTCATAGCCACACCTTCAGTGATGGTAACGGCGGCCCTAATTATTCGGACAACCGCTTGAGGATTGCTCCTTTCCTTGTCGATCAGACGACTGGAGCCATGACTTTTGGCACCAAGGGCAACGCTTTTTTGAATAGTAATGGATATGTCCACTCGACCCAGTCCTTTGGTTTTGGCGGAACGTATGGTGTTAACTGGGGATATTCCGCGTGGGGTTCTAACACCTCCCACTACAACGGCGGCTGCGTTTGGAGAATTGTAAACAACGCAATCGTTGGTGGTCAGTCAACTGGCAACTCAACCTATGCCAGTGAGAATACCAGTAACGGAAATTTGCCTGTTTATTTATACAACGGAACCGCTTATTACAACATCCCGAATGGTCAATACACCTCAATTGGGCAAATAAACACTAGCGGTACAAATGCCGATTGGGCTAATCAAAATGAATACCATTTTAGCGGTACAACATACATTTACCGTTGTGTAGGAAAAACTGTTGGCGAGTCCCAAGCAGGTGTCGTCGTCAACCAAAACTACATTGCAGCTATGAACGCCACAGGCAGTAATGGCTATGTCGGGACAACATTCTCTGAAGGTGGCGCTCAGTCACAAAATGGTGGCATTGGTTTCGAGCTTGAAGATGGTAGACAAGTATTTTTTACTAATAAAGGAACTTACATTAGAGGATCCCAGACTGGTGGCCTTACCTATAAAGCCACTGTTTCCAAGATAGGCGGCACTGACGGTGTACCATTCATTGGTGGGCAAGGCACAGATATGAGTCTAGTTGGCATTGAAGACGTTAGCTTAACTTACAGTAACTCCGGTTATGCAGCAAAAGAACAAGACACGTTCTACTTTTATTCCGGCCAAACAACTCAACAATTGGTTAAATTCAAAATCACCATGCCTACTGCTAGCACTGTTTCACTCGAAAGATTAGGTGCGATCGATTTGCGTGACATTGGTGGTAATCGCAACCTGTCCCATTATCAAGGTTTTGCTGACATAACAGGCAACGACGATCAGTTTCTTGTTTGCAGCTACAGGTCGAATTCGTATTCACCAAGTCATACGATCGTTGTAGATAACCCAATCAAAGACGCCTAATTTTACTTCATAGACAAACCAATGACTATCAGCAACATTGAAGAACTTAGAACAGAACGAAATGCACGCCTAGCGGCGTCTGATTTCACGATGCTGCCAGATTTTACCGATCAAACTGGTAGGGGCGAAGTCGAATGTTTGAAGGTTTACCGACAGGAGCTTAGAGACCTTACCGAGTCCTACGAAGCAGGAAGTGAGGTCACTTGGCCTGTTAAACCCATTTCTCTCCAATAACTATGTCTTTTACATCTAGAGTTGAATTTCTAGGTCATCCGGGCGTGGCGCGTCAGCTTGCTGCTGGCGCTGCCTCGGCTAACACAGCTTTGACCGCTGGCATCTACCGTATTTCTATGCGGGCTGTAGGTGCCGACATCCGCTTTGCTATCGGGCAAGGCGCACAAACTGCTGCCGCTACCTCCTCTTTTATTGCTGATGGTGAGCGGCTTGACTTTGCCGTTACTAACGGCGCAAACATTGCTGTTCTTCGAGACGCATCTACTGATGGAGTTCTGGAACTTACCGAGCTTGGCTGATGCGATTAGGAACTACATCACTTTCGGTCACTACAGCAGGTAGACCAAGGCAAAAAGCTGCCGGTGGTGGTGGAGATGGCTCTGTTGTGTTTGATCTTACTGGCGGTTCACTACCCGCTGGTATGTATCAATACACTGGTTCTAATGCTCAACCAACCCTTACATGGGATAGCACTGGTGCAAAATTTACTGGTGATGCTGGAAGCGGGCAGTATCCACTAAGACTGCCCCTAGCATTCACTGGTGATTACTTATTCCAATTATCTACTAGAATTGATCAGGATCCAGGGGGTACTAACTGGTGTTCTGATGCCAGTGTCGCAGTATTTAACTCTACTTACACCTCTACCTCTGGTTGGAATTGGAAATGGAATACTCAATCTGGTCGAATTTCTGCACAAAATAACTGCTCTCAACCATACTTGTACGGTGAAAACGCACAACAAGGTATGAGTACGCCAAATAGTGTTTTACAACCTCCTTATGTTTCTGATGGAACTTGGGTCACGATGCACTTTTATCACGAACCTAGCCTATCAAGAACACGTTACAAAGTTACAGTTGGTGATAAAGACTGGGAAGCTACAGGAACACAATTAGGTACATCACCAAATGGTGGTGTCCTACAAATTGCCAATAGCTTTTCTGGTACTTATTACGTTGGTATTAGTGGCGACGATGATTCCAATTCAATGTATGCCAACGCCTTCAGATACAAACCACTTTAATTACTATCATGATCACCCTTATCCGTCCAATCCTTTTTTCTTTTATTCAATCTGAGAAAGTAAAACTACTTATTGTAGATCTTCTCACTAAACTGGCTGAATCAACTGATAATGAAGTTGACGATAAAGCAGTTGAATTTATCCGCAACGGTTTGTTTCCAGCTAAGCCACTTGACTGATGGAATGGGCAGACCCGCCCGTCTTGCCCGTCTGGGACCTCCCTGAAGCGCCGTTACTGCCTACACCGATACTGGAGCTACCAAGCGCCGAAATGCCCTCGTATAAGCCGCTTGTAGTACCTCCTAACACTCTTAGGCCACCTCCTGGGGTCAGAGGAATCGAGGCAAAGGACGAGGCACCACAGGATAAACAAACAAACACAAAAACTAAACCTAAGAAAGCTGCACCTGTTAATCCAGATTTAAAGCTTCCTGATAACATTCCACCTGAAGCACAGATTGTTAGTATTCCGTTTACGGACATCGAAGTACCGATGCCAACAACAACAATCATGACCACGGCTGCAACTACATCGGTCATTTCGGTGGGAGCCACCCTTGCTGCTACGTCACTTTTTAAATACTTGGTGATGGTAATGAAACCCATCCTTAAACAAGCATGGAACAAATTGACAACAAAGAAAAACCAAAATCCTTCTTAGCAAAAGTCAAAGAAAATACAGAGGATGAAATACAAATTCTCGGTACTTTTGTGCGACTTGGTGTCGTCATATGGAGTGGCTTTATTATTACCCTTAATTATGTTGACCTACCAATGATCAAAAAAGGTCAAAGTGGTGGGGATATAACTTTTGTCGCCAGCGTCTTCACGGGCGCTTTAGCGACGTTCGGTTTGACGACATCTAATACCAAGACTGCTAACCAAAAACCTGACCCTAAAAAGAAAGACGAATGAAACGCTTTATTTTGCTTCTAATTTTGGCTAGCGCTACACCAGCTGCAGCCAATCAAATCACCCCTAACTTCACACAGGGGTCAATGAATTCCACTACTACAACCACTGTAGAAATTGATCGTACGATCGAGACTGAGATCTATGGTGGTGCCTATTCATCATGGTCTGGTCACAATGTAACCCCAAGTTCGCATATCAACGATTCTGCGACTACTTATTCCGTAACCACCGCAGGAGAGAACTTCCAGTTAGAACTGACGACAAGAGCAGCAGGGGTGATCGAAGATACAACCATCACAGAAACTATCGATCAAGTCTCTACCGTTACATCCTTGTCAGTCTTCTCGCAGTAACACCTGCTGTAGCAAACGAAGACCCAACAGTAAATAATACGTCTAACCCGGTGGCCGCTGCGACGGGCAATGTTACTAATCAGGCGGTGCAATTTCAAAACAATGGTGCACCGTCTCGTCAGTATTTTGGACCTAATAGTTCCTGTAACGGAACAACTATGCAGGTATCTCCTTTTTATATGGGCAGTGACACTATTCCAACTGATAGTACGTACACTCGTACAGGTAACTGGGGAATGCAACTTAATTTTTCAGTACCTTTAGATGGTGGTATGGTTGAGTTGTGCAAAAGTATTGCTAGAAAACATAATCAAAAACTAAGGCTTGATTATGAGATTGTGCGTGCTCTCAAATGTGCTGAGCTACAGCAAAAAGGTTTTACCTTTAGACCTGGAACACGTGTCGAAAGTCTCTGTCACGATATTGTCCCTATTGTCTCTTTAAATGATTGAAGCGCTCGTCACTGTTGTCATAGCTTCTATTACAGCAGGAGCTGCTTTGAACAACAGACTACACAAAAGAATAAACAACGTACATGATCGCATCAGCGGTTTAGATCGTCGTATTGATGCCATCGAACTAGGTGTAGCTACAGACTATGTCTCTAAGGCGGACCTAGGAACAATGGTTAAACGTATGGAAGATCATATGGTACGTATTGAAAACAAATTAGACCAAATAGTACTAAGAAACAACTAATTATGTCCCACCAACTTGTAGATCTCTTTATCGACAAAGTAATAGGTGACTACGACACACTCGAAGCTGCAGAAAAAGCTTTGAGCCGTCTTTATTCCGAATCTGGTCGCTACGAGATCAAATCACCCAAGGTACGTAAACCACGGGCAAAGAAAGCTGATGTCAAAGAAAGCAACTGAAGACCAGTTTAATGAGCTTCATAATTTAGTTACCAATGAATTTTTAAAGCGTATTAAAGCTGGAGAAGCCACCGCACAAGACCTAAAGGCTGCGTGTGATTGGCTCCACAAAAACGATATATCCGGTGTTGCCTATGACGGTAACCCGTTGGACAAACTATCTACCATTCTACCCAAAGTAGATCCTGAAATGGTACAAACTCGTCTGTATGGCAAAAGGTAGAACACAACGTTATTACGACGCTAACCCTGCGGCAAATCGCAGGCGTTTAAAGCAACAATCCAAGTATCAAAAGACTGCTAATGGCAGGCGTCTTAAAATAAATGCCAACAAAGCAAATCGAAAATTAGGCACTTACGGAAATGGTGACAATAAAGATGCAGCGCACACCTCTAAAGGTATACGTATCGCATCTAAAAAAGCCAATCGCAGTAAGAAAGGAATCCACGCCTAATGACCCCATTGCTTCCAACTCCTGATCATTATCTATACAACCTAATAGCCATGTCGTCCTCTGAAGCCAAGCGCCTTTGGAGGCGCAGTATCAAAGAACATTTTGATTGTACATGTGTCTATTGCGGAGGAACTTATGAACTTAACGAATTATCTCTTGATCATGTGCATCCTCGTTGCCACGGAGGTGGCGACTACAGGAATGTCATGCCAGCTTGTGTCAAATGTAATCAGGAAAAAGGAAGTCAACATTACTTAGATTTTATGAGATCAACGTTTGGTGTTAATCGCCTACGTGAATATGTACTAGCAACTCATACCCAATAGTTGCACTTAGCCAACTTTATATCGCCGTCCGCAAGGGCGGCTTTTTTTATGTCACTCTCAGAGTGGCTTCAGTCTGCTAATCAATACGCAAAAAAAGGTTATTCTAAAAGTCAGGTTATTGAACAACTTGGTAAACCTCCTGGTCGAATCACTTCTAATGGAAACGGTGGTTTTAAAAAACGGACAGGTAATAAGCAAGGTCAAGCTGCAAAAAGAAGGCAGTTTGACACTCCTTCTACTGATTTAGCAAGAACAGAAGCCAAACAACTTGAATCTACAAAACAAAAAATAAATGGTGAAGCTTCATTGTACGGGTTAGAACCCACACAAATTGAGCACATCGCTGATCAAGATGATGCTAAATCGATGACCGCTGGTGCTCCTGGTGATCCTAACAATAAATTAATCGTCAAAGAATCAGAGGCACGATTCAAAGACAAAGTTAAGCAATTAGTTGGCAAAGACTATTCTGTTGTCAATAATTCATCTGAGGAATCCCTTAAAGTCATAGAAAATAAATACTTTGACCCGATTGCTGACCCAAGTACTTTGCCAGGTACAGATATTCGCAACTCTAGTGAACTACGTAAATTTCTTGATTTTATAGAAAATAGTAATGGCCGTATTGCAGATTCGGCTAAAGGCATTTCGCCTCGTGCTCGCATTAAAGCACTTGCAATTGCATCTGCTGTTCCTGGATTTCTAGGTACTGCTGCTGATGCTGCTGAAACTACTGCACGTGTTGATGTTGCTCGTAAATCAGGAAACCCTGTTGACTGGATACAAGCAGGTATCTCTGGTATTACTACAGCAACAGGAGCAACTGGTGTTGGTGAAGTTGTAGGTCTTCCTTTAGAACTTTTAAACGGATCTATCGATCAACATCGTGAAGGTTTACCTCAAATAAGAGGCCGTAACGGCGCTGCAAGGGCTTCCAAATAATCTTTATAGCAATACCATATGTCCACCGTTTTAGAGGCCATACAGGCCGATTTCAAGCTGTTTCTGCAAGCTTTATGGGATCAATTAGACCTCCCTCCACCGACACGTGCTCAATATGCAATTGCAGATTACATTCAACACGGTCCAAAGCGTCTACAGATCCAGGCATTTCGGGGAGTTGGTAAGAGCTGGATTACTGGTGCTTTTGTTCTTTGGACTCTTTTTATTAACCCCGAAAAGAAGATCATGATCATCTCCGCTTCTAAAGAGCGGGCTGACAACATGTCTATCTTCCTACAAAAACTAATCATTGAAACACCATGGCTTTCTCATTTACGCCCGAAGTCCGACGATGCAAGGTGGTCAAGAATAAGCTTCGATGTGAACTGCTCACCCCACCAGGCTCCATCCGTAAAGTCGGTGGGCATCACTGGACAGCTCACCGGAAGTCGCGCCGATTTAATGATTCTAGACGACATTGAAGTTCCTGGTAACTCAATGACTGAAATGATGAGGGAGAAACTTCTACAACTTTGTACAGAAGCTGAATCCATCCTTACTCCTAAGAATGACTCCCGCATCATGTACTTAGGTACACCACAGACAACATTTACTATCTATCGCAAGCTAGCAGAACGTAACTACCGTCCCTTTGTTTGGCCTGCACGTGTACCTAGAAAACTATCTAACTACGAAGGCTTAATAGCACCTCAACTGCAAGAACAGATCGATGATGGTGCAAAACCTTGGGACGTAACTGACCCTGACCGCTTTGCTGATGATGATCTTCTCGAACGTGAGGCAGCAATGGGACGCTCTAACTTCATGCTTCAGTTCATGCTGGACACCAGCTTGTCTGACGCCGAGAAGTTCCCACTCAAGTGCAGCGACCTTGTTGTCACTAGTGTTAATCCCTCAACTGCTCCTGACCACGTGGTTTGGTGCTCCGATCCGCAGAACGTACTCAAGGAGCTACCGACTGTTGGACTACCTGGAGATTATTTCTACTCTCCAATGCAGCTCCAAGGAGAATGGCATCCTTACGCCGAAACAATCTGCTCGGTTGACCCGTCGGGTCGTGGAACGGATGAAACAACGGCAGCTTATATCTCCCAACGCAACGGTTTCTTGTACTTGCACGAAATGCGAGCTTACAGAGACGGGTACAGCGACAAAACATTACTCGACATTCTAAAAGGATGTAAAAAATACAATGTCACGAAACTCGTTATTGAAACTAACTTTGGTGATGGCATTGTTTGTGAATTGTTCAAGAAACATCTCGTTCAGACCCAACAAGCCATTGACCTCGAAGAGGTCCGTGCCAATGTGCGTAAGGAAGACCGAATCATTGATGCGCTTGAACCTGTACTTAACCAGCACAGGCTCGTCGTTGACAAAGGTGTAATTGAATGGGACTTTAAATCAAACCCTGATGAAGCTCCAGAAAAACGTCTCATGTATATGCTCTTCTATCAAATGTCCCGTATGTGCCGTGAAAAAGGTGCAGTAAGACATGATGACAGAATTGACTGCTTAGCTCAAGGTGTTAAATACTTCACTGATGCTTTAGCTATCTCTGCTCATGAAGCTGTTAAACAACGTAAGCAAGATGAATGGCAAGACATGATGGAAGAATGGTTCGATAACCCTGAAGCCGCAGCTAATCACATGGTCTTTGGTATGAACGTTGACCAACGAAGACAAGCTAGAGGTAATATTGGCGGAAAGTCAGTCCCTACCTGGGTTTAACGCAATCCGACACTTATACAGGGAGAAGGAAAGGGTGGATCCATCTTTCTGTAGGTTTAGGGGAAGACAACCTTCCCCTTTACTGATATCCGCTGAATGGATATTCTGTAAGCACTGTGTCTTTATTTTTTTGACACGAGCTTGAATCCGGATATCACTATGTCCATTGATGGGACATCTTGATATCACTATTCATACTGTATGAAACACGTAAAACTAATTCACTCTACACCTGATGGTGACAACCTTGTAGCTTATATGGCTCGGGTGTCTAATCCAAACAATCAAGACAACACTGAGACCAGTGGTCGTCTAATTAAATATCTCATTACACATAAACATTGGTCTCCCTTTGAGATGGTCAATATGTGTGTAGAAATAAATACAACTAGAAGTATAGCTGCACAGATCCTACGCCATCGTAGTTTCTCCTTTCAAGAGTTTAGTCAACGTTATGCTCAAGTCACTGATCCTATTGGTGTTCCTGAGTTACGTAGACAAGATACAAAAAATAGACAGAATAGTACTGATGACCTCGATGCTTTTACGTTACAGCATTACCAACTACGACTACAACATCATTTTCAACAAGCTACACAGATCTATGAGTCGATGCTTGAAGATGGTGTCGCTAAAGAATGTGCTAGAGAAGTTTTACCGCTTTGTACACCGACAAAGATGTACATGAATGGGTCTTTGCGGTCTTGGATTCACTATTGTGAGCTAAGATGTGCTAATGGTACACAGAAAGAGCATAAAGACGTAGCAGATGAGTGTAAAGAACTGATTATTCAGCAGTTTCCGTTGGTGGCTAAGGCCTGGCTAGAAAAATGACATAATTTTCTGAAGCCTATTTACGTATATACAGGGCCGGGATCCCCCCTTGGGGGGTGCTGGATGCCTCGTTAGTTCTACAAACTAACGGATGGCACTGGGTTTTAGATGAAACGCGGGCGCGTCAGGCGGGCGCGGTAGTTGGATCGTGGGCGTGTTTGTTGTGCTATCTGTGTGCCGCTTATTGAGAATGCTGAGAAAGCCAGTGACAGCAATGGATTACAGATGATAAGCAGCACTGATCGTTGGCTGACCAAAGACTAATCATTCCGATACTGCAATGGATCTCAGCTGTTGTGGTAGCACCGTGATACACCATGACCAGTTGGCAACCATTGCGGCGGTGTTATGGTTGACCCATCGCACCTCGACAACCGAATAAGCACATCGGCAGCGGAGCACCGCTAGATGACGACCACCGGCATGGGTATCTGACCGGGAGGATGTGGCAGACGACACACGATCATGTGTCAAATCATACCGCGGAGCCACACGCCTTGTCTGTTCATGGCACACCAGCACGGTGCACCGACGCCCTGCCCGTTTGAGTCGGGCTGCTAGGTATTGAGTCATCACGGACTCAAACATCACAATCACGATTTCTAATGAACGACTATTGCGTCTCCGGTTATTTCAACGAGCTTCCTGCTGATGTTCGTTGGTCTGCCAACACCTTTGAGCAGGTGCTCAAGGACATGACAACCTTTTATCCGTCGCTCTACATCTCTGATGTATGGCTTGAGGATGACGACTGATTCGTGCAAGCGAGCGAGCAGGTGCAAACCCTGCTCCAGTCATTGCGTCATCAAGGACGCATTGTTCACAGTCACCATTTTTCATGTTCATCAACATTCCTTGCCGTACATCCGACTGTGTCGAGCGTATGGTTGTTGATCCAATGCGTGCAATCGTTCAGGTTGCATACGCCAAAGGCAACATCTACGAGTACACACACGTTAGCCGTCGTGCAATTCTTAACCTCATCATGAACCCGAACATGTCTTTGGGTTTCTGGGTTAACGAGAACCTGCTTCCTTTCGATTGCAAGACTCGTGTATTCGGTGAGTGCACAGTACTCAAGGCACTATATGCCTCTGACTTGCCTATCACTGACAACAGCGACCCAGCTGGTTACGTGTACTGCAACGGCTGATCCGTTCAAGCGGGTGACAGGGTGCGAACCCCTGTCCAGCACTGGGACCTCGTCCCTTTACTGTTCCACTAGGTCAATTATGCGTAAGCTCGAGCAGGCTATGTGTCGTGCAATCGATGACGATTGCCAGCACTGGTCAATGACTAATACGTCAGTGATCAAGGACTCAGAGGGTACACATCATGTGTATCTACACGATAACGAGATTGCACAACTTGGTGATGATTGGATCAAGGTCAGCCACGCTGGCTGGAAGACAAACACAACACGATCCAGGTTGCGTGCATTGCTCGCTGAGTTCGGTGATGACAAGGACACTATCTATCAAAAGGATTTTGTTTGGTACATCAATGATGTAGCGATGACCAACTCTGGTTGGTATGGAGTTGCTTGATTCTCACTAACAACCCTTCCACATGGGCAACTATGTGGCGGGTTATTTGAGGGAATCACCCTCCGTTGTTTATCTCACGGACACCAATGTTCAAAGCCAAAGTTAAGTATTCCTTTCATATCAAGGACGCAACACTTTTCTACTCAGACTACGACAACTCATTGAACTTCGAGACAGAAGATTCATTGGAGTTAGATGATGGCGTGTCGGTATCAGGCGTTGAACCTGAAACTTTGTTCCTACTAGCTCGCAACACACTGGCATGTAAAGAGCCAGTACAGGACAAGATGAAGGTAAGGGAGTTCCACGTTAAGTGTGCACGAGAAATGATTGTAGCTCTCGATGCCTTTATTAAAAAGCACGATGATTCGGAGGAATCAGAATGACACAACAACAGATCAAGGACCTGCAAGTCACAGCCCTTCATGATTATCACAA
>VMHT01005664.1_pt1 | contig 18012 bp, 16 predicted proteins | sample 4693611 | NCBI WGS metagenome assembly VMHT01 (sample SAMN12280063, study PRJNA550983) | marine metagenome | isolation source: seawater sampled from same location over 5 years 0.02-0.2 micron viral filtrate | place: USA: collected off the coast of southern California halfway between the port... ...
CCGCCGCCGCCGCCAGCACCTGATCCTGTTGTGGATGCGCCCAGCACCGAGACTGAAAAGACCAAGAAAAAGCAAAAGGGCAAGGCGACAATGAAAACCAGCCAGAAGACAGGGCCGCAGGGCGTTACCACCGAGGCGCCAGTCGAATATAAATCACTACTTGGAGGCAAATGATGGGCGGTATCTTCAGAAAAATAATACGGGAAACTGGTAAAATAGCCGGGATTGTTCCAAGCAAAAAAGAACAAGAAGCGGCCATGCGTGGCCAGCAGCCGGTGAATGAGCCAGTAGATGCGGCAGAGCCGGATAACCCTGATGATGTCATCTATGCCGGCGAACAGGGCGAAGGTGCGCCAAAGAAAAAGAAAAAGAAGAAATCGGGCACCATAATGACCAGCACGACCGGCGTGATGGGTGATGCGCCTACAGAATCCAAAACGCTCCTGGGTGGCTAAATGGCTGATGAAATCGCACAAATCCTGATCAAACGCTTTCATGCGCTGGAAACACAGCGCCAGACATGGGAAGCGCATTGGCAGGAAATTGCTGACTATGTGGTGCCGCGCAAGGCAGATGTCACAAAAAACCGCTCGCCCGGCGATAAACGCTCAGAGCTGGTGTTTGATGGCACCGCCATACTGGCAGCCGAGCTATTAGCGGCTTCTTTGCATGGTATGCTGACTAATGGCAGCACTAGCTGGTTTGGCCTGAGATACAATGATGATGAGCTGAACGGCGACGATGAAGCCAAAGAATGGTTGCAAGGCGTTGAAGACGTTATGTATCAGGCGTTCAACCGCTCTAACTTTCAAGAACAAATCGCCGAGCTATATCTCGACCTGGTGACATTTGGCACCGCTGTGATGTTTGTGGATAAAGACGACGAGCAACAGATCAGGTTTAGCACACGCCATATCAAGGAATGTTTCCTGTCAGAGGATGACAAGGGGCGGGTCGATACGGTCTATCGTCAGTTCAAGATGCCGGCCAGAGCCGCCATGAACCGATTCGGTGAAGAAAAATTTAACAGTAAAATACTGCAACGCGCGCAGAATAATCCCTATGATGAAATCACATTGCTTCATGCGGTCTATAGCCGTGATGATCGGGACATAACCAAGGTCACAGCTGAAAACAAACCGTTTGCCTCAGTCTATATCGAGCCTGATCAAAAGGTCGTACTGTCCGAATCCGGCTTTGATGAATTTCCCTACATGGCGCCGCGTTTTAGCAAAAGCTCTTTTGAGCTTGGCTATGGCCGGTCGCCATCAATGACGGCATTGGCAGACATTAAAATGCTGAACCGTATGTCCGAAGTGACGATCCGGGCAGCACAAAAACAGGTTGACCCGCCGTTACTGGTGCCGGATGACGGCTTTATGTTGCCGGTCAGAACAGTACCGGGCGGTCTGAACTTTTATAGATCTGGTACACGCGACCGCATCGAACCACTAAATATAGGGGCAAACAACCCGCTTGGTCTAAATATGGAAGAGCAACGACGCGGCGCTATCCGTGCAGCTTTCTATGTTGACCAGCTGATACTAGGCACCGGGCCGCAAATGACGGCCACCGAGGTGGTTCAACGCACCGAAGAAAAAATGAGATTGCTGGGGCCGCTCACCGGCAGACTGAGCCAGGAGCTGCTGCAACCGCTGATCACAAGAGTGTACAGCATCCTGTCCCGGCAAAAGGCATTTGCCCCGGCGCCAGAGTTTATGACCGGCTCAAACATAGAAATCATCTATGTCAGCCCGTTGGCCAAAGCACAGCGTCAGGGCGACATACAGTCTATGACCAGATTGCTAGAGCTGATGACGCCGTTATCGCAGCTTGATCCGTCAATCATGGATTATGTGGACAGCGACGGCATATCACGTCACCTGATCAAGATCCTGTCAGTGCCGGCGACGGCAGTGAGAGGCGATCAGGAAGTCGCTATCTTGCGCGCACAGCGCCAGGAACAACAGGCGGCTATGGCAGAACAGCAACAGCTTATGCAAACAGCTGAGGCTGCCGGCAATGCTGCACCAATGGTCAGAGCGATTGATGCATCTGAGGCAGCCGAATGACGCCGGAAGATACAATACAGCTTTATAAAACTGTGTTCGGCAGTGAGGACGGCAAACGCATCCTTGATGATATGGGTGTGAGATTTTGTGAACATTCGACAACATTTTCGGCTGATCCTTGTGAAACGGCCTACCGTGAGGGGCAGCGCACGGTTTTGCTTTTTATCAGATCCATGCTGCGGGATCGCAAACAATTAGAGGATATGACACAAGATGAGTGAAGAACAGGTAGCTGAGGTCGTTGCCGATGCAACGGTAGCCCAGTCTGTCGCCAGCGATTGGCGCACTAGCGTTCCCGAAGAAATCCGGGGACATAAGTCATTAGAACATATTACCGACGTTGGGGCTCTGGCTAAAAGCTATGTCAACGCGCAGTCAATGATCGGCGCTGATAAGCTGGCTATACCGGGCAAACACGCCACTGATGAAGACTGGAGCGAGGTGTATCGCAGACTAGGCCGGCCAGATGCGCCGGATGGTTACGAGCTGACCAATGAAATGCCGGAAGGCATCGAGCAATCAGACGATATGCTGAACTGGTTTAAAGGCGCAGCCCATGAAGCCGGCCTGACACCATCACAAGCACAAAAGCTGCTTGGTGGCTATAATCAGTTTCTCGGCACACAAGTAGGCGCTGATGAAGGTCAGATCCAGCAAATGCGCGAAACAACAGAGATTGAGCTTAAAAAAGAATATGGCGCTGCCTATGCAGATCGCATCACCAATGGCAACGCCGCCATGCAGGAGTTCGGCTCAGCTGAGCTGTCAGAGATTGAACTGGCTGATGGCCGGTTGCTCGGCGATCATCCCGGCATCATCAAGATGATGGTGAACGTCAGCGAGTTTATAAACAGCAAGATTGGCGAAGATGTACTGGCCGGCACCAAGTCATCCGGCGGTCTAGCGCCTGATGATGCCAGAGCCAAGCTCTCAGAGATCAGAGCGCCAGGCTCACCATACTGGGATCAGCGCCATCCTGAGCATCAGTTCTATGTGCAAGAAGGGCTGAGATATCAGGAAATGTTAAATGTCGGAGCATGAGGATAGAGAGTTCCGGCTAGAAGTTTTACGCCTGACGATGGAAGCCGGCACACACGCTGTGATCCAGAACCCATTGGAACAGGCAGAAAAGAATTTGCAATGGTGTTTAAAGCCGATTGACAAGCCCAGCGCCCAATTAGCCAAGACACCGAAGCAAAAACCCGGACAAGCTGCATAGCCCCGGTCGGCGCATCCGTACTGCAAAAACCTTTGTCCGTCATTTCGGCGGGTAGCAAGCCATTTAACTGCAAACGCAAAGGGAGACATTGATATGTCTGCACAAATCTCAACCGCGTTTTCCCAGCAGTTTAGCACCAACGTACAGCTGCTTTCTCAGCAGATGGGGTCGATCCTACGGGGCGGCGTCGAAGAGGAATCAGTGGTCGGAGAAAAGGCTTTTTTCGATCAGGTTGGCTCGGCTGCGGCGGTAAATTTTGCCTAGATCAAGCGAAAGTTTGTTCTGAAAATCTGTCAAATTCGGGGAAGGCTGTAAAATGCTAATCCCGAGCGAAGCCCGAAAGGGAACGTGTAGAGACTAGACGGCAGACCCCTAACAATTCGGTTGAGGGTGAAGGGATAGTCCAGACTCCAAACAGCGAAAGCTGGCGGTGAAAACCGTAGCGGGTACGAAAACGCACATCACGCCATTCGGATACACCGATGGTTGAAACACCCCATTCTCGCAGAATGGTGACTATGGAAGCCTATGAATGGGCTGATCTCATTGATGACGCTGACAAAGTCCAGATGCTCATCGATCCTACAAGCACATATGCCCGTGCGGCAGCTGCTGCTATGGGTCGTGCTATGGATGATGCAATCATCGAGGCAGCAATAGGCACATCACTGACCGGCAAAGCTGGTGCAACAAGCACAACAATGCTTGCAGCAAACCAGATTGCTAACGGATCAGCTGATCTGACTGTGGCGAAACTAATCTCGGCCAAGAAGTTGCTTGACCTGGGTTCAGTTGATCCATCAATTCCACGGCACATTGCTGTGGGGCCAGACCAAATCGAGGCGTTGTTAAACACCACCTCTGTCACAAGCTCTGACTTTAACACAGTCAAAGCCCTGGTACAGGGTGAGGTAAACACATTCATGGGCTTTCAGTTCCATGTGTCTACTCGCCTTGCCAAAGCTGGCAACATTCGTAGCTGTTTCGCTTGGGCTCAAGATGGCCTCAAGCTGGCAGTCGGTAAAGACGTTCAATCTCGTATCGATGAGAGAGCTGACAAGTCTTATTCTACACAGGTTTATTATTGCGCCCAGTTTGGTGCGACCCGTATGGAAGAGGCCAAAGTGATCCAAATCGATTGCGATGAATCAGCATAAGGGAGCTTTGTGATGACTACTAAAAATTCAGACTTAGTGGCTAACTTTGAAGCCAGCCCTCATGTGTTCAGTGATGCTCAGAATCTGCACGGCGTTGTCCGTATAGCTTCTGGCAGCGTCGCTCTGGCAGCTGGTGACAGCACCAATGATGACATTGTAATGCTTGCCCCAATCCCAACTAACGCAAACATCATTAGTTTGCGCGTAGGTGCGGATGCTCTGGGTGGAAGCTGCACATACAATGTTGGTGCTTACACGACAGCTGGCGTTGTTGTTGACGAAGATTGTTTTGCGACTGCTGTTGCCGACGGCGCAGCTCTGGCAGAACTACGCTATGAAGCAGCTGACCTCAATACCACAGGTCAAAAGCTACACATCATAGCTGGTGCAGCAGCAAGCGACACCGTTGATCCGGGTGGTTACTACTATATTGCGGCAACATTTGCTGCAACTGGTGGAACACTGGGTGATATGGCGTTTGTCATTGAATACGTCGTAAACTAACCAATAGGCCAGTCCAGCTCAGTGTTGGGCTGGCCTTTTCTTTTATGAGGGTTTCATGGCATCTGTTGTTGATATTTGTAACAGCGCACTCAATCAGATCGGCGCGTCTAATATTATTGCGCTTACTGAGGACAGCAAGGCGGCACGGCTGTGCAACCAGCGCTATGACTTTGTGCGAGATGCAACATTCCGGGCTCATCCTTGGAACAGCCTGACCACCCGCGTCGCTCTGGCGCCAGATACCGCCACCCCTGTTTTTGAATTTACACAGCAATTCACATTGCCGACCGATCCGTTCTGTTTGCGTGTGTTGGGTCTGAGCGATGCCAATATCCTGTACCGGGTAGAGGGGCGCAAACTGTTGTGCAACGAAAGCACAATCCAGATGATATACATAGCGCGCGTCACTGACGTGAACGAGTACGACACGCTTTTAATAGAAACACTGGCAGCTGCGCTGGCCGCAGACCTTGCCTATCCGCTGGTCGGCTCATCAGCGCTTGGCTCTAATATGTATAGCCTATACCAAACCAAATTGACCGAGGCACGGTTTGTTGATGCGACTGAGGACAACGCAATCAATACGTCTGTTGTTACTGAAAGCAGAACGGTTGCTGCTGATACATTTATCAACGCGAGATTTTAAATGGCCAAAGCGTCGCCAGCCTTTACTAACTTTACAGCCGGTGAGCTGAGCCCGAGGCTCGATGGCCGCACCGATCTGCAAAAATATTTCAATGGCTGTAAGAAACTACAGAATTTTATTGTGCATCCGCATGGCGGTGCCAGCCGGCGCCCCGGCACTATCTTTGTGCGTGAGGTCAAGAACAGCGCCCATAATGTGCGTCTAATCCCGTTTGAGTTTAACGTCGAGCAAACCTATATTCTGGAGTTTGGCGATCAGTATTTTAGGATTCACAAAGACGGTGGCACAGTCGTTGATGGCAGCAGTGACCCTATTGAGGTCACAACGCCGTATGCTCACACTGATCTTGCCAAGATAAAATTCACGCAAAGCGCTGACGTTATGTATGTGGCGCACCCTGACTTTTCGCCGCGCAAGATCACCAGAACCAGCCACACAGCCTGGACGATAGCCGAGGTCGATTTTCTGCGGGGGCCGTTTCAAGACGAAAACACCACCGCGACAACATTTCTGGCATCAGGCCGCACCGGCACGGTTAATGTGACCGCCAGCACCAGCACATTTGTTAGCACCGACGTTGGCCGGCTGATCAAGGTGCATGATGGTGTAACCAAGATTACCGGGTTTACCAGCGCTACTGTGGTTGCAACATCCGTGCAGACCAACGCTGATGGCCGGGCAGAGCTAATGCCCAGCTATACAGCCACCACAATATCAGCCCATGAGGGCGACCCGTCATCAACCGGCCTGGAACACAATGACCGCTATCAGGACACAGCCGGGCAGTTTGTAGCCCAAGGATTCAAAGTCGGGCAAAAGATTACGGTCACCGGGTTTACCACTGGCAACAATAACGAAACCTCGGCCATCATAGTAAAAGTGACGGAAGACACTTTGTTGCTGGCGCCAAGCGCTGATCTCACTGATGAAGCTGCTGGCGACAGTGTTACGATCACTGGCGACCTGACAGCCACAACAGAGTTTTCGCTTGGTGCGTTTTCAACGACCACCGGCTTTCCATCAGCTGTGGCGTTCTATGAACAGCGCTTGGTGTTTGCATCAACAACAGCCCAGCCACAGACACTGTTCTTTTCAGTTGGTGGCAGCTTTGAGGATTTTGCAGACGGCACCGACGCTGATGACGCACTGACCTACACATTAGGATCTAACCAGGTCAACATCATCAGATACCTACAGGCTGGCCGTGTACTGCTGGTTGGCACGTCTGGCGGTGAGTTTGTGGTCACAAGCTCGGAAGACGCCCCTCTGAGCCCTACAAACGCCGTTGTGAAGCGTCAGGCCACATATGGCTCGGCAGACATCCAACCCGTACAGGTGGCCAACGTGACGCTGTTTGTGCAGCGCGCAAAGCGTAAACTGCGTGAGCTGGTGTTTGATCTCAACACAGATAGCTATCAGGCACCCGATCTGACGCTACTGGCAGAGCATATCACCGATACCGGCATTAAAGAGATGTCACTGCAACAAGAGCCAGACAACGTCGTCTGGTGCGTGTTGGAGAATGGCCTATTTGCCGGCATGACCTATCGGCGCGAAGAAAACGTCATTGCTTGGCATGAGCATATCATTGGCGGCAGATCTGGCGCTTGCACTGTTACGGTCAGCGACTACGCCAACATAGCCACTGGCACGACACTGACCTTCACCAAAAGTGATGGCACGACTGTAACCTTTACATCAGAGGCAGCTGGTAGCTCTGACCCGTCATCATCTTTGGGTTTTAGGCCAAATACTAATAACAACACCACTGCTGACAATATCTTTACAGCAATCAACGCCCATGCTGATTTCACCGTAGCCAACCCGGCAGCTGCTGTTGTTACTATAGAAGAGACAAGCCCGACACCGACAGGCTTCTTATCTGTCGTCAGCTCGGACACCACCAGGCTTACAACAACAGATCAGACCCATGCATTGGTTGAGAGTGTGGCAACGATACCCGGTGATCTCAATGAGGATGACACCTATTTGATTGTGCAGCGCACAGTTAATGGCGCGACAAAACGATATGTAGAATATTTTAGCAGCTTTGATTTTGGCACAGATGTTGAGGATGCGTTCTTTATAGATAGCGGCCTGACATACTCAGGCGCATCAGCCACATCTATCAGTGGGCTCAGCCACTTAGAGGGCGAAGTTGTCTCAATACTAGCAAACGGCGCAACGCATCCCAATAAAACCGTCAGCTCTGGTGCAATCACCTTAGACTTTGCTGTAACTAAAGCGCATATCGGATTAAATTATAACTCAACATTGCAAACCATGCGTATTGAGGCTGGCGGCACCGAAGGCACAGCCCAAGGTAAAATCAAACGCATCCATGAGGTAGTGCTTAGATTGTTTCGCACAGTCGGTGTCACGGTGGGCAGCTCGGAAACAGAGCTTGATCGCATACCGTTCAGATCATCAGCGCAAGCCATGAGCGCGGCGATACCGCTGTTCACTGGCGATAAAGAGATAGAGTTCAGAGGTGGGTTTGACACAGATGGTTTTGTGGTTGTCCGGCAGGATCAGCCGCTGCCGCTGACCATAATCGGCATCTTCCCGCGGCTGATTACATTTGATCAGTGAGAATTTTAGACTACGAAGAGGCTCATCTTTATGAGCTTATGGATGGCGACCTAAACGATGGCGCGGTCAAGAACATAGGCTATATGCGATCATACGCCGAAACATTACAGCAACCTGGCTGGTCATACACTCTTATAGAAAATGGTTACATATTGTGCTGCTGCGGCATTGTGGATATGTGGCCGGGCGTCGGTGAGGCGTGGTTTATTGCATCCAGCAAAATACATGAAAATGTCAGACCATTCATAAGATTTGCCAAGACAGACGTGATGGATGTCGTAGTAGAGCAAAACAAACTGTGGCGAGTGCAGGGCGTGTGCAAGGCAGACTGGCCAGCAGCGCGGCGCTTTGCCCGGCTTATGGGATTTGAAGAAGAGGGGCTGATGCGTAAATACGGCCCGGAACAAGCAGACTACATGAGAATCGCAAAGGTAAGTTAAATGGGCTTTTTGTTTGAATATCAGGCTGGTCAACAGGAACAAGCGGCATATAACTTTAACGCTGATGTCAACGAGCGCAATGCTAAGGCCGCTGACCAGGAAGCAGCCCAGCTGGTATTTACCGAAGAGCAAAAGATTGTTCAGTTCCGTGAAGATTTCCAAGATCTACAAGACGCCACACAACAGGCATATCGCTATAATGGCTGGATTGCTGAGGAAGGCACACCGCTTAAAGTAGCGCTGGCCAATGCGCAAGAGGCCGACGCCGAGATAGAAACACGCAGATACAACGCTGCTGTCGGCGCTCAGACACTGCGCGAAAAAGGCGTGGAGTCACGATTGCAAGGCCAGCTCAACAGAATGTATGGCAAGGCAGCGGCAACCAGAGGCAAAGCCAGAGCTGCACAAAGCCTAATGCAAACAGCAACCTCAATATATGCGGCATCATAATGAAAGTACCAACATACCGACAGCAAACAGCTGTAACAGAAAAAACCGGCGCTACCATGTTTAGTGTTCAAGCAAACCCCGGCGCTTTGTCTGCTGGGTTGCGCGCTGCTGGTGAATTTGTGTCGGCAGCTGAAAAACTAGCTGTTGATTATTATGCAAATGAACAAAAGATCAAAAGACAGTCTGAGCTAGACGATGCTGAGTTTGAGCTAAAGCAAGAGCTGCAACAGCTAGAGCAACAGCAAACAACGCGAACACCTAACGATGTTCTATATGACCAGCCAAATAAAGGCACACAGGGGTTTGCCTCTCTTGGTCAACAAAAAATTAACACCATTTTATCTAACATTGATGACAAGCGTGTGCGTCGAGCGTTCCAAAAAAATGCGCGCGACAGTCTCAATACATTCACCATTAACGTCAACCAGGGCGCCCGTAACCGGCTTATTGATCAAAACAAGGCTAACGGGTTTCGCAAAGCTGATGAGCTAAGAGACGAAATTGTGATGGGCAACCAAGCCCAACGAACTATTGCAAATGAAAAACTGTTTGGCGATCCATCAAAAAATATAGTTGGCCATTATGAGCAAATGGCAGCGGATGGATATATTAAAGAATCGGAAGCTGCAAAACTATCAAGAGCCGCTTTTGTATCAGTGCGTGATCGAGCCCAGAAAGCCGACGCTGCCATACTAGAGAGCAACACAAACAAGCGTGTCAATATTGCGGGTGATGTGCGTAATCGCACTGTGCAGGAAAGGACAGTTGCATACACGGATCTGGTTGCTGATATTAACAAAGCCGTAACTAACAACATCATTACTGCTGATGAGGGTGAGAAAAGAAAACGCGCCGCAGCTGATGACACAGTGCGTCAGACGTTTTTAGGCATTATGACTGAAGCGCCATCTGCTGAGGCTGTCGTACTGCAAATCGCAGAAGGTGATATACAAGATCCTGTGATGCAATCAGTGATCAACCAAATGGACGCGGGTGATCAAGTAAAGTTGATTGGCGACATGTTCACGCTAGGAAACAAAATCGATACAGAGCGCCGCGAAGCAGAAGAGGCCGACGAAGAAAAAGCAGACGAAGAAAACAAAAAGAATTTTCAGACAATCATCAATGTCGATACAGCCGATGCAGATGCGATGACCGCTGCAAAAGAGCTGCACAAAGAATTGCTAAAAGATAATTTCTATACAGCAGCAGAGCGCAACGCAGCTGAGAAGGTACTGGGTCTACAGAAAACAACAGCCGGCACTGATATTAAAACCACAAAAGAAGCTCTTAGAGGTTTAAACAAAGCTGATAACGACAACACTCTGACTGTGGCCTTGGTTGAAACGTTTGCAGATAGGTTATCAACGACTGATTATAACGCATTTATGAAACGTGCTATCACTGAAGGCAAAGAAGGCCGCACAGCCGCAAAGGGCTTAATCGGAAGCAGACTGCGATATAATGAGTTTAAAGACAGTAACAATGCGCTAGGTGACGCGTCTGACGCTATGTACCAGCAAAGTATGTTTGAGCTTGATGATTGGCTGAACACGACCGGCGAAGACGGAGGGGCTGGGGCAACCTATCAGGCTACAGTAAAGAAAGCGCGTGAGATTATAGCCGCTAATGATGTCGAATATAAACAGATGATGGGCGAAGCGCTTACGTCTTATATACTAGGCCAACAAAGAACGATGCCGGGGTTGCCTTCAGATATCGAAGCCGCAAAAGTATTTTTGCAGGAACGATTGAGGCCAAATCCGCAAGATCCTTTGACGCGCGGCGTAGTGCAAACAATTAAAAGCTATGAAAAACTGTTGAGGGATTAGCATTGGATTACGAATCAGAACAGCTAAACGCCTACGACGCAGCTGATGCACAGCGCTATCTCATGGGCTCTATTAAAAAGCCTGAACCAGAAATGCAAGTCATGGGAACGCCTATCAGCGAGCTTGAGCAAGCTGGCGAACAGGTTAAAGAGGATATCACGCGAGTAGTGGGCGGCGGTGTGCGTGATATGGCTCAAGGCGCTATGGATTTGGGCGCAGAGCTATTAACTGAAGCCGGTGAAGATTTTTTAACACAGTCTGGGCTGACGAGAGAAGGCGCGGAAATACAGCTCAATATACCAGCCCCTCGATTGCCAGAGGTCGCTGAGCCAAAAGGAATGATCGGCCAAATAGCTAGAGATTTTGTACAGTTTGGATCTGGCATGGTCGTATCACCGGGCAGCACGATTCCAAAAGCTGCTTTGTCTGACGCCTTTTTTAACCCAGAAGACGGCGGCTTCATCACAATGCTACGAGATGTCAGCCTGTTACCAGAGGCTATGAACTTTTTAGCTGTAGATGTAGACGGCGAATCTGATGCCTCTGACCGCCTCAAGCAACGTCTGATACAAGCTGGGGAAGGTACGATCATAGGCGCCGTTGCTGATCAAGTTATAGGCACCTTGAAACGCATTAAAGATACGCCGGAGCTGTTTCGCAAAGCGGGTGAAACATTAGCGAAGGCCACCAATGCAACGGCACGATTTGCTGATGAAGCTGGCCAAGCAGCTGATGCTCGGATAGCGGAGCGCGCTCAAGACACCGGCACCACGTTGACTGCTGGGGCTGATCCTATGCCAATGATTGACGAAACATTGTCAATGATTGGACGCAGTGTAAGGCCATCAACAGAAGAAATGAAAACGGTCTTAGACGCTAGGGCAGAGCAAATGAAATTGCCGGTTGCCAAACGAACTCAGCCTAGAACAGACCAACCACTGTTTGATTTAGACTACCAAAAGACAACCGCGCCACAAAAAGAAACGCCAGTACCAAGGGCGCCAGAAGGCAAGCCTCTTCCTAAATTTAACAGAGGTGCCAAAGTTATTGAAATGTCTGATAAAATTGCAGATGTTTTGGCAGAACGTGCCAAACCGTTTGTTGGCACTAATGTGCAGTTTTTCTATCATACTGGCCCAATTATAGATAAAGCTGTATCGCTTGGTATTCCTGAAAAAACCGCCAGATCGCAGCTCAGAAAATTTGCAGAAAATTATGCAGCAACAAGCCCACGCACAAAAACAGAAGATAATTTAAGAAGCGCAAGCATTGTCACAGCAAAACAAAAAGCTGGCCTAGAGCTGTCAGACATTATCGGCCCTGGCGGTGACGGTATTAATGAAAAAGGTTACCCCATGATGATTGGCCCCGGTGGAATACATCAACGTCTAGTTGATGACGCAGCAGCGGGTGGTTTCAATTTTAATACAAACCCAAAACCAGCAACATTTGTTGAAAACGTGTCAGGTAATTTTGCTGGCGTAACAGCCGACACACACGCTATCAGAGCTGTCTTTAGTGCGATGAACGAAATTGAGCCGGGTTCTGTTCCCATTCAATTTATCGGCGGCAAAACTGCTGCAAAAACAAAAGAACTGCGCGCTCAATATGAAGCAGACCCGTCATCTTTGAATGTGGCAAATATGATTGACGATACACTCGCAAGCCAAAAAATTAACGGTGAAAGCGTGCAAACGGAATATGCAATATTTAGCGACATATACAAAAAAGTCGCAGAAAATTTGGGTGTGCAGCCAGCCGAAGCGCAATCATTGTCTTGGTTTGCTAACGGTGAAAAAACTGGGCTGGGGTCAGCTCCAAAAACAATCGTTGAACTGATTGATGAGCGGGTTGACGTTACCGCTCAAGCGTTGAATCAATCAAAAGATGAGGTCTTTAAAAAGTTTATGCAGGGCTCAATACCATTACTATCCCTTGGCGGCTTGAGTTTATTAGACACTGGCGCCGCTCAAAATACTGTAGCCAACGCCTCAGAAATGTAATAGAAATAACTAAGATGGGCGTCCTTTTGGGGCGCCTTTTTCTTTGGAGCTTTCATGGCAACACCAGGACAACAAGCAGCCCGTGCGCTACGCACCGGGGGCGTGACGCAATTCGCCGACACTCAGCCCCAAGTAGACGAAGGCATCCAAAACGCCAACGCGCTTAGAATTATTCTGCAACAAAGTAGAAAAGCTGCACCTGGCACAGCGCGTGAGACACTAGAAGACGGCGTGGCTGGCCGCGTCGCGGAGCCTATCACCGAGGGCATTGCGCCAGAAGGTACAACGCGCCAAGCAACACAAGAGGCGCTTGCTAAAGACGCGCTATCACCAGAAGGCCAGGCTAGGCTGGAAGCATCCGGCGGTGACGCACGGACTGCTATTGCAACGCCCACAGAACGTGAGCTGGCTGATCAGCCGGATCTGTTCGAGCCAGCTGATCCAGATCCTATTAGCAATGAACAGGTCACCAAAAAAGCACAATTGGCACAGAGCCCACTTGATACTGTGGCTAGAAGCGAGTCGGCTATTGCTGATCCTGGTGATGCCAATGATCTAATACGCATGGCTACAGAGCCGGGCATGGTCGATGATGGCGTAGGCATTGATTTTAATTTTGACAATTTCGAAGGCGGCGAAGATATCAACCGCGTTGTCAACGCAATGTCAGATATTATCAGAAACCCTACTGAGGCAGAAAAACGAGGCATTGTTACCAACCAAGAAACGCTGGCAAACGCTGGCGAGCTGCTTGCTGATGAGGTTGGCTTTACCAGAAGCATTTTACGCAAACAGTCAGGCAAAGCTCTAAACGCTGAAGAGATGACCGCGCTTAGGATTTTGCTGCAAAGATCTGGTGCTAAGTTGCAGGAAATGGCTGTTCAGATACAAAGCGGTCTAGCTAGCCCCAAGGCTATGGTCGATTTTAGACGGCAGATGTCAATTCATGCTGGGATACAGATGAAGGCCAAAGGCGCACAGACAGAGATCGCCAGAGCTATGCAAGCCTTTAAGATACCCGTCGGCACCCAAGTGCCGGCTGATGTGATGGATGCTATACTGACAGATTCTGGCGGCACCGGGCTTGTCAAGAAAATGGCTAAGGGATATCTCGACGCCTTGGCAGAGGGTGGCCAGGTTAACGCTAATAAATACGCTGCCGGCGCGTGGAGCCAGAAAATAGAGGGCGTGTGGATGGAAGTCTACATGAATGGGTTGCTTTCCTATTTTCCTACACAAATCAAAAACGGTTTAGGCACACCGCTGTTTATGATCTACAACGTGCTGACTGACCTTATGTCTGCGAGTGTAGGCACAGTTTTTCGCACTGGCGCCAGACTAGCTGGACGTGATCCCGATCCAGACGGCGTACATTTTGAGGATGTTTTTGCGCGTGTTCATGGCATGGGTCAATCTATGGGTGATGCTTGGACGTTAGCCGCCAAAGGGTTTGCTGACGAGTCAGCAGCTGATCCGTTGCAAAAGGTTGAGGGTGCATCGTTTAGAGCAATAGACAGAGAAAACCTTGGGATTGACAATAACAGCGTGGGCAATGCTGTTGATTTTATGGGGCGTGTGATTCGGTTGCCCGGTCGCGGTCTTATGTTTGCTGACGACTTTTTCAAAACAATCGCATCTAGAGGCGCGCTGTATGAAGAGTCAGTGCGCGCATATCGCAGATCAAAGCATATGGGGCGCGATGACACCGAGGCAATGGATGACGCCATGATGGTGTTGCTTGACCCTAAGTATGCCACAGATGAAATGGATGCAGCTGGTCGATACGCGACCATGACAACTGATCTTGGCGATGGCGTCATTGGTAAATTTACTAATGCGTTTCGCGGCAATGTGCTTGGCAAGTTGACCATGCCGTTTGCCAAAGCGCCAACAAATACAATCAAGATAAATGCAGAAGGCCACCCGTTAATTCAAGCCGTTCTAGCTTTAAACCCTGGATCAAGCAAAACCAGAGATACATTGCTTGGTAAGAACGGGCCGCAAGCAAGAGATCGCGCTTATGGCAGACTAGCAATGGGAACCATGACCATGTACGGCTTCCATGAACTAGCGCTGAATGGCCGTGTTACGGGGTCTTACCCAGCAGATAAGCAGCTGCAAAAGATGCTACCGCCTGGCTGGCAACCTTATAGCTTTGTGTTTCGCGGGGCTGATTTTCCAGTGGACGCTGACGGCGATCCGTTGCCTCTTTATAACAAAGAGACAGGCTTGCCCAATGGTGATCTGAGATACATTAGCTATCAAGGACTGGAGCCGGTCAGCGCGTTTATTGGCATAGCTGCCAGCACAGCTAGGCATCAGACAATGTTTGTTGACCCAGAAGACCGGCTAAATCTACTTAGCGCGGGTACTATGGCAACTATGGAGTATTTCCGCGATCTGCCGATGTTGCAGGGAATAGGCACCATATACAAGGCGTTCCAATACGAAGACCCTAGCATGATTACTGACGGGTTTTTAGGCGGTACGGTTGCTGTATTTCCTATCCCGTTTTCTGCGGTGGTGAGAAATGTAGAAAAACTAACCGGGGACAACGCCAAGAAAAAGGTCGATCAGCCATATCAATATTACAGTGTTGAGGATGTACAACGACTTTATGATGAAAGCCAAGGCACGGACAACCCACATTCAAAAGTACCATATAGCCTAGTTGGCACTGTGAAAAACTGGCAGGACGCCAGCTGGTCAAAGATGTTCTACGAGCAAGTGGCCTGGGGCTGGGAACAGCAAGTAATGAACATTCCGTATGTTAAAAAGATAGAAGAAAATTATGCGTTCCAATACGATATGCTGGGCGAGCAGAAAACCAAAGGGCTGAGATTTGACATCAACCCGGTGGCAGCTGTCTGGTCTAGCGTCACGCCGTTTAAGCTGGCCTTTGGCGAGGATGTTGAGCCGTATCACCGAGAGCTTATTAGACTGGGCGCGCCACTGACAGAAAGCCGCGACAAAAAGAAAATCATGGGCGTGTCGCTTAGTGAGCGCAATCGAGGCGAGCTGACCAGAATTGCTAAAAATGATGTGGCGTTGCCTTTGACGATGGTGACAACCAGAGGCGATAGGCAGCAAGGCCCGGCGGTATACCCGTTCAGAGATTATCTAAAAGTCCTGATGGCGCACCCACTTTATGCAAGCGCTGACGATGATCGACGCAAAAGCATGATCAAAAACGCTGAAGCGCGGTTCTATCGTGCGGCATTGCCGGTGCTGTTGTCCCAGCCAGGCAATCAGGATCTATCGCTTAGATTGGCTGAACGTAATGCCCTAAGAGAAGCAGGAGTGCAGTAATGACAGTTTCAACGACGACCAACCGTGCCAGCTACTCTGGCAACGGCAGCACAACCGCGTTTGCTTACGGGTTCAAGATATTCGCAGATGCTGATCTGACGGTTATTATCCGATCATCAGCTGGCGTTGAAACAACCAAGACGCTGACGACACATTACACGGTATCTGGCGCCGGGACTGACAGCGGCGGCAACGTGACGTTTACCACCGGCAACGTGCCGGCCTCTGGCGAAACTGTCGTTATCCTACGCAAGCTGACACTGACCCAGGCTACAGATTATGTTGCCAACGATCCGTTTCCGGCAGAAAGCCATGAGGATGCGCTCGACCGGCTGACCATGATTACGCAGCAGCTCGATGAAGCTGTAGGCAGATCGCTCAAAGTGTCGCAGACCAACGTCATTGCAACATCTGAGTTTACAACATCAAGCAGTGATCGAGCTAACAAGCTGCTGAGCTTTGACGGTAGCGGCGATTTGACGGTTACTGAGGGCAAGGTAGACACTGTCACGGCATCTGTATCGGCAGTGTCGGCTGGTGGCTCTCCTACGGCGTCTGCAACCTATACAGCCAGTTCTGGTGCGCTTGCCTTGGCCTTTGGCCTAGTCACTGGTAATACTGGCGCGACAGGCAACTCTGCTGGTATGCAGATGACTTTCAACACTAGCACATCTGATGCTGACCCCGGTGCTGGCAAACTGGCATTGAACAACGGCACGATTGCTTCTGTCACAGAGATGTACTTTGACGATGTAGACGACAACGGTGCAACAATATCTACGTTTGTTCAGAGCTTTGATGATGCTGTCAATTCTACAGCCAGAGGCATAATTCATATTGAAAAAGAAGGTACGCCAGCAACCTTTGCTTTGTTTAAGGTGACAGGCGCAGTCACAAACGCATCAGGCTATACCAAGGTTCCAGTCGGGCATCTTGCAGCGAATGGTAGCTTTAGCAACTCTGATGGAATCCGCGTTGATTTTAGTTACAGCGGTTCAGACGGTAGTGCTGGTGGGGGCTTGTCTGATGTTGTAGGCGATACAACACCGCAACTGGGCGGTGATTTAGATATGAATGGTCAGGATATTGTGACCACATCTAATGCTGATATTGAATTGAACCCAAATGGTACTGGTAAAACAGTTCTGAAAGGCAACACTAATCCCGGCACTTTAGTATTTAACTGTGAATCAAATACCCACGGTCAGACTGTTAAGTCGCAACCACACTCAGCAACTGTTACAAACACACTAACCCTGCCGCCGGGTGGTGATGGTGAGTTAGTTAGCACTGTAGCAACGCAGACACTCACAAACAAAAGCATAGCAGCCTCACAGCTTACTGGTTTAGCTGCTGCAAACATTGTGGCAACAAACGCACAAAGCACGTTCACAAAAGCACAAGTACCAAGCACATACACAGCGGCTTTGTCAGCAACCAGCGGTGTGCTTGACTTTGACACATATCAGAACTTTATAGTCACATTAGCTGCTGGTTCTAACACTCTTGCTGCACCAACTACTGAAGCTAGTCAGATTGGACAGACAGGCGTTATAATACTCATTCAGCCATCAAGCGGTTCGGCTGCAACACTGTCACTGCATGGTGATTACGAAAGCCCTGCGGCTGGTGGTATCACGCTATCATCTGCGAACAACGCTTATGATGTTTTACCTTACATTGTCAAAGCAGATAACTCTATTTTGCTTGGCGCAGCACAACTGGCGTTTGCATAATGTTTAGCCCTGATAAATGGTTTAAAAATCCTAGCACTGGTTCGTTTTTTAG
>VMHT01106074.1_pt1 | contig 18011 bp, 6 predicted proteins | sample 4693611 | NCBI WGS metagenome assembly VMHT01 (sample SAMN12280063, study PRJNA550983) | marine metagenome | isolation source: seawater sampled from same location over 5 years 0.02-0.2 micron viral filtrate | place: USA: collected off the coast of southern California halfway between the port... ...
CTTGAAACCTTCAGGCCGCTCGGTTGTTGTTGAGCTTGTATTGAAGTCATTGTGACGATATTGTAAGCCACCGACATGAGCTTCAGTAAATACGCCTTGCATTGGTATTTCATTTGTTAGGCCATAGTCTAAATGAATATTACCAATGTTGATGTTATTTGCAGCAGAATTATTATAGCCGGCAAGAGAGGGGCTACTATAAGAAGCACTAAGAATGTTTGCGGGGAATACAATTTCAACATTGTCTTTGACAAAGTTTGAGACTTCTGGGCCGAGGTCACCGTCGAAGGTATTGATGTTAAAGAGTCTCTTCCTTTTATCGTCAAGTTCCGCATCATCATTGATAGTAGGAGTTTCTGCAAAAGTGGAGCGGATACGAACATCGGAATCTGCGTCGGCAAACCTGCTTACAATACTGCGAAGAAGACCAATGTCTTTTCTTACGGTGCTATTGAGACCACCAAAGATTGTCCTATCTTGTTCAATTTTAACAGAAACATTTTCCATAACTTGGTTATTAACTGAGTCTGGTTTGTAATAAGACTCTCCAGCAGCCGTAAAATTCTTTCTGTACTCGCGAATGTTCCTGTTTTGCTTGACCAGTTTTATTGACGCTATATCTGCATCAACAGGAGCGTCACCACTACTAACTGAGCCTGTTCTTTCCGCTCTCTGTTGCCACCAAACCGCATTATTACTCTGGTCGGTTGGACTGGTTACAGGTGCATGACCATATTTCCAGTTGTACTCTAAATCATTAATACCCTGTATTGTTGCACCAAAAGTGTTAGTATCTTCAACAACCTGACGGAACAAAGGGTATGGACTTAAAACCTTATCTCTTTCAAGTATATGACTTTCTATAATATCTTGCATACCTGTTCTAAGGTTTGCTGTTTCGGGGATTAGCTGCAAGATAAAATTAAATACGCTATCATCAAACCACTTGTAATAATCATAAAACCTATTAAAGTCTTTAACACTTCTTACCCTCTGGAAGAAGAGTGCCCTTAAGCTATCCAACTTACTGTAATCTTCTCGATAATATGCTCCAGCTTCACCGATAATGTTATTGAATTCCGTAACATTACCAATAAAGTCAATAATTTCTCTTGAATAAGCAGAGGCAAAACTTTTCTCTAATGTGTAATAAAGCGTCTCTGGGCTAAACTCTCTGGTGAATATTTCATCGTCAGAGGTTAGGACCTTTACAAGGTCAGAGGCGTTTACTTGCTCAGGGAACTGTATGTCAGATCCGATAATAACTTTATTGTCAACAAACTTTGTATTACTCGCGGGGAAACCAATACCCTTGAATTCATATTGAGTTGCAAATTCGGCACCATAGGGATCTGCGTAATTATTGCGAATATCGTCTGTTGCCGATGTTGAGCCAGAAGCAAAGTCAACTGCTAAAAATTCACCCGATGCATCTGAGCCTGTTACCGTCTGGAAGTCTACATTGAATAGGATAGTGCTCGCCTCAGGGATGTATGAGCCGGTTGCAGCACCCGCGTTAAATAGGGAGAAGTTCTTTGTGGCCCTTGATGTACCAAAAATATTACGGTCCTTAGCATGGGCCTCTATGGCCTCCTGTGAAAGAACAATATTATCGTAATGTCTGATGTGTCCAATTTCCACATCTGTTTTCGTCAGAACTGTTCCAGAGAAGCTTGTTCTATCAGCACCTGCGAAATATGTCTTCTCTTTTGTTAGCAACCTTTGTGCGTAAGCCGTAGCCACTGAAGCTGAGGTCGAGAAACTATCTTTTACATAGTAGCCTTCAGTGTTGTAGCCTGATAGTGAGAAGAGGTATTTTGGAGATGATCCGCTAACCCCTGTACCCCAATCTTCTAAATCACTGAAGATGGAGACAGCAAAAGTCCATTCATTGTTGGTATACACCTCCTTAAAGAGACTGGAGGTAAGAAGGATACTACCCGCTGCGTTTCTAAGTGCAAATCTTGCGTCGCGAGATTCTTCAAAAGGACGAAGGGCAACAAGGTGAAAGTTGCTATCAGGAGAATTGAAATTATAAGAATTAGTATTGTTAAGTAGGTGGATACCAAATATTGATGATGTCAAAAAGTTAGTTGCGTAATATCCGGGCTCATCGACTTCTTTCTTTCGAGGGAAGAAAACATTTACCTCTGAGGTAAAGGACCCAGTGGCGTTTTGCGTTCCTGTTACATAAAACTGGCTGCGTGCATTTGGATTACCGGAGGATGCAGTCTGGAAAATTGTGGCTTCTAGCAAGGAGCCGCTATCAAAAGAAATATATTTCTTTGGAAGTAGGTTGTTTTCAAAACGATCTTCGATGGTATATTCTCTGTTAGAAGAATAGCCCTTAAGTTGTACGACTTGTTCTGAAACGCCAATTGTTCTCAGGAAGTTTCTTACTGATTTTTGTGTTCCTTTCGACTTTAGCAAATGAACAGCATTATTGTAAATATTACTATAAATCTGGTTTCTAACATCGGTAAGATCTAGAGGGTTTTTAAAGATCTTCTTATCGTTTCTATTTCTCGTAAACTCTAGCAAGGTTTCATTATTAAATAATTCTTTGGTGTCCAAGCCTACAGATTCAAGAACTCTATCCATATCTGGGTATGCTTTGTGATCTATATCTTGCTCTAGAGACGTCTGCGAACCGTAAGATACATCTTTTACTTTATTGATCTCCTGAGCCTGCAGGTAAAGCTCATCAAAAGTGCTTGCTACGATTTGAATAGTTTGCTTTAAATTATTATCTGTATCTTCGTCAATAACAAAATTTGGAAAAGTATTAAATAGCATAGAGGAGTTTTGAGAGTCATGGAGACTACCACTAGCTACCAACGCATTCAGAGTTGTAATATAATCGGGGTGATCTTGATATATAACAGGATCTTTAAACTCTTGTGGTGCAACACCAGCTAAAACAATTGCAGAATTTGTGCTTCTTGCTGTTGAGCCCGGATAGCCAACCCACTTACCGTTTGAAATTCTTCCAGAGTAATCTAAGACCACAGAGTCAATTGTGTCTATGTTAGTAATACCTTCATTAAACTTATAATACGCACCTAATTCCGTATTTGATATATCTGTGTTTACTCCACCATATATATTCGTTCTATAATACTTGGCAATATTTTCAATAGATCTTTCCGTTTTCCAATATCGGAATTCATCTAGCGAAGCGGATAGCTTACCGGCAGTTGCAACAGCTGTAGTGCCCGATGGGGCTGTGAGCAGGGCTCCAATCCGAGCTTTAATGCCTCCTGTGACATCTCCAAGGTTAAAAGAAGATGTAAAGGTAGACTTTAACTCTCCATCCAAGTATACCCGCACTCTGTCATTTCCACTAGTTGGATTTTTTATAGACACAGCGTAATGATGGAAGTTGCTGTCTGCCAAACTAGAAGTAGTCTGCCCTGTGTTAAGAACTATGTCACGCTGGCCTGACGATCCGGAAAACAAATTTAATCTAAATGGGTCCGACCCATCCGTAGAAGCACTAACGTAGAGTGTTACTCGACCATAAGAATCACTACCGGAGGCTTCGCCGTTCCAAAGATCAAAAATGACTTCTTTTTCTGTTAAGCTAGGTAAAAACTCAGCTTTGTTCATCCAGAACTCAACTGTTACACCTCTATTGAAATCCATTAAGAAGTTATCAGTTCTTGTTCCATTGCGGCCCAAGTCTGTGAGTCCAAGTGTATCATAAGGATCTTCATCGTACTTGTTTGATGAGTCAAAAGTGTCACTGAGAGGTTTACCTATCATGCCACCAGAACTGGTGTTCATAGTACCACGGATAGTGATATATTCTGGCACAGTTGGGCGGCCATAACCGCCAGCCGTACTTGATTGCGTACCCCAGCCATCTGAAGAGAAGATTGCATGACCATTTTGTCTAGGGTATACGTTATCAAAAATATATAAATCAATGTAAGAGGATGAGTTTAGGAACTTGATTTTCTCTAGCTCAGATCCATCATAAGGATACTGATTAGAAATATTCTCCATGGCACTGCGGTAATAAAGCTCTGCCGAGCCAAACTTCGCAAAGCTGGATGCACTACTAAAGTTTACATTAGGGATCAGACGCTTTTTCTGCTTTACCTTTTCCCTAAGGTTTCTAACTGACTCAATGTCATTAAAGTTTTCTTCAAGATTAGTGTTCTGTATGACCTTCTTGGGTCCAAACAGATCTCTTGCTTTTGGCATACTTATCCTCTAATACTAATTACTCTGCTTGAAGTTTTTCTACTCTAAATTTGAACACTTCTGACTGCACATCCCACTTATTAGTATACTCATTATAATGGCAAAGTTGGATGCCGTATGCATAGTCTGGCTCAAGCATTCCCATGTCTAATTCAAAATAATTACCTCTGTCATCATAATTTAACAAGGTTTCGAGATCCGAGCCAGTACCAAATGGAATTATTTTTAAATCATCTGCCAAACGATGCACTGCGAAGCTTGAACTTGGGATAATTGTTGTCTCTGGTTTTCCATCTGCAACAGTGTAAATATTAGGTGACCAGTTTCTTGGGCGGGTATAAACTCTAAACTGTGCTGTCTCATCCGGGCGATAAACAGACTTGAGGTTTGTGATACTATTTAAGTATCTCTCCGAAAATGCGTCAGAAGATGCCTCGAACGTAAGCGGCTCTATAGAGCCAGTTTTAAACTGAGTCGTAAGGTTTCCATTGTGCCAAACATCGAATAAAGTCTCTAAAGGAGTTGCAGCTGCTGTGAGTGCAAAAGTGCATTTATAGATGCCGGTTGAAACATGTGTTCCTGTTGCAACGGTTGGCGAGCCTGTCCTAACATTGGTATTATCTATAACCAAGTTAATTGCCGACCCTGTTGGTACAGAGGATCCCGAGAACAATGAAACGAATATATTACCCGTCCCAATTGATGGAATATTCACCAGACGGCCTCGGATTCTATTGTATAAGAAAAGGGTATTAAGATTATCCGCAGCTGGGGCAAGAGAGCTTGAATAAAAGAATTGTCCTCTATCATCAAATATTGTTGGTGCGAAGCGAGCTTCGATGACAGGACGCTTAAAAAAGAACTCCGAAGATCGGGAGAAAAACTTCTTAGTATAAAACGAACGACTAGTAGAATCTTCCTCAGAAGATGTTAAAAATACCCCGAAACCATAATTTGGTCGAGTGCCGTCCAGCCATTGCTCCACAAGGGTGGTAACATTAATCTCAAGATCTTCTGTACCGTTGTCAAAGAACTGACTTCCTGTTGAATGGGTTGAGCCAGTTAGAAAATCACCACCTTGCTTAGCCCACGCACCACCTTCGGAGCCAAAGAGCCAATTTGATACGCCTGCATCGGAATAATTTTCCATATCAAGGCCGACGCCCTCTGACCAAGATCGCGAAATAGCTGCCACAACAAGGTTAAACTGTTTTGGGAGCGTCTGTCCATGTTTGGCATTAAAAAGGCGAAGATAAAAATTAACAGAACCAGAAGCAGGTATAGTACCTGCATCTCTGGAGGATGATATGTCTGCAATAGGAAACTCTATGATGGCTCTCGATTTTTCAGTCGTAAGCCCAGAAGAAGAGCTTACTTGACCAAAAATAGAGAAAACTTCTAATATATCGGCTGCACCCATGTTTGAGCCAGTGCCGCGAGTCGTTAGATTTGCCTCAAAAGCATTAGTAATAGTATTGTCTTTTGTGGCGTAATATCTTTTGATACCCATTACTTAGTCTCTCCCTTAATATCAGTAGCCGGGAACTTGACTTGGAAAGCAACATTTTCTGGTGGGATGATTCTGCGACCGTCAGGTGTTGTATATCTTGCCAAGTTAATGAAGTTGTCGTTATAATTAGTTCCTGTCTTTACTATGAACTCTGCCTTAGAAACATCTGCGACACCATCCACTTCTTTAAGAACCGAATAAACGTCTAGAATACTTAACGGTTCTCCAATGAAAGTCGGTCGAGAGTAAAATCTCTGAACTGCTAGGAGTGAGTTCTCTAAAACCTCAAATGCATTGTAAGGCTGTAATACAGATATTGAAAAATTAACACCCACATTAACTATAACACCATTCTGGACGTCGATTGTGTCTCCGATCATGCGGTAACGATTGATCCAGTTTTTGATATTATTTTTAGTGGTTAGGTTAGGTGCTTCAAGCTTTCCGTTCTGATCAGAAGAAAGAACATATAAGTTGATATTTCTATTGTTTGCATCTGGGTCTCTTACTGCTCTGGCTCTTCTGATATTTCCAAACTGTGAAGGAAGAATATAGCAAAGAGCCTCATAGTCCTGTGCTGTAACTGCACGGTTTTGCGATGCAAAAGAGTCAAGAGCTAATTGCTTTAGATCTTCAAGAGTTGGAATTGTGCTACTAGCATTAATTGGCTCTTCATTAAAGCACTCTAGAGACCCGAGGACGTCTGCTCTCTGTGCTGCGGTAGTATTTTGAATGTTGTTAAAGTCAATAAGTACATTATCAACATTAACAATACTGCCAACACGAGAATTTGTTGTTGAATCAATATTTCTTCTGTATCTGATAGTAAGAGTAGTGTTTTCTGGTGCAATGCCAAAAGAATTATTAGAAATCAAATTCTTGGGATCAAAAGTGGAGTCCGTAACATACGATCTGCCAAACTGTTGAAATGTAACAGATGACGGTTCCGGTACCCTGTTATCGTCTACTGTATTTTCTGAACCATGCCCAAAAACTAGAACAGTATTCGCTAAAGATTTTTCTGTGATAAATCTTCTAGGTACCGGGGTTGGTATAAGTAGTGACGGAGTTTGTTGCCTAGTGAAAAGATTCGTATTGATTTGCTCTTTGTAGACCACTTCTTCTGATAGATTTTCAACCTCAAAGTATTCATTGCCATCTGAATCAACAACTGAAATGATTTCGGTTATGTTTGCATCATTAATGGTCACTTTTTTAAATTTCTCGAATGCACCAACGTCTACTTCAGTGACTCTAAATTCACCTGAGATTACGTCTGCATATGCCTTAACAGCAAATGAAGTTGGCAAGCCGGTAGTATCACTTATCCTTGCATCTACTACCTCGTTAAAAGGATCGTCAAACCTAACATCCTTGGTTACAATAAAACTTGAACCGGCGTTGGACGTAAGCACAGTGTTTCTCTTTAGGATAGGCATCAATTCTCTATTTGGGCCGCGACCTGATCCGTTCGCCGGAACAATAGCAAATACTGCAACCTTCCCAGTTGCAGAAGGGGACCCCTTAAACTTATACCCTACTTGTCTTGCCAATCTAATAGCATTGTTGTAATCATTTGAAGTAGCTAGAAGAGATTCATTGTACTGGTAGTCTAGATAGAAAGACAATAAATCGCCAGTATAGGCAACAGTGTCCAAAACTAAAGAGCCGAAGCTGGCCTCAGTGAAGTCTCTAAAAGTATCAGGATAGTATCGTTTAGCGTATCCAGTAAGATTATCTTTTAAAGTGTTGAAATCTTTACCAGAATAATCTACCGATACAAATTTTTTGTTTTTATTTTGCATTGAAATACTCGGTGATCACTAACATTAAATAGTAACTTCTAGAATTAAAAAGTCACTAAATGCCGTTGAAGTTCTGGAAACATAGTTTATCTGAATAGCTAATGTGTTTTTATCAACTTCTGACTCGTCAAATAAAACACCGGTAATCTGAATGTAGGGCATAAATGTTCTTGCTTGATCAATGATATTTTGCCTTATTGTATTCTTCAAGCCGGGTGTTAAGTTTTCAAATAAATATCTTCGCAACCCAACACCGAAGCTAGGCACTCGAATTCTTTCGCCCGGACTCGTTAAGACAAGAAATTTTAGATTTTGTTTTATTGCAGTTGTTGGCTCTTTAAGCAGCTGAAACACACCATCTACATCATTAGCCGTAAGTGGCTGTTTAACATTAAAACCGTTTGGCATTAGAAATAATCCTCCTCATCTTGGCACTCTCCTTCAAACATATCGAAAGGCTTATTGACTCGATTTCTTCTCTGCCACCATGGCATACCATTAAGCAAACTTTCTGGGATAAGATCGTCCAGAAGACTCCTAATATCCGCATTATCATTCGCGGTTCTCTTTCTGAGTCTTCTTTGGCTCGGGTCCTTATTAAGTGTGTTAAACAAGTCAATAAATGTTCCTCTTAAAAGTCTTCTGCTTCTATTAAAGTTTCCATTATTCTTGTTCCAAACTCTAAACGAGGATCCAACACGACCACCGGGCCGGGTCCAGCGGTCGCCGGCTGGGATGCCTTCTTCGTCTGGTGATGCGTCTCCTGCATTTCCAATAGACAGGTAGAATGCATTTGATACATACACAGTCATAAACGATAGGTAACGCTTCAAAGGGAACACATACTCAAAAAATGTTTTATATTCAGTCTCTTTGACAAGCTCATTTATCAAACACAGTGTGTCATACTGTCTCTCTAGATCGTATTCTTGCTCTATGCCGACAATGGTTGTGAATGTTGCAGATTCTCCTATAACTTGGTCTACTACTTCAAGCTCTCCAGCAGCGATAGGCACGATAACCCTCTTTGTGTCATCTACTTGTAGTGTCACTCTTTGAGCTATGCTGCTTGGTTTGATTCCCAATTCATGGAGCTTAGCGCCAATAGAGTCTTCTTCCTTAAATACCATAGAAAGTCTTAAACCGAAGCTCCAACTTTCCCACAGATCAGAAATTCTTTCTTTCCTAAACTTATTATCTAGTCCACCGATGTACTTGATCCAAACACCCAAATTTACTACACCCTTTAGATATTCTGGTCTATTTAATATTTCAGCAGGGGCGTCTTCTTTTTCTTCGATCTTTATATATTTTTCAAGCACAAAAGGCCACTCATTACCGTCGTCTATGTCTTCGTCAAATGGCGTTAGGTCGATATTAGATATTAGTTTGTCACTAAGAGGGTCAATTCTTGGAACATCAAATGGAACTTCGTACTCGATAGTTCCATCTGGTCTGGTTGCATATACAGGCTCTGCTGCTTCGGTGACATTCAAATCTGCGCTAGGGAACACTGTCCCTCTTTCAAAAGAGCGTTTTCTAGCGTGGCCATTAATGAATAAAGGATCAGAAACCAAAAGCAAAGATAAATCATCCACTGTTGGCTCCAAAGCCATGTTTAAACGCTCTCGCAAAGCTTCAAATTCTTTTTTAATGTAGAGAGAAAATAGAATCTTAGCTTGTTCTTGAGTTTCGCGAATAACTTTATAAAGCATACCTATCTTTATTCTTCTCGCTCGCGTTTTACTGAACCTTGCGGAACCTCTGCCCAAGCTTGACTGCTGATTCTGCACTGGACTTATAGCCCTCTTTATCATGTCTTGTGCCTGAATCGCTTCCTCTGAAATAACCGCTTCTGTTCCATCAAAATCACTATAATACTTTTCTATTACGGACTGAATCTCTTGTAGTGCCTTCCTTTGAGTGGCGTTCATATCCACTTCAGGATCAATGATTCCGGAAGAAACTTTCTGTAGAATGTTTGAAACAGCAGACTCTAAAAAATTCAAATAATATTTATTAGTTGGAATCCTGTTCTTGTTGACATAAATGTCTTTAGTCTCTTCGTTGACAAATATTTCTCGTGTAGGTGAAATAAAGCCGTCCTCTTTGATTGCACTGGTAACATATTCAGTAAGATAAGACTCTAGAAGATTGTCATAGTTGCCCTCAAGGTTAAGCGAAAACTGAGTGAATACCGGAATTGCCTTCACTAAGAAGTCTATCACATGAACCCTTGTTGTCGCTCGAATCACCGTCTCTATTGAAGTGATAGCTGTCCTATCTCTTAATAGATCGTATGGTGCCTCTTTCGTACAAAGTGGCTTAAATCTTAATCGCTCATCTGGTGTCAGCCTATTAAACATTTCTTGAGATTCTTGCTGTATATCTAGCATGTCATACAGAGGAATTCTTCTGGGCTCACACCCCTCTTCTTGTGGTATAAACTTTTGCAACAAACCTAGCCAACCATCATATTTAGGCGGTTCAAGATAAAATGGTGGCCTAAACTCTGTGCCTCCATATCGTGCCGGATCTAGAACGATAGCCTCGGGTTGTGAAGCAGGATCATACCCAAACAAGAAGCCTCTAGAAATATTAACTTTTCTGTCGGTGAATGTTGTTCTTACTTCGCCGGCTTCTTCTTGAACATTTGGAGTATGAAATTCTTTATATGCAGTAGCATTATCATATGGTATAGCTATTCTGTTTGATATTCTTCTAAAGAAACCTTGATTAATAAAATCAGAAAACTCCAGAACTGAGTTCAAATATCCATCGCTAGTATCTTGAGGTCTAACCTCGTTAACATTCCTTGACAACCAAGATCTTATAAACTCTGTTTCATAAGAATATGTTACGTCGGCAGGACCAATTCCTCCAATATACTCCTCTACATATTGCAATACCTCTGGACTTGGCGTAGAGTCTAAAATAGCTTTATAAGTTGTTTGGCCTGACTTTCCAGCGCCCAAGAAAATAGGAGCATCTGGTACATCCGGGTCGGCGTCTGGTGCTTCATAAATCTCTTGCAACTGTACCCTGTTCGGTATTGTTTCTACCTTCTCAGAAAAAGGATTGATTGTTTCAATAAGCTGTACCCTATAGCTATATTTGTCAGATGAAAAGTTTCCTTCTTCGTCTTGTGGATTGACATCATATGTAAGCTTATATTCTATGTCCGGATCATTAAGTGTGCCCTTCTTAAGAGATTTTTTGACGCCATAAGGTATAAACCTAGTTGCCAATTCGTAAGGGTTATCTATAGGAATGGGTCTAAATTCATTATTATAGGTACTTTGTGCTATATCTAAATATATTTGCCTTATCTCCTGAGTTAGCAAGTAATCTACATTCAAATTTATGTTAGTATATGATACAGGACGGAGGAAGGTCTCCGCGAAGCTGAAGGCGTCAAGAATGTTGTCAATGCTATTAATAATTTCAAGCCGGTCTACACTATCGTCTAGGTTTTTAAACTTCTTTTTATTTTTGATAGCAGTGAAATCAAGCTTGCTCATTCCAACAATTTTGCCATTAATATTAAGATTTTTCTTATCTATATTGGTAGAGTTTAGTATTCTTTTTGCACGATCTTCTGGAGAATAGTCCCGATACGTTATTCCACTGGAAAACAATGCTCTGTTGCAGGCTTCTATCATCGTTGTATAAATTGCGATTCTCTTATTAAGAATAGGCACTGCCAAAGAGCGTGCATTAGCATTTAAATAATCAATAGATAGTTGTGTTTTAAGTAATGGAATAGTATTACCATCGCCATCTAGCACTGGCATTCCATCCTTAAGTTCAATCAAATGTTCTCTTAAGTTGTCATAAGGCACAAAACCGGTTGCTGCGGCCCACTTAGCAATAAACTGCCTTCTTTTGTTCAAGACTCTAGTATTTAAGTTCTCTGCTGTTTCTCTAGCCTCAGCAACCTCAGGATCAAAAAGTCTTGTTTTAAAAACAATTTGACCATCTTCATCTTCAGGATCATATCCAATTTTATATTTTTTCAACTTATCATAAAGATAAGCGCCGACCGTAGGAGGAAAGCCGCCTATTGGTTGAAAAATAGAATTGGCTCTAGGGTACTTATTGCCATATTGATCAACACGTTTTAATACTTTACCCTGAATATCAAGTGATAATTCACCATCATTACCCAAATCAAGTTCTGAATATACCAAAGAATCATCAGAGTAAAACTGATAAATTATATTTCTTCTGCCCACTGGGTTGCCAAGAAAACCGTTAGTCAAGGTTCTGTGAAATCTAAGACCTTGCCCTTCTGAGTCGGATAAAATCCTCGGCAATAAACCGCGAGTTCCAATCAAGTCTTTTGTTAGCGCATCTTCTATGCTTAATACTAAAGTATCCGCGCCTATATCTAAACTTGCTGCAATAGAAGGGTCTCTGCGGAGGAGGCCACTTGGTGGACAGTCACCACTTGCTAAAAGAGAAGGCAGGTCTTTGTACGGCCCCTCTCTAAGCAGATTTACAAGATCCTCCATTTTCTTTACAGCCATTTCCTTGGCAAAATCTAGTTGGTCCTTGATTTGTTCTGGGTTTAGCCCTCTATTAGATAGTAGTGTTGAGCGGATTTGAGATATAATATCTTGTGCATCTGGGGGGCATATGTTCAGGTTATCTTGCATAAAGACATCGCTGGGGAAGCTGTCAAATACATCTTCTGCACCTATCAGTGCTCCTAAGCCGGAGAAATAACTGCTAACATTATTTGGATCACTGTATATCTCCGCAATACAAGGTGATCCGCTAACTTTGGCAAGATTAGCAACAATATCATAAACATTTTGGTTAGCATTTCCGATCAATAAACCGTAAAGCTGATTGTAAGACAGAGTTACCAAAATGGAATCTAAAAAGTCTCCCATCTCTTGCCTTGTAAGATTCTCTACACAACTTTGCCCAGAGTTGCTATTTGATAAAGCACCAAATACATTTATCATTGCTTGTGCAAATTCTTGATCAGTAAGTTCATCGGTTGGGCATAGTGCCTGTCTCAATTCTTCTCTGAAATTACTGTTTCCACTTATCGCATCACTTATTCCTGCACCAGCCGTGGCAATAAGCTCACATGCCAAATCAAGAACAGACTCAATAATACTTACTAGTGCTTGTATCAGTAGCTGCGTTGCAATATCTACAATAAGATCAAATAAATAATCACCCAATAGAGCAAAGAAGTTTTTAATAGTCGCGCCAACTTTCTGGTCTCGTTCTCTTAAGGGTGGATTAAACTTTGGGAAAGTAAAGTCCAAGTCTCCAGTCTGAATATTCAACTGACAGAGGTCCAAATTAAGAGACTTTAGATTTAGGCCAAGTGGTGGGTTTAGGTCTGCTCGGGTAGGAATCAAACATTCTAAGTCTTGTATAAACTGTACGAACTTAAAGCCGGGGATACCTTCGCTCAAAAACTCGAACAACTCATCAATAGAAAAGACCTCTTCTAATAAAGATAGTATTAATGTCTTTAGCTCTTCAGAGGTTTGAATACCGTCAACCCCAAGTTCTTTTAATGCCTCTGCGGTTGCTGGTGGCAATAGCTCTAATGCTAACTCTATAGGCTCATCAAAAGACGTTGGCTCAACAATTTGAGAAAGCTGCTTATTGCGATTTTGTCTTACAATATTTTTTACAGTAGGTCGCACCTGCTTATCGAAGAGCTTTTGTATTTTCTTCTCAGTTAAACCACCCGGCTGGTCACCTTGGCCAAGTAAGAACTCATTGCGGGTATTCTCTTTCTCTGGGTCATCGTGCTCAATTTCAACTACAGTGACTGCTTGATCGCCAGACTGCTCTGGGTATACTCTCAGAGTTTCATCCCCGACTTTTATTTCAACCGGGCCAGTTTCGGCAGCAGACAGGATAGCATCTATCTCTTGATCAACATTTCTTCCAAAATTATATGTATCTGTTGCAGAAATATCGGTAATCTGACCTAATAACGAACCCAACGAACTCTTTGTAACTTCAGCAAGCTTTTTCTCAAAAGACGCGACTCTTTCTGGATCGCGAATGCCTAAAGCTCTTAAAAAGTTAGCAACTTGATGTGGCTTAATCGAGCGTAATGCTTGTTCAACAATTTTCTTCTTCATTTCTTCAGGGCTTATTCCGTTAAACAAGCACTGAACTGCTTCAAGAATAAGGCGCGTGATGCCACACCAACCACCTAGACTTAAGTCAATAGCACTTTGAACAGCATCTAGATCTAGTAACTTACGACGTACTCCATCCTTATCTTTTATATCTTTTTCTTTTGCCGCCTCTTCGATGCCGTAAAGTATGGCATTTGTTATTATCTTTGCTAGAGGCTTTGAAGAAAGAGTTGAATTTGCTTGTCGTAACTTTTTTTCTAAGTCCTTGCGGAACTGTTCTTCTCTTCTTGTACTATTTGTTTGTTTTCTGACTGCCGTTGCGTTGCTTAATGAAGCTTGTATACTTTCAATATTGATTTTCAATAAATCTCTTTCGGCTTCTAGATTGAGGAGAGCGTCCTCTTCAACTCCAGATTTAATACTTTTTTCAATATTTCTTAAATCTTTTTTTGCAGCCTTTAGTTGTGCGGAGAGTAACTTTACGTTTGTTTGCAAGCTTTCTGTAATTATCTGTTCTTCAGTTCTCCTGTCTTCTACTATGTCCGCCGCAGCGCGGCAAATACTTTGAGTAAGACCATCAAGCATCAAGTCAGGAACATCTAAAACTTTATTGAGAACATCGTTTACAATACTAATGCCAGTTTTTTGTGCAGCACACTCAGCTAAGTTGCGATCATCCTCAAGTGTTACTAGATCAAGAGGCGTCCTGAATACTACTTGTGGGAATGTGAACCTGACAATAAACTCAAGCCATACAATAGGTCCTTGTCCTCTAATATAATAAAGCATATCAGGAATAGCTGCGACATATCCCAGAGTCATAGCGTTGGCAGTTGATAATGAGTAATTAAACAAGCTTGCTACTTCATTAATATTTATGAATTCGGAAAACTTTACTTCTTCACACCCAATCGCATTGGCTACAACTTCTATGATTTGTAACCTATTTGTTTCTTCTATAAGCTTAAAGGTTATCCTAACCTTATCAAGCTCACTTAGCCTAATACCTAGCACTTGCTGAATCGCTGGGGTTAGATAGTTGGTTTGAAACTTTCTTAGCTTGTTCGCTTCGCTTTCAAAATCAATTATTATAGGAACATCTTCAGTGCCTTGCTGATCTTGTAGGTAGTAAAATCTTCCCTCTTCTGACACGCCGGGTCCAGTTAATGCTTCGGTAGCATACTTGTTTGCTCTTACGAGGGCTTCCGAGGTTTCTCTAAAACTTTCTAAATATTCTCCACCATTGATAGTTACCTCTATCTCGTCCTCTTCTGCCTCTCTAAGAATGTCTGGTGTTGTTACGATTAAATCAGGAATTCTTGTAAACGTCTCTGCGTCAATCGAAACTAAGGCTCGCGTTGGAGTGTCAGATTCTGAGGGTGCAAAATATTCTATGTCTACTGCGGGAACTCCTGTCTTGGTAAAAGTCTCCAGCAAAATCAAAGCTGTGTCTTCTTCTAGGAGAAGTCTGATGTAGCCTTTTCTATCTCTGGGTATTTTCACCGAAGCAAGGTCTCCCTGTATCAAGGAGTCAAGTGGTGCCCCGACGTTTTCAAAATCGGCTATATTTAGTGCTTCACCATTTTCAACGTAGTCAGATGGTAGCAGCCTGTCTGGGTTTGGTCTGGTCGGTTCTGTCTGATTATTTAAAACATAGTAAACAGTAGTTGTAAGAGGAGACTTATTGTAAGCACTTAATAACCTCAATATGCCCTCTAGTTTCAGAGCATTGATTTCTTCTTTTTCCTCTGGTATCGTTGTTGTGGGAGTGTCAATAACGATTGAATACTTGCATTTTGTTGGATCAAAAAAGTTTTCGCCCGGATTTAGCGTTCTCCAGTCTGGTCGGAATGCCAATGGGTTTGGTACACATGATGGGCAGTCTTCCAAAAATCGGAAGAAATCAGGCCGCTCGCAGAAAATAAGATCCGAAACCTTTAACCCATCTTGTGGCTGTTCCGGATTTTGAAAATTGATTGGCACAAACAGTAAGTTAGGAGCAAGCGGAAGGAATTCTGCTCCGTTAAGTGAGGTGCGAGTTTGCTCACCGTCAATTACAGCTACTCTATTTTTGGAATATTCAACCTTGGCACTAAATCCAAGATTATTTCTTTTCTCAGTCATTAATTGGTCCTGTTATATCTGCTACAAATATAGTCTGCGCCGCTACTCAGTAAATAGTCTAGCTTTATACTATTGAGTTCAACATTTCTTTGTGTTGCGAGTGGCACCATAACGTCAGCGGTAAGCATAGTGTTTTCAGATAACAATTGAATCCCTATGGGGTTTGGTGGTACCGCTGGATTGAGGCCAAGCAAAGAAACGGCAATTGGTGCCATCATATTGCCAACTCCAGTATATGGCCCTACAATTAATCGTGCATTAATAGACTGCTGTTTTAAGGCAAACTCAGTAAAAATTGAATTTAAACTTTTAATCTGCTCAACGATCTCTTCGATAGCTTCGACAAGGTTTTCACCTTTTACCATAGGCTGGAGGTATTTTTTGCCCTGTTTATTTTGAATATCAAGGTTTCCCGCAATCAAATCAATTCCAAGTATGCCATTAGTCTCTAGGCCCAAAGAATCAGTCTGCTTAGGACCACCAGTAACAAGCTTAATACCTCTTCTAGCAACCATCCGAACGTCATCTGCAATTATTCCAATGGCTGACTTTGCCTTTGACATGCCTTGAGAGCCGCCGCGCAGACCAAAATATTCATCTATATCTGCTCTCTGAGAAATATAAATCCTCGCTGCATCTCCGGGCTTCTTATTGTATAAGAGAGTTCCAAAATTGTTTTCGACAAACTGATCTCCATCTGGGTTGGAACCCTGCCTTCCGACTACCAAGTCAATAGCAGAAGCTCTGGAGCTTCCAAGACCGCCGTACCCAGAGGAAGGGCCAACTGGTCTATCACGGCCTAATACAATGTAAGAGTTGCCATTAGAAACTACTCTTTCACCAGCGGCTTTATTGAAGTTAGGTATATTCTCGTTCTTTGGGCGATTAAACATCCCATTAACGTCGCCAGTTTCAACAGTATTTTCTTGAACATTAACTTGTTTCATTATTGTCTCTGCCTATATTCTGCCACTTCAGGTGGAATATCTTTGTCTTTTTCTGCCCTAAATGCTGATATTACCTTGCCTAATTGACTAGCCGTTGGGCCGGTGCCCCATCTCACTTCATAGTGTAAGTGAGGGCCGCTGCCAATTCCTTTGTTGCCGGAAGTCCCAATCTGCTGACCTATTCCTACTTCAGCGCCCAAACTAACCATTCTCGTGTCCAAGTGAAAATATCTTGTGTATAGTTTTTTCTCTTTTACTTCATCATGAGATTTACCTTGATTGATTGCACGGGGGTGCCAAATAACAATACCATCATTTTCTGGGCTTGAAGGTTCGCTTGAAGTCAGCCTAACAACTTTGCCTCTAGCAGGGCTATATACTGGAGTTCCTACCTCGGCTGCTATATCTGTACCTTGATGATCTGTAGATGCACCTGCTACCGGAGCAGTTCTCTGGCAGGAAACACTAGTTATTTTGTTCCCTGAAAACTCATCACGCAGTGGCAATACTGCTTGTGGAACAAAATCAAGCATGGTGTGGTAAGCAGCATCCATTGCCTTACCTCTAGTGGCACCATAGTTTCCATTATCGTTACATGGTTCTCCAGATGTTACAGGCTGAATATCGGAATCTCCCGGACGTGCCGAGGGCGGCCCAACTGGTCTGGGGGCTGTGTTACCAGTATCGCCGGATGCTGGTGAATCAGGGGCAGCTTCTATAATTTTAATTATGTTATAGTTGTTTCTATTTACATCCAACGCCTGAACTTCAATAATTGAAGAACGAGTCAGATTTAAATCGCTGACATTCAACAAGTATGCCTTGGGATACATAGCTGCTACAATATCATAATCCCTAGTCCCTATCTTACTTGCATCAGGAATAGGTAAAACGCCATCGTGTATTGTAGGAATTCTAACATGACAATAGCCACTAATTAATCCGAAAAAACTGCTGATATAGTTTATAATACCATTGTTTTCCTCAAAGCTTTCGTCACTTTCGTCTACTTCTACAAAAGGCGTCAGTGTAAAAGCTCTAAACGTAGTCGAAAAATTGACCGCGTATCTTTGATTATTGTAGACCCTATTAACTTCATATTGTGCTAATGGATCATCTGTAATCTGTGTGTTTGTTACTGAAGGTGTGGTATAGTCAAAAGGGGCAATACCGGGAATCTGGTCCAGCAAGCCAAAGGGGGTTTGCAAAGAAACGATCTTATCTTTTTCCTCCTTCTTCTTTGACATTATTCTTCACCCTCGTTCTTTTCGTTACGCTTATTTTGAAGCATATC
>VMHT01075913.1_pt1 | contig 17998 bp, 33 predicted proteins | sample 4693611 | NCBI WGS metagenome assembly VMHT01 (sample SAMN12280063, study PRJNA550983) | marine metagenome | isolation source: seawater sampled from same location over 5 years 0.02-0.2 micron viral filtrate | place: USA: collected off the coast of southern California halfway between the port... ...
GTTTAAAGAAGTTTGCTTTAGCGGCAAGTGCCGCAATAGCCACTATTGGTGCTGGAAGAGCTATAACTGGACTTGTCAATGTTGGCAAGGAAATGGAAAGTTTACAAATTAGATTTAAACTTTTATTTGGTAGTGCTGAGGAAGGTGCAAAGGCTTTTGATACTTTATCAGATTTTGCGGCTAAAGTTCCATTTAGTTTAGGTGATATTGCAGCGGCTTCTGGTAATCTTGCAGTTGTAGCAAAAGACGCAAAAGAATTAAATAAAATATTAGAAATCACAGGTAATGTTGCTGGTGCAACAGGATTAGATTTTCAAACCACTGCTAGTCAAATTCAAAGGGCATTTGCTGGTGGTATTGCTAGTGCTGACATCTTTAGAGAAAAAGGTGTTAGAGATATGCTCGGTTTCTCTGCTGGTGTAAAAGTATCAGTAGAAGAAACAAGAGAGGCATTTGCGAGAGTTTTTGCTGGTAATGGAGAGTTTGCTAAAACAACAGAAGAATTAGCAACTACTCTTGAAGGAACTTTATCAATGATTAATGATAAGTTTCTTAATTTTCAATTAGCAATAAATAAATCATTTTTTGCAGAATTAAAATCACAATTTGGTGATTTAAATGAATTCTTAGCTGTGAATGAAGCAGAAATTGAAGATTTTGGAAAAGATATTGGCGTTGTATTAGCTGGATCCTTAGTCACTCTTGCTGGTGCAGTTAAAACAGTCAAAGATAATTTTGCTGAGTTTGAAGCGGCATTAGGTGCTGTTTTATTAGTAGCTGGTGGTTTCTTTAAAATAATTGCTGGTGGTGTATTAGTTCTTGATTCTTTTAATAGAAAACAAAAAGAACTAATAGAAATGACGGAAGAATATAATCGAGTGATGAGTTCAGTTGATTATGATGACGCAATTATGAGAATTGCTAGATTAAATGAAGCTCAAGCATTAAATCAAGAAAGTTTAATAACTAGCATTAGACAAAGTGGAGAATATGCAGAAAGTTTAAATAAAATAGCAGAAGCGACAAATTCCGTTAGTGAAGCAACTAATAATACTACTTCTAGTATTGAAGGTTTAACATTTGCACAACAAAAAGTAGTACAAGGGTTTGAAGATCAAAAAGCCTCTTCAAGAGAAGCACATAAAGTAGAAAAAGAAGGTGTAAAATCAAGAAAAGAAGGATTAGCTGAAACAGGAGAGGCACTAAAGAAATTTGCGGCTGAAGGTGCTAAAAGATCTAAAAAGATGTTTAGATTACAACAAGGAGTGCAAATTGCTGAAGCAATTATGAACACTTATGCTGGTGCTACAAAAGCATTAGCAACTTTACCACCACCATTTAGCTTTGCAGTTGCCGCTTTAACAGTTGCAACAGGATTGGCTCAAGTTGCAAACATTAGATCACAACAACCACCAGCTATGTTTGGTGGATCAAGACAACAAGGAACTCCATTCTTAGTTGGAGAACGAGGTCCAGAATTATTTACACCAGCAACCGCTGGTACAGTTACACCTAATCATCAATTACCGAGTGGTGGAAACACAGTTAATTTTAATATCACAACAGTTGACGCACAATCATTTGGTGCTTTACTAGATACAAGACGAGGACAAATAGTAAATATGATTAATACTGCTTTGAATAATAAAGGACAGGCGGCTCTAGTATGAGTGGTGCATTTCCAACAAGTCCAATATCAAATGGGATTAATATTACAAGTAATCAAACGACAATCGTTTCTACTGCTATTAATGGACGCAGACAAGCTAGACAATTACAAAATCAAAGATGGTCAATGACAGTTTCATTTCCACCAATGACAAGATCGAGTTTTGCTCCTATATTTGCGTTTATAACAGCACAAAGAGGGCGTAAAGAATCATTTACATATACGCCACCAATTATTGATGACGCATTGGGTACAGAAACAGGTAGTCTTTTAGTTAACGGAACACATAATGTAGGAGATACAGCTATTAACATAGATGGCTTTGCTGGTAATGGAGCAGAAAGATTAAAAGCAGGTGATTTTATTAAGTTTGCTTCACACGATAAAGTTTATATGGTGGTATCTGATGTAACATCATCAAGTAATGCGGCAAGTGTAACGATAGAGCCACCATTAACAACTGCATTAACTACTAATTCAGCGGTGACTTATGATAGTGTTCCATTCACAGTTGCATTGAAAAATGATGTTCAGGAATTTCAAATAGGACAAGACGCTTTATTTCGATACGAATTAGATTTTATTGAGGTTCTATAATGTCAAGAGGTTTACACGCTACCCTTAAAACAGAATTAGCAACAGATCATTTAGATCAAATACATTTAATTCAGTTTACTATTGGTAGTACAATTTATTATAGAACGACAGCGTATTATGATATTACATTTGATAGCAATACATATACTGCTGGTGCTGATATTTTACAGATACCTACAATTACTGAATCAAGTCAAATTGCAACAAGTAATGTTCAATTTGTATTAGAAGGTGCAAGTCAAACTTTTATTAGCCTGTTATTAAGTAATGAACACATACATAGACCAGTTAAGATCATTAGAGCATATTTAACTGATACAGGATCATTAGTTGATAATCCTTACACAATATTCTTAGGTTATATTTCTGGATATAACATAAACGAAACGACAACCTCAAGTCGAATATCTATTAATGTTGCCAATCATTGGGCAAACTTTGAAATGAAAAAAGGCAGAAGAACGAATGACAGTTCACAACAACAAATATTTGCTGGTGATCGGTTTTTTGAATTTTCTGATTCAATGATGGTAGATATTGAATGGGGTAAAGTGAATGACAAACAGTAGTTATACTGTAATTAAAGCGAATCAAAACCATATACCAGAATTAATTAATTTATTAATTCTTATGCCAGATGAGGCTAATACAATCTATCCACCATACAACAAACAATTAGGTGCTAGATATTTAAAAGGATTAATAGATCAAGGATTAGTTTTATTATTAATACACGATAAAAAGATCATCGGTACTATTGGTGGCAGTATTACAAGATGGTGGTGGTCGGAAAGTAAAATGTTAATTAATACTTTTTTCTTTGTAAAAGAAGATCACCGCACATTTGATAACGCAAGTAAACTTATTAAACAATTTAACAATATAGCTGAGAAGAATTTAGTGCCATTAATATTGGCTACAAGTGACGCTAAAGATATGGAAAGAAAAGATATGTTATTTGAAAGATTAGGATTTAGAAAACTCGGTAGCCAATACGGAATAGGAGTATAAATGGGTGGTATAATTGACGATATTGTAGATGTCATAGAAGATATTATTGATCCCATTGTAGATATTATTGAAGATATTGGTGACTTCTTATTTGGGTGGATGATCCCAGATATACCAGATATGCCAGACTTTGAGGCTATGCTACAAGGTGATGGATTGTTGGTTAATAAACGAAACAGTAATGATTCACTGCCTGTTATATATGGTACTCGTAGAATTGGCGGTAATATTGTTTGGTTAGCAACTACTTCAGATAATCAATTTTTATATGTTGTTATGGCTCTATGTGAGGGTCAAGTTGCAAAGTTTACTGAGTTATATTTAGACGATCAATTATACGCAACTTATACAGGATCAGATTCAACTTATGGTACTTCTTCTGTTATTAGAAGTTCTTCAAACTTAACTTCACCAACACCAACAACTGCACCAAGTAATTCTACCAACTTGAGCATTGAAACAGATCACCCAATGTATAAGGCGGTTGAAGTTATAGATGAAGTTGATACAGATATTTTTCCAACAGAGTTTGTTTGGTTTAATGGTACAGATAGTGGAACAGATTATAACAATTTTTTTGCTGGTGCAGATGGTGCTAGTGCTTTGGGTTGGACATCTTCTCATTTAGGCAAAGGCATTTGTCACGCTATGTTTCGTTTTAAATATAACGCTGACGCATTTAATGGAATACCTAAGATCAATTTTGTTATCAAAGGTAAACAAGTCTTAACTGATTTAACAGGATCAACTTATGCCTATTCTGCTAATCCAGCTTTATGCTTATATGATTATTTAACTTCTACTCGATATGGTAAAGGTTTATCTGCAAGTGATATAGATACTTCTGCTTTTACGACTGCCGCTGGTGTTTGTAATACTTCTGTTACACCATTCACAGGAGCAAGTTCACAAAATTTATTTGAAGCTCATACTGCATTGGGTAACAAAACTAAAATAATTGATAATGTTAAAAAGTTGCTTTCATCTATGAGAGCTTTCTTTACATATAGTGGTGGTTTATATACTCTTAAAGTTGAAGGCACAGGATCAAGTGTTCTATCAATAACTGAAGATATGATTATTGGCGGAATAAATGTTATTGGTGAAAATAAACAGAAAAAATATAATAGGGTTATAGCTCGGTTTGATAACGAAGAAAGAAATTATCAACCAGACGAGGCTATCTATCCACCTTCAGATGAAACAAATGTTGGTGCAAGTTTCAAATATGCGACAATGCTTTCTAATGATAACGATGAAGAATTACATTTTGAAATGTCTTTGCCTTGTACAACTAATCCATATCAAGCTGAAGATTTTGCTGAATTAGTTTTAAAAAGATCAAGATCTGGTTTACAGATTGCTTTTCAAGCAACAAGTGAAGCCCAAGAATTGGCAATAGGTGATATATTCCAAGTTACTCATAGTGGAATGGGCTTTAGTTCTAAAAATTATATTTGTATGGGTATTACTTTACAGAACAATGGAACAGTAGGAGTTAAAGGTTTAGAATATTCTGCTGACGCTTATAGCTATAATACTAAGATACAAAGACCATCTGCCCCTGTCACATTTTTGCCAAACCCAAAAACTGTTCAAGCTCCTGTATTAGTTTCTATAACTGATACGCCTGTCAATGTGACTGAAGGTAATTTGAATGTTGTTATGACTGTAACATTGAGAGGAACCTCAGATTTCTTTGTAGATAAGTTTGAAGTTGTTTATAAAAAAAGTACCGATACAATTTATAAATCTGCTGGAATATCATCTAATGCAAAAAGAGAGATACCAGTTGAAAGTGGCGTTACATATAACGTCAAAGCACGATCAATAAACACATTAGGTTATAAATCAGCTTTTGTTGCTGGAGATCATTTCGTTATTGGATTTAGTGATCCACCAGCTAATGTTGCTAATTTCTCAATAGACTTTCAAGATGAGATTGCAGTTTTAAAATGGGATCCTTCTGCTGATTTAGATTTAGCTTATTATCATATTAGATATTCACCAAATGCTGATGACATCTATCCTAATAGTATAGTCTTAGTTGATAAAGTCAGTCCACCAGCCAACTCGGTCATAGTACCAGCTAAAGCTGGGGTTTATTTTATCAAGGCATTTGATTTATTAGGTCACGAAAGTTTAACTGCTGGAAGTGTTATAGGAACTGTAACAGAATTTGCTGGTCAAAACCTAGCGACTACAATTACTGAGGAAACATCATTTGCTGGAACTAAATCTCAAGTTGTTGTTGAAGATAATGCTTTGATTCTCGCTGGTGACGCAGTTACCTTATTTGACGCAGTAAGCGGTGATTTTGACGATAGAGTTGGTTTCTTTGATGAAGTAGATGGATTTGAAAGCACAGGAACTTATACATTTGCTAATCAAATTTCATTAGGTGCTAAATATCAAGGTCGAGTATCATCTTTTTTAAATGTAGATCAACTAGATCGAGTTTCATCATTTGACGGACACGCTGGTTTATTCGACTCAGCACAAGGTTTGTTTGATAGTGCTGGTGCTTCACCTAATATGGACGCTAAATTATTTATTGCAACTTCAGATGATAATTCAACTTATACAGCGTTTACACCATTTCAAGATGGTAATTATGAATTTAGATTTGCAAAGTTTCAACTTGTTTTAACTTCTGCTGTAAGCTCACAATCACCAAAGGTAAACAACGCACAAGTCAGATTGTTTATGGCTGATAGAACTGATACAGGATCTAACATAGCAAGTGGTGCTGGTACGAAAGCAGTAACATTTAATAAAGCATTTTTTTCAGAGCCAAGTGTTGTTATTCTTGCACAGAACGCCGCACAGAATATACAAACAACTATCACTAGTAAATCAGCAACAGGATTTAGTGTAACCTTTACTAATGCTGGTGGTGCGGCACAAGATATAACATTTGATTACGTTGCCAATGGACAAGGCAGAGCCATATAACTTTACAAACAAAACAAATAACATTATAAGGAGTACATAATGTCACAACACGATTATAACATAGCCAATCAGACGTTTCCAGCTACAAGAACCGATCTGAACAACGCATTAGGTGCAGTTGCAACTAATAATTCTGGTAATTCAGCACCAAGCACGACATATGCTAATCAATGGTGGTTTGATTTAGACGATAACAAGCTGTATATGAGAAACAAGGACAATGACGCTTGGGTAGAGATTTTAACGATTGGTGCAACATCAGATAAAGTTGAAACATTAACTGCAACAACTATCAATGGTATTCCATTTTTTGCAGATACTTCAAACAACTCTATGTACACATTTGATGTGTCAAGCACAGATGATACAGCCGCAGAAAATTCAGCTTATGGATTTAATGCCCTTGACGCTATCACCACAGGAGATGGTAATACTGCAATAGGGTATCGTGCAGGAAGTGCTGTCAATACAGGCGGTAATAATACAATGATTGGAAAACGAGCAGGTGAAGATTTAACCAGTGGAAATTCAAATGTTATGGTTGGTGAAGATGCTGGAGCAAATCAAACAGACGCTAGTGCCAATGTTATAGTAGGTCAAGGTGCTGGTGAAGCTGTTACAACTGGTGGTTTTAATACTTTAATTGGTCAAAATTCTGGTAATAGTTTTGATGCAGAAACTCACAATTTAGCTGTCGGTGTATCTGCACTTGGTGGCTCAGTCAATGGTGGAGAATTCAACGTAGCAATAGGTAACTATTCATTAGATGCTTTGACTTCGGCTGACAACAACGTTGCTCTTGGCTATGAAGCTGGTGGTGCTTTAACCACTGCTGCACAAAATGTTTTAGTTGGTGCTTATGCTGGTGGTGCTGGAACTATGACTGGTGCAAGTAATAATATCATAGGTTATCAAGCTGGAAAAAATATTGATTCAGGTCACAGTAATGTTTTAATTGGAGATGATGCTGGAAGGAATTTAACTACAGCTAATAATTTAGTTATGATTGGTCATAATGTTGGAAATGGTTTTGATACTGAAACACATAATTTGGCTATTGGTACTGATGCTTTAGGTGGCTCTGTAGCTGGTGGTGAATTTAATGTAGCTGTTGGAAACTACACACTTGATGCTTTAACTTCTGGTGACTACAACGTAGCGGTTGGGTATGAAGCTGGAAGCGGTATTACTACAGGTAGTTACAATCATTTATTTGGTAGACAAGCTGGTAAAGCTATTACAACAGCAAGCCATAATACTTTACTTGGTTCTGCGGCTGGAATTGCAATTACAACAGGACAAAGAAATTTAATTATAGGAGAAGCTGGGTTTAGTTACGATACAGAAAATGATAACTTGGCAATCGGACACGCCGCATTTAGTGGCTCTGTAGCTGGTGGAGAATTTAATGTTTCTATTGGTAACTATTCACTAGATGCTTTGACTTCGGCTGACCACTGTACTGCGGTAGGCTATAATGCTGGAACAAATAACACTACTGGAATTAGAAATGTATTTATAGGATCAAATGCTGGTACAACAAACACCACTGGTGAAGAAAATATATCTATTGGCTATACAACAACTATGGGCGGTAGTGGAGAAAACAGATCTATTACTATTGGTACTGAAGTTCAAGGCAACACGGATTATACTACAATTGGATATGGTTCAAATGATATTAGAACTGCACACGGAAATACTGGATGGGCAGCTGTATCTGATGAAAGATATAAAAAAGATATAGAAGATTCAACTGCTGGTCTTTCTTTTATTAATGATTTACAACCTCGTACTTTTAAATATAAAAATCTTGGAGATTTACCAAATACATTTAATGCTTATAAGGAAAATTCTACTGATGTTTTTAAAAATTCTAAAACTAATCACGGATTTATAGCACAAGAAGTAAAAGCTGTAATAGACTCTCATTCTGAAATTAAAGACGGATTTAGAATGTGGGATGATAGACCAGATGGTTCTCAGGAGATATCAGAAACTCCTTTGTTACCTATACTGGTAAAAGCCGTACAAGAGTTGTCGGCTCAAGTAACAACTCTACAACAAGAAGTAAACACTCTAAAAGGAGAATAATATGGCAGTAACTAAAGAATGGGTATCAGCTAAACCTAAAGTAAATGTTGATGGTAATGTAACAGAATGGTCAGTTAAATATAAATATACTGACGGTGACTTTTCTCATACATTTAGTAAATCTGAAAAGATAGACGCACCATCTAAAGCACCTAGTGGATATTCTAAATCTGAAATACTTGGTCTAATGGACGAAGCTCACTGGGACGATATGTTTAATAAAAAAAATAACGTACACAAAAACCCACCAGCAGTAGATACTGTTGATAATGACTTTGATATTAACTCATTAAGCTAGGAGCGAAAATGGAAGATCAACTTAAACAAACAGTACAAGACTTAGTAAAAATTATTAATGAAAAAGAAATAGCAATTACTAATCTAAGACTTAATAATGAATCTCTTTTAAGAGAAATAAACAACTTAAAAGGGGAAGAAGTTGATGCCGAGTCAAAGTCAGAAGAATAGTGAAACATTAATTCGTCTTGAAGCTCGGATTGAAACTATTGAGAACAATCATCTAACGCATATTCAAAACTCGATTGATAAGATCGAAAAGCACATAGCGTCTATTTGGAAAGTAGTCGGCATATTGTGTTTTATGTTCACAATCGTATTCGCAGAGACAGTTAAATCATTTGTAGATTTATTAGTTATTTAATAGAGGGATATATATGGAGAAGTGTATTCTCGTAATATCAGACCAGCACGCTCCTCACCACCACCAAGATATGATGGCTTTTCTAAGAGCCATAAAAAAGAAATACAAACCAACTCGTGTTGTAAATATTGGTGATGAGATTGATGGACATTCTTGGAGTTTCCACACCCCAAATTGTGATCTTGCTAGTGCTGGTGATGAATTAAAAAAAGCAATAGATGTTATACACGAATTAGAGGATTTATTTCCTAAAATGGATTTAGTTCATTCTAATCACGGAAGTTTAATATTTAGGAAAGCATTAGCACACGGATTGCCTAAAGCCTTCATAAAAGATTACAATGAGTTTTTAGAAGTAGGTAAAGGCTGGAAGTGGCACGAAGATATAGTAATCAAAGCAAGTAACGGACAGGATATTTATTTCTGTCACGGAAAGACAGCTAACATTTTGAAACTTGGACAACAGTATGGAATGAATGTAGTGCAAGGACATTATCACACAAAGTTTAACATTCAGTATTGGGGAAATCCTAATGCTTTACATTGGGGACTTCAAGTTGGTTGTTTGATTGATAAAGACAGTCTTGCTTACGAATACAATAAGTTATTTAAAGATAGACCAATAATTGGTACAGGAATTATTATTGAGGGATTGCCTTATCTACTACCAATGGTCTTGAATAAAGGTGGAAGATGGAATAAAGTCGTTCCTTGATGAGTGCATTTAAGAAACAAGTCGGTGGAACACATTATAAAGATCATAAGATACAACCTTATGAATTTATCCAAGAGAATAATTTAAACTACTTACAAGGCGTAGTTATAAAATACATAGTACGCTATCCGCAAAAGAACGGAATACAAGACTTGGAAAAGATCATTCATTATTGTCAATTAGAGATCGAAAGGTTAAAGAATGGATAAAAATAGAATGATGTCATTTACACAAAAATTTGTGATAGATGAATGGAGAGCATTTTGTATATTAGGTTTTGATATTACTGATACAGGATTATCACCAGAATATATAAGAATTTATATTAAACCTTATGATGGTCGTTTAGATCAAGAGGTAAGATCACACGCTAGAACTGTGACTAAGTTATTAGAAAAGGGGGATACCTTAGATAACATCGTGGAAGATCATACCAAAGAAAGCATTGTTGGAAACATACTACATTATGTTAAAAACAATATGGAAGATATTATCGCTTGTAAGCAAACAGAAAAAGAAGTGAAACTATCTACCGACCCTTATCGAAAAATCAAATAGGAGAAACATTATGGACTTTATGAATTATGTTTGGAAAGTAACTGACATAGCTAATTGGAAACTTCCACTATGGGCTGTTGCTTTAATTGTAATTGGAGTTGTAATCGTATTCTAATGATAGATACAAAGAAACGGATTAAAGATCACGAAGGCTTTAGCCCTACTGTTTACGAAGATTCACTCGGATATAAGACAGTGGGCTATGGTCATCTGCTTACAGATAAAGATCATTTTGTTGTTGGTGAGATTTACACACCAGAAGAACTAAATCATTTATTTGATAAAGATTATGATATTGCGTTTAGTAACGCACACGATCTTATAGAAGATAAAGATATACCATACGATCCAATGGTAGAGTCAGTATTAATTGAAATGGCATTTCAACTTGGATTGCCTAGATTAAAAAAGTTTGTAAAGTTTATAGAAGGCTTACAGGAAGAAGATTACAATAAAGCCGCAGATGAAATGATAGATAGTAGATGGGCTAAACAAACCCCAGCTAGAGCTTACGAGTTATCAACTTTAATAAGGAATATAAAATAATGTGGTTATCAATATTACCGACAGTTTTAAAAACAGGTGCTTCAATATTTGCTAACAGACAAAAAGCAAAAGTTTTAATGTCTGACGCTGAACTATTACACGCACAGAAGATGGCAAATGGTGAGGTGGAATATCAAGCGGCAGTCAGACAATCAAATGACAAAGGCTGGAAAGATGAATTTGTTTTAATTCTCGTATCTGCACCTGTAATATTATTAATATGGTCTGTATTCTCAGATGATCCAAACATACAACAAAAGTTAGATGTATTTTTTGATAAGTTTTCTAATTTGCCTTTCTGGTATCAATCGTTATTTATAGGCGTAGTCGCAAGCATATATGGCTTAAAGGGAGCGGACATATTTAAGAAAAAATGAAAAAGGTAAAGGTGACACTTCACCAACCTTTAAACATTTTCACCTTAGTTAAATCTCTTTTAACCATAACAATCCTAGAAGAAGTCGTAGCACAATACGAAGTCATTGATATTTACCCTTCATTGGAAAGAACTCACACACTTGAAAAGCTAATCAAAGCTAATAAAGATAATGTTTATGCTAGTGATGTTAGATTGGATTGTTTTTATGAATGTACTGAATTAGAAGATCGAGAACTCTTGGCTGGAAACTTCTCAACCAAGAGCCACGACTTAACGATTAATTAATTACTTTTTATAAATTACTTTTGTTTGGTCATTGGCTAATTTTAAATCTTTCTTGGCTACCATACCAAAGCCATAATGCCAATCGCACCACACAAAATTATTTCCAACAGTTTTCACTATTGCGTGTCCATTAAATAACTTAGGCTTAGACACACATTCAACAACTGTATTTTCTATAATTGTGTTCATATTATCACCCCCTCTCATATGCAAATAATATCATAATTAGTTATTAATTTTAGTCCGTAGATTATCTTTCTTTGGGACAATTATAACTCACCAAATTCTTCAATAAACATTTTAATATAAGCTATTAAGCCCATATAACCTACCACCCCTAAGAGTGGTAGAATTACAAAGTATAATAAATTTTCCATTATTTGCCCTTTCGTTTATTCTTTAATTGTTAATTTCACACCTTTATCACTTATATTACCTATTTTTTCATATATATGATAAAGTATTATTTCATTTAATTGTTTCTCAGTTAAATTTTTACTTGCATCACAATTAAATTCTATTTTTACATTTAATTTTTTATTAGACATTGTATTCCCTTTCGTTTTGTTAATACCTATTTATATCAACATTTGTTAATATTCTCAAACAAATAAAACATTATTTTTAATTATTTTTACTAATGTTCCTCTAATGTTCCATAATAAGAACGCCATATAAGGCTCATTTAAGGGTATTTGAGGGTAAGTATATATCCGTAATCCATATAACTCACTTTCGCATATATGGGCAAGTTTAACCCCTTTAAAGGTATTATGGCAAATTACCGATATGTTCAGCACAATCTAATTTAAGATAATAGACTTCCTTCTCTATTTTCTCATTATTATCAAATTCTGTGGTAGCTGGACACATTAAAGTCGATATTGGCGGCATTTGTTTAAATAAAAATAGATTAGTTACATTCCAGCCTATGATCTCACCAGACTCAAAGCTGTTTATATACCAAAACTTTTTATGGCTATCAAAAGCCTCTTTCATTAGCCTTTTATACTTATCCCTTTCTAAGATGTAATCGTTATATCTATTCAATTCAAAGTCTCGGTGTTTAAGTTCAACGATGGCATATTTAGACTTACAATCAAAGTAAGAGTATTCATCATAGTATTGGTACTCCAAAGGATAGAGAGCAAACTTAGTTTTATTTAATACCGATAAGACTGCTAACTCTTTTTCAATCATATGCCCTGTTGAAGTTCTGCTCTTTTAGTTGAATGATATGATCTTAATAATTCAATATGGATTTTATGAGCCTCGTATTCAGCCCACTTACGACCATAATCTATTTCAGCCTCGTCAATCTTTTCATCAAGAGACGCTAAATCTTCATCAGCTTTAGCTTTCATCTCAGCGTCTTTTTGCGTAGCTGTTAATCTATGTTTTAAATATAAACGAGATTTCAAACGATCTCGCTGACGCAGTAATGAATCAACACCAACTTTAGATTCTCTTGCAATCTTGCTAAGAGTTTCAGTTTGTTGTTTTAGTTCTTGTAATTCTTGTAATGTATTCATAGCAGGCGAGAGGTAAGTAAACGCATAGGGGGAGTCAAAACTTACCTCTCATAAAGTCCTTATCTGTTTAGTTGGATAAAGAAACTTGTAGCTATATCTTTCTTCAAGCCTGTATCTAATTTAGCAAGATATTCGTGAGTATGTATTGTCTTGAATATCTTAGCATAAAGATCAGCATAGTTATTTATCTTAGCTTGAATCGGATCGTCTTTAACATTAGCTCCATAATTAAAGTCAGTGTCATCATCAAGATCATCTTTAATTGTTTCAACTGTTGCGTCTGGGAACGCTTCTTTAATATCGGCAACAACATCATTTAGAACTTTTACTTTCTTATCGTTATCAATATTCACCCAACCTTTATTGACATAATAACTAAAGGATATTTTATTACCTTCTTTAGCCCATTCTGGCATTTCATCATTATCAATAAATAAGTTACAAGTAAAATTATTATACTGTTCCTTATAAGAGTTAGACGATTTAATATCTTCATTATCCTCTAGAGGTTTTAAAGACATTCCAAACTTCCCACCTTTAGGCGGAAAGATTTTATTTATTTCGCATTGTATATTAGCCATTATTTAGTACTCCTTCATATAGCTTTGTTATTTGTTCTTTAAACTTCTTATCTGAAAAGTAGAAGCTACTTAAATCTGGGTATGGAAATGATAATAACCAATCAGCTTTTGACTTACACATATCGTCAACCCTTTCGATTAATTTCATATTATGATAAATGATTTTCCACCCTTTCTCTAAGTAACTTTCTGGAATTTCCAGATAATTCGTTTTCTTATTAGACACATACAATAGAGCAAATTTTCTTTTAATTCCAGCTATTTGTGTCAGTTTAAAATATAAACTTTGTTGATATATATGGTCTTTTGATACTGTATCTAAAGAACTTGGGACTCTTTTTGTTGTCTTAATATCTATTACTAATGGCATTGGAACATTCTTGAAATAACTAAAATCCAAGAATCCGTGTATGCCATATTTCAATCCAAACTCTTTACCATTATTGAACACCCTTTCTTGATATTTCTCTGGTCTTTTAAGTTGTCTAGATTGTAATTCTTTAGCTATCAGATAAGCACAATCATAAGCAAACCTTAATTCTGTCTTATCTTGACCGCCTAGCTTTTCCCATTTTTTAGTGGCAAAATCTAGAGCCTGTTCCCCTGTAACATCTTTAGCCATTAAATATCTAGCTAAAGGTTCAGCAACATTACCTCTAATAGCGGCATCGCCATAAGGCTGTTTAATACCCATAATCTTATCGGCAACAAACAACTGCGGCACATTTACAAATTTATTTGCAGATGAGGCTGAATGTTTAAAGTTTTTAAGCAACGACATAAGCCACCAATAGGACAGTTATAATTAAAACAATTACAACAGCTATTACAAACTTTCCAAATGTAGTAAAGTAGTTCATAAGTTTTCCCCCTGTTTAATTTTAGATTTAGCTCTTTGTAAGGCTTGTTTATCAAAATGATCTAGTTCTTCTGATAACACCCATTTTATAAATGCTTTATATTCAGCCCTAGTCATTTTAACATTTAGTTCTTTATATCCGTAATTCTGAGTCACCATTATCTTCATCTCCTAATTCACAGAATATATTCTCACAGTCGATACATATATTCTGATGGTTAATTTCATCGTGATCGCATTTAGCACCACACTCTTTACAAACTAATATTTTTCTATCTGACATTTAATTCCTCTGCTATGTCCTCTAATGTAAATAACATTTTCTCTATTTCGTATTCACACCAGCTTGATTTAACAAAAGTGTATTGAGTGTAAACCATAAACAATAAACATATCGCTATTGTTATGTGTATTAATCTATCTACTATTGCCATAAGACTGAATATCCCCTTCCTTCTAAACAATTATAAACCATAGCCGCTTTCTTATCCGTAGCTTTTGGTGGTAGCCATAATAACTTAGCCCTAGAAATATTATAAACTTTCTTGGTGGTTTCCCAAACTATATTTGTATTATCTTCAGCTATACTCAGACAAGTATAGTAATCATCGTGATATCTATTCATATCACCTTCTATATTGGCTGATGACTTGCCTCTGCTATCAACGACAGGCATTGACGCACAAGCTGTTAAGTTAAATACCACCAATAGAATTATTGCCCTTTTCATTCTTTACCCTTTCATTGTATAGATTTTTTACTAAATTAAAAACTATATATTTTTGTTTCATTGATAATTCTTCTTCAAGTTCAATCAACATATTATTAATGTCGCTGAATTGTTTATCATCATAGTTGAAGGCTTTATACTTCCAACCATTTTCTTTAGGTGTATGTTCTCCCATTTAAGCTCCTTATAAATTTAGTTAATGCTTCAAAGTATATTAAATGTTTTCTAAAAGTTTCTAAATCTCTAAACTGATCTATTTCTTTCATTGGATCATAAAATACTTTACTCATATTGATCCTCACTTAGGTTTGGAAATATTACATCATTCCATTTAATTCTAGCGTCAGTGACATTTAACAAAGGCTCACCCCACGCCTTTCTTTCATCATTAGTCCACCTATGCCATCTTTCAAAGTTCCATTTTTCACTTTCAGAAGTTCTATACTTCCAAACTTTTTCTTGAAGTCTTGCTTCTTCACTTTTTGTAATCATAATGCCCTTTCCAGAGGTGGCTTACGCCACCCCTTTTTCTTCTAGATATTTTTCCATTTTTTCGATTGTGTTTACAAACTCACAAGTCTCATATCTGTCGTGATTTACAGGGGGACACCAATAATAAACTTTTCCCCATTCAACATCTGTTTCACCATCAAAAATAATTCCTTTTTTTTCAAGTGATCCATAAACACCTTTCGTTTTGTTAATAGACCAACCTAATTCTTTCCCAATAAAAATTGCTGTATCAAATAAAAATGAATTAGATCCGTCAGTATGCTCAATAGCTTTTTCTATCAAGTCTTTTTCTAGTTTAGTTAATTTAGTCATTATTACCCTTTCGTTTATTTAATATCTTAAAATTATAGATATTTGTTAATATTGTAAACAATAAAAATAATAAATATTGACGCTTAAAAAATGGGAGTTTATGGTTGATTTTGAGGCTAGTACCTCTGACTTATGCCCTTTCGTCACACTAGCCTCACTTAATATGAAGAAAATCATACGATCACCCAAACACCTTAATTTTATAAGATCTCTCCCTTGTTACATATCTGAGCAAACACCAAGCCAAGCCTGTCATATAAGAATACTATCAGATGGCGGTACTGGATTAAAACCTAGTGATTGCTTTGTATTACCCTTTATCTACCAATATCATAAAATGCAGACTGATCTTGGTGAGCAAACATTTTATAAAAAATTTAATATTAATCCTTTTACTTTGGCAAAAGAATTAGTAATAATATCACCTTGTAAAAAAGTAAATAATCGAGAGGTACTACACCTCTTAGACATAAGGGCAAAAACATATGCAAGGATATATCAAGATCAATAGGGCTATATTATATCACCCATCATTACAGAAAAAAGACAGATCATTATGTGAGATTGGAGCTTTCATTTGGATATTATTGGAAGCAAGTTTCAAGGATAGAGATTTTGACATCAAGGGACAAACCATAAAATTAAAGCGTGGTCAGCTATGTTGCTCGATTAGTTATATGGCTAAAGCGTTTAAGTGGAATAGAGCCAAAGTTCAACGCTATTTAGACCGATTGAAGGCAAATGGAACAATCCTAACCGATACGCCAATCGATACACCAGCCGATACACCAAATGTCCTTACAATCTGCCATTATGACGAGTATCAAGATATGCCAAACGATACACCAACCGATAACAAACAGAATAAACTAATAAGAATAAATGATAAGAACATTGATGATTTTATGTATATATGGGGGAAGTTAAAGGCTAAGAGAGGGAGTAAGAAGGTAGCTTTACAGAAATATAATAAGATTAAAAACAAAGTGGACGCTGACACCTTGATTGAAAAATATAATCAACTTGTTTCTAAAGCCTCTAGTCCAGAGTTTATTCCGCATTTTTCAACCTATTTATCTCAAGAACGCTGGTTAGATGAAGATAGTATAGTAAAAGAAAAGAAGATAACACCAGAGCAATTTTTTCGTCAAAGATTTCCTAATACAGTTCCAGATGGTTTTATTATGACATTTCATAGCTGGAATGAGATAACTTTTACCAATGGAAAAGAACAAGTTAGCTTTAATTATATGACAGGTAAGAAAATTTAATCGACTGATTAGAACAAATACAGTACACTTCCGATATGGAAGTTTTAAAGAAAGAAGATCGCAGAAAGATTAAGCCTAAGTTTATAGGCACAAAAGAGCAAAAAGCTAAAGGACAAGGCAAAGTCGTGATGATTAATGTTGCTGAGTCTAGTTTAGATATACTGCGATCTAAAAAAGTTTTAAATACTGTTCAATATTACACTGCATTGAGATTTCGCAGATTATGGGAAAAGAGTCGTATAGGAAGTTATACTGCTAACTTTAACTCTATTGGCGGTGGCAACGCTTGGCAATCTATGGCTGAAGATCGTATTGACGCAATATATAAACTAAGTCGCAGTCATACTTGGTTAGGTGATTTTTCATTTCAACTAATGTATAGAGTATGCGTAGAAGATTTTAATTTAAAAGAAATATCAGCTATTTATCAATTTAAGAAGGGTTATGCTGGTGATCGACTTAGAGAAGCCGCTGAAGAATTAAAAAAGTTTTTCGATCAAGCAATTTAATGTTTGACTTTGTCGTTAGACTATGAGATAAATTGCTATACTACCATTCGTGTAGATATACTATTCATTAATTATCAATTTTAGGGGAATTTATTATGCCTTATGGACGAGGAAGTTACGGATCAAAAGTCGGCAGACCGATGAAAAAGAAGAAAAAGAAAAAGAATAAAAGAAAATAATGGTAAAAGTAGCGTCAATCAAAAATATTATAAAGGATCTTA
>VMHT01098119.1_pt1 | contig 17994 bp, 23 predicted proteins | sample 4693611 | NCBI WGS metagenome assembly VMHT01 (sample SAMN12280063, study PRJNA550983) | marine metagenome | isolation source: seawater sampled from same location over 5 years 0.02-0.2 micron viral filtrate | place: USA: collected off the coast of southern California halfway between the port... ...
CACCCCCCACCCACACAGCCTTCGTATTCTGTTGGCAAAAAATCTACATCAGTAACGCACATGTGTAACCGCTTATGCGAATGGACAGATGCTATACACGCCCCTCCGGGGCTTACAAAAAGGCAGAAAATTGGGAAGGGGGTATAAAAAAATCTAAAAAAATCTATCAAAATATATATAAAAATCCCTAAAAATTTGGAAATGATACAGAAAAAACAGGGGGGACTGGGTTTTAAAAAATGGTTTTTGTTTTGCGGTCTACACTTGGCATAGTATTTGCAACCCAAAATCCCCAAATATCTCAACATTACAAAAAGTGTAACTTTAGGTAGTAAATTATATAATAGTAACACCCTATTGTTACACTATTTTAAAAAATATTTTTTACATGTAATAGTATTAGTATGAAACAAAAATTATCTGCACAAGCACGTAGAGATAAAGCTGCTAGAGACTTGGCTTTTGCTAAATCTCCTGCTAGAAGAGCTAAAAAAGCACATTCTCAACGTGAAGCTAGGGCAAATCCTAGTGCTGCTGCAGGTAAAGACTTTGATCACAAACGAGGCAGGTTCGTATCTGTTAAATCTAACAGAGGAAACGAGGGTGAAGGAACTAAAAAAGAGGGAAAAAATAATTATCAGTACAAATACTATAAATAAAGTGGATAATGAAGCTACTTTTCTTATAGTTTTAATTAATTTAGTGTTAATATCACTAACAGTGGTAGCTTACACCTTAAAAAAGTATTTATATAAGAAAAAATAAGGTAAAAAACCTAAAGATAACCGTAATATTGCGGAATTACCATGTAAATTTAAAAACCATGACATATTTTTATTACCGTTCAAACACAGTGAACAACCAAACACAGATAAATCCAGAAATAATTGAAAAACTTAAGCATGTTGCTAAGAAGAGTAACTGGAGAATTACACAATTACCAAATGGATTTTATCAAACCGAGCACCGAGACATCGACAATGATGATGTTTGGTATGATGTCACCAGAAGAGAGACATTAGCCGGAGCAGAGGCTGCTATAGATGGTAGTATCGAACATTACAACAAGAAACTTGAGGCAACAAAAGGTCCTAAAGTAGTTAAAACTTTTTAAATATTTAAACAATTACAGTTATGATGAAAAAAAAGAAATCACCAGCGATGATGATGAAAAAAAAGTCACCAATGACAATGATGAAGAAGAAATCACCAATGACAATGATGAAAAAGAAGAAGTCACCAGCCATGATGATGAAGAAAAAGAAGAAGTAACAATAATTAATAAAGACTAGCCTTCGGGTTAGTCTTTTGAATAATAATCAATTTAATTTAATTTAATGGAATACAATCAGCCTAGCGAGATTGTCAAAGATTTAAACTTTGGTGACTCAGCTAACAGCAAAATATCAGCTGGGGTAGAAAAATTAGCAAGTGCTGTTAAATCTACTCTAGGTGCATCTGGTAAATGTGTAATTTATGAAGATGCTAGAGGGAAACCAGTGATTACAAAAGACGGAGTAACCGTAGCAGAATCGGTTGTCTTGTTTGATCCAATGGAGAATATAGGAGCAACTCTTATCAAGGAGGCTTCTAGAAATACAGTGAGGGAGGCAGGTGACGGTACTACAACAGCTATCGTACTTGCCGAATCACTAATGAAAGAAGCTAACTGTGTTAAATCAGTTAAGACTGTAAGACAAATAAAACAAGGTATAAACTCTGCACTTAAAAAAGTAAATGATTACCTTGACAAGAAAAGTATAGAAGTTAAAGATAACATGCTAGATAGTGTAGCTTCTATATCTTGTAATAACGACACCACCCTTGGCAAAACAATAGCAGAAGCCTATAGTATAGTTGGCAAGAATGGTGTGGTCTTAATGGAAGAATCAGAGGATAATAATACTTATGTAGAAAGTGTAGATGGTGTGCAGATAGAATGTGGGTTGACATCTAATTATTTTGTAACTGATAAAGACAGGGAGACTGCAGTTTTAGAAAAACCACTAGTATTAATAGTATCTTCAGAAATAACAAGTATTAGGAAAATACAGTCTATACTAGAGCATGTTATAAAAAACAAAAAAGCTTTACTTATTGTAGCACCAGTTGCACAGCAAGTTCAAACAGCTTTAATGATGAATAAGGTAAAGGGTAATATAAATGTAAACATTATTGACCCTCCGGGATTTGGACCTTATAAGAATGACACCATTGATGACTTAGCAATCCTTACAGGAGCTAAAGTCATTAATGAAGAACTAGGTGATGACCTAGACTTAATACAACCTGACTGTTTGGGTGAGGTATTAACTTCAGTTACAGATTCTAAAAATACAGTGTTAAAAATTAAAGACCTTAATCATGATGTTGAAGAAAGAATTACTGAAGTAGAGAAAAAAATAGAAAAAGAAAAAGATGGTTTTCTAAAAAGAAAACTACAAGATAGATTAAGTATACTATCTGGATCTGTCGGTATTGTAAAAGTAGGTGCTGATTCTAAAGTTGAAATGAAAGAAAAAAAGGATCGGGTCGAAGATGCAATATATGCTGTAAAAGCAGCATTAAAAGAAGGTATTATTTCTGGTGGTGGTATAGCGTTACTAAATGCCTCACAAAAAATACTTCCTTCAAACGACTGTGAAAATATTTTGTTAAGTGCAATTCGTGCACCATATCAAACAATATTAGAAAATGCAAGCATTGAAGACTCAGTTGAACCTTTAAGAGAAGGGTGGGGCTTTGATGTAGTATCTGGTGGGCATGTTAACATGGTTAAAGGTGGGATCATAGATCCTGTGCTTGTAACTAAAACAGCTTTGAAGAATGCAGTGAGTGTGGTATCTACCATCATATCTGCAGATTGTGTAATATCTAATATGAGGACTAATGAAAGCAATTAATTTTTATTTGATAGTAAGTGATATCAAAGAAGAACAGAAAAAGATTGCTGGACTTATTTTCACAGAAAAGACAGACCTAGATAATCGTTACATTAGAGCAAGGGTTATCAGCTGCGGCAGTAAGGTCGAGGGTGTCAAAGATGAAGACATAGTATACTATGACAAGCATGCAGGACATGGTATTAGCTATGAAGACACCCTTTATAAAATTATAAGATCACAAGATGTTGTCTTGGTAGAATAAACATATATGTTAGTATTAGGTAAATTTTTATATTTTGCAAAAGGTTCAAGTGCCCCAGCTGCTGTAGGTGATTCTATATTATATCCAGCAGAATCTTTTAGAGGTGGGGAACCAACTGGATCAACTAGCTTAAGATTATATTTTATACCTAGGATTACAGGATCTGATGTTGAAGATGAACATGAAAAAATAGATTTAACTGTAGCATCGGGAAAACACAAACAAGTTTTAGATGCTATTGTTGCAGAAATAAATTCAGGATCTAGAGATGGTGGTTTTATAACTGTTGCAGACAAACCCAACTCTATATTCTTAACTTCAGAAATTGAAAATGTTGCTGATATATTAGCAACATAAAAATATTCTATTAATATAGAATAATCCACAAACCAAAATCCACAATCCACAATCCACAAACGTAAATTAATTTTAAACTTAAACGAATAATAATTATGGCTGATTCAAATCCGTTATTAATTTTTATCGATGCCGCTGATGATGCTGCATGTTATCCCCTAAGTTCTTTCTTAGGTATGACTGTAGCTGCTGATGCAACTATACTAATGAAGTTCGTAAGTTCTATTGGTAGTCTTGGTACAGATGGTGCCGCTGCTGATATTGTAACAGTTACATGTACTGCTGACACAGAGTTAACAGTATTTAAATCTATCGCACAAGCTATTAAAGGTAAGGTAGCTACAAAAGAAGGATTTGTAACTGTTGCTGATGATGTGAACTCCGTTTATGTTGACTCAAACATATCAGGTATCGCTATAGCAATTGATACATAAAATAGATGCGATTAACACCGCAGGATCTGCGTGAGTTAAATCTCCTTAAGTATTACAGGCTCACACGTAAGTGGGTCTGTAAAACTTACGGATTAACAGATGCTGATCTAGAATTATTAATATACTTAGATTGTAAAGGTAGGTTTACAAGAAATGAATTTATTGAAGGAGTGTATACATACTCTTGGGATAAGCATAGGTGGGAGAGGTTGAAGAGAGAAGGGTGGATAGAAGTGTGGAGACATCGTAATAGAACTACTATAAAATACAGTATTTTCAAAACATCTTTTAAGTGCAGTCAAGTAATTAGTAGGATATATAGAATCTTGCTAGGTGAAGAAGATCCACCATTTACAGAAAGAAACATTTTTTATAAAAACAAATCATATACAGATAAAGTTATGAATAAAGCTTTAGATGATATGATAAGAGATAAAGACAGATAATTATGCCTAATAATAAATTAAGGACATCACCTTTAAAAGGTTTTATGAAATCAAGTCCACTCCATCAGTTAGTTGGAGGTCAAAAAAAATTAGATAAGAATAAAGATGGTAAGTTAGATAAAGAAGATTTTAAAATGCTTCGAGGAGAAAAATCATCCCCATTAAATCTTAGTAGTTTCATGAAAGGTATGAGTATGGGTGAGGGTTTTGTAAAACAAGAAGATGAACCAAAAAAAGAAGAAAGCGAAAAACAAAAGCCATCTTCAGCAGGAATTGGGTACACTTTTAAAGATGGTAGCAAAATATCATTTAAAAAAGAAGGTGGCAGAACATCAGAGGGAGGTAAAGATGTAACTACAACTTTTACTAATAAACTACCCGGTAGCAGTAAAGAAATAACATTAAGGAAAAAAAGAGTTGAGCAAGCCTCTAAAAAAGGTCCTAAAGAAGTGACCAAAGCTAAATTTACTGTAAGTGGTGATTTAAGAAAAATTAAATCAAAAAAAGGGAGAGGGTTTAAAAAACAAAAACAAGTTTTTAGAGGAGAAAAAGCTGCTAATAAGTTTAAATTAAAATTTGGAGGTTAATTAATGGCATTTAAAATGAAAGGGTTGATTAAAGTTGATAACTCTAACACCCCTATATTCCACAAAAGCTTAAACAAAGGAGTGATGGCAGAAGCCAATAAAGATGGAAGTATATTTTTAGATGACGATGTAAGCCCTAAAAGTAAAGAAGGTAAAGAAGCTATAGCTCATGAAAAAGTACACCTCAATCAAATGAAAAGAGGTGATCTTGATTATGATGATAAAAATGTATATTGGAAAGGTAAAACCTACCCTAGAAGCAAAATGAAAGAAGGTGCAGAGAATTTACCTTGGGAAGAAGAGGCTTATCGAAAAACTAGAAGAAAATATAGAAACGGTAAAAGGAGAAGAAAATGAGTAGTAACGAAAAGAAAAAATTTAAAGACACTAAACTAGGTGGGTTACTTTCAAAAGTAGCACCTAAGATATTAAATGTTGCTGGTGATTTTTTACCTGACGCTGGAGTTCTTAACATGGTAAGCAAGATGATTGATGCAGATCCTGACATATCTCCAGAAGACAAGAAGATGTTGCAAAATCATCAGAAAGAACTTTACAAAATAGAAGTTGCTGATAGAGACTCTGCTAGAAACAGAGAGATAGAAGTTTCTAAAACTGGTAAAAAAGATTTTATGATGACATTGACCGGAGTAGTTGGGTTGATGTCATTTGCTTTTATAATATATGCTGTGGTGTATGTTCCATCTGTTACAGATAATGATTTATTCGTACATCTTATGGGTATGGTAGAAGGTGTTGTAATCTCTAACATATTTGCATACTACTACGGTACGAGTTCTAAAAAATAAAAATTTATGCCAAGAATATCAACTTTTAATGATGATGCAACAGTTTCAGGAACTGACAAATTAATTGGCACTGACTCAAGCACTACATTTACTAAAAACTTTAAATTATCAGATATAAAAGAATTTGTATATGCTGGTATATCAAGTGCTATTACAATAAATTCAAATGGAGAAGCAACCATTGCTCCCGGACAAGTTGGTGCTCAAGGACCTACGGGTCCGCAAGGTCCAGCAGGAAATGATGGTGCAGACGGAGCTACAGGTGCTACAGGTGCAACAGGTGCTACAGGTGCAACAGGTCCTCAAGGTCCTACCGGAGCTCAAGGTCCACAAGGACCTCAAGGAGAAACAGGTGCCACAGGGGCACAGGGACCTGCTGGTAATGATGGTGCAGATGGGTCTACTGGAGCAACAGGACCACAAGGACCTGCCGGACCACAGGGAGCTACAGGACCCCAAGGACCCACAGGTAATACAGGAGCTACAGGAGATCAAGGGGCTACTGGACCACAAGGACCAGCTGGAGCAGATGGAGCAGATGGTGCTACTGCTAGTGTTAGCACGGATTCAACAAATAATGACAGAACATTACTTTTCCTTGGTAGCAGTGATACTGACTTTAGAAAAAATTCATCTGTATTAATTAATCCATCAACTGGTCAGCTTTCGTTAAAAGCCACTGGTTCATTAAAATTTAGTGATTCAACTTCTTTTACCCTTACACATATATCAGATACTGGAGTTAGAATAAATAGTACACAAGAGCTACAGTTTGGTTCTGCTAGTTCTAAAATTAGAGAAAGTTCTTCTGGTGTGTTAGAGGTAACAGCAACAACTCTTGATGTAAATGCAGCAGCTGATATATCTGGAAATCTAACTGTTGGAGGTAGTTTAACTCTACCCAGTCAGACAACTAAAACATTTTTTGCAGCACCATCAGGAAGTGATGGAGCACCAAGCTTTAGAACTATTGCAGCAGCTGATGTGCCTACATTAAATCAAAATACAACTGGTAGTGCCGCCACATTAACCACAGCTAGATCTATTGGTGGAGTATCTTTTAATGGTTCAGCTGATATTGATCTTCCGGGTGTAAATACAGCAGGAGATCAAAATACATCGGGGAACGCTGCAACTGCTACAAAATTTGCTAGTGCAGCAAACATTGGTGGTGTGGCTTTCGATGGATCAAGTAATATTAATTTACCCGGAGTAAACATAACTGGAAATCAAAACACAACTGGTAGTGCTGCTACTTTAACTACAGCTAGAACTATTGGTGGTGTTTCTTTTGATGGGTCTGGGAATATTGATTTGCCCGGTGTAAATACACAAGGTAGTCAAGACACAACAGGAACAGCTGCTAAAGTAACAGTAACTGACTTAACTAATTCAGCTTATCATCCAATAGTATTACACAATGATTCAAATCAACTATTTGATGATACTGATCATTTTCAATTTAAACAAACTGATTCTACTATTGCAGGCACAACTGACTTTCAATATACATTAACTTTAGGGGAAACAACAAACTACGCTCACTACTTTCATGGTGGAAATATTGATTTTAAATCAGGGGCTACAATAAGTACTCATGATGCCGGATTTTATATAATGGGTAATGCTTACTATAAGTTAGTGAGTGGTAGTGGGGGATTTGTTAAAAAAATAGCAGCACCTTCAGAAGTGTTAAAATTAAGGGATCAAGAATTAACCTTATCAGTTCATACAACTAACGGTGATACTAGTAGTGCAATGTCTCTTACTGAAGTTTTTTCTGTTACTGCAGCAGGTAATTTAACAGTAACAGGAGAGCTTGATGCAGCTACTTTAGATATAAGTGGAAATGCAGATATAGATGGAAACTTAACAGGTGTCAATGCTATAACTGCATCCGGTAAGATATCAGGTGGTGAAATTGAGGGTACTAGTTTGGACATAAATGGTGCTGCTGATATAAGTGGTGCTGTTACAATAACAAACAATACAGATGCAACAAATGAATCTACAGGTGCCTTAATAGTTACAGGAGGAGTCGGTATTGATGATAAACTTCATGTAGGAGATACTATAACATCAGATAGTAGAGTTTTAGTCAATAGTACAAACTCTACATCAGGCAGAACTTTTGCATCTGAAGTATCTGGTAATAATTTTATTGACATAAGAAATACCGCATCAGGAGGAGGAACAATTTTGCTTGGTAATGTTTCTACATCAGGAAGTTATAATTGTATATTTTCTAGAGAAGAAAATAATGGTACAACTAATGCTCGTGAATTTAGAATAATTCAATCTGCAAGTGGAAGTAGTGTAAACGCTCTTATAATAGATTCAAGTCATAATGCTACATTTGAGGGCACTGTTACCGGTGATAACTTTATAACTAATTCGGATAGAAGATTAAAATCTGAAATAGAACCAATTAAAGAAGGGTTGGAAGTTATAAAAAAGTTTTCATCTTATAGTTATATTAAAGGTGGTGAAAAAGAATCTGGATTTATAGCACAAGAGGTTAGAGAAGCAATACCTCACACAGTTTATGAAAATAATGAAGGGTATTTATCTATGAGTGATAGAGGTGTTTTAGCTCACATGCACAAAGCAATATTAGAGCTAGATAAAAGATTAGAAGCAATAGAAGAAAAACTTAAATAATATGGGTGTCTCTACTGATGAAAATGTAAGTTTTAGTATGTTTGGTCCTACAGATGGAAGTGATACAACTACAATACAAGGTGCAATAGATGAAGGTAATAACGGTGCTGTAGATGGAGATACTCAATTTACTCAACTAATAGCAGCATCAATTCCATCTAAATTTGATCCTATATATGCAGGTCAGATTATAACAAATACAAATCAAATAACTAAAGCGTCACAGTTTAGAGGTTATCCTTCTACTTCCGGAACAACAGGTGCATCTAATTTTGGTAGTGGTAATTTAATAGGTCACTATGGAGTAACTGGATTTGCTACTATAACTTGGCAGGTTTTTTTGCAAATTGATGGGTATGTAGATAAAACTGTAACTATTGGTCCTAATGCGGCATGTCAAAGTAATTGTGCTTACACTTCAGCTTCTAGAAGTGATGGAACTCCTACACCAGACGGAACAGGGACAATAACTGTTTCAAGATTAACTGATGGTGGTGGTAGTACTAATACTCAAACTAATGATGCTGGTGATGTTCAGTTATTTGTGACTGGAGGTACAATTACATCAGCTGGTGGTCCATCATTATCTCTTAATGACACTAAAGGAGTACATACATTTAATGCAGGGCAAACTTTTTCTGAATCATTTAGTTTTATTAATTTAAAAGTTGCAGATGGAGATACATTTCAGTTAGATATAACAGAAGGATAAAATTAAAAAAGAAACTATATATGTAATAGTAATATCAATAAGTATAATTAAATTAAATTTAAAATAATGAGTGAAACAAAAAAAATAAAAAAAGAAGAGTTAGAGTCTATACAAGATTTAGTTAGGCAAATTAATAACGGTCAAATACAGGTTGGTCAGATTGAAACACAAAAACATACTTTGTTACATCAAATAGCTGAAGTACAGAAAAGTTTAAAAGAGTTTCAAGATAAATTAGAAGAAAGTTATGGTAAGGTGAATGTTAATATTGTAGACGGAACCATAACTTCAATAGAAGAAAAAGATGAGCAAGCTAATACGTAAGATTAGTATTGGTAAAGATTATAAAAACGAATCTATGCATTACTCCGTAGGTCAAGAGGTTTACGGAGGGCATAAGATTTGTGATATAATTGAAGAAGATGAAGGATATGACATCTATATACAAAAAAATAAAGACGTTATTATCTGGAAGAACTTTAATAAAAACATGGCTATATCTGTAGAATATAATCTAGAATATTAATGAGGAGTGTATATGACTTTATAATATCACCTAAGTCATCTCGTTATAACAATACTAAAAAAGTTGGTGATAAAGATCTTATAATTAATACTGAAATATATAATCATCAGTATGTCAGCAGGAATGCTATAGTTAAATCAACACCTATAGCAGTACCTACAAAAATACAAATAGGTGATGAAGTAATTGTTCACCACAATGTATTTAGAAGATGGCTAGATGTTAAAGGTGTTGAAAGAAACAGTAAAAGTTTTATAGATGAAAATACTTATTGTGTAAAACAAGATCAAATATTTTCATACAAAAGAAAAACTTATAAAAGAAAAAGTAAATGGTTACCAGTAGATGGTTACTGTTTTGTGAAACCAATAAAAAATAAAGACAAGTATTCAAATCAACAAGAAAAAGAACTAGTTGGAATTATTAAACAAGTTGATACTAACCTTAAAAATTTTGGTATTAAAGAAAATGATTTAGTGGGGTTTATACCTAATAGTGAATATGAGTTTGTTATTGATGGTGAAAGATTATATAGGGTTTTAAGTAACCACATTTCAATTAAATATGAATATAAAGAAAACGAAGAAGAGTATAATCCAAGCTGGGCAAGTGGCAGTTGAAGAATTAATTAAAGTAGCTAAAGAAGCTATAGTTGATTCAGATGATGACATATCAGCAGATAGATTAAAAAATGCTGCAGCAACAAAAAAACTTGCTATCTTTGATGCATTTGAAATACTCAATAGAATAGAAGAAGAAGAAAATATATTAGAAAATAAAATACCACTTGATACAAATCAAAGTGTATCATTTAGTGGTTTTGCAGAAAGAAAGTCTAAATAAAAAAATATGGCAACATTAACACCTACATTAACATTAACAAGTACAGATACATCTAGTGATAGTTTATCATTAAGTGTAACAGATACTTTAACTGTAGCCGCACCTAATATTGATACAGCTAGAGTAACCTTAACTACAAGTACAACAGATTTGGTAGGGACAAATAGTTCAGCAATAGTATATTTATACGCTAAAAATACAGATTCAACAAACACGATTGTTTTAGAACAAATAGCAGGTACTGTATTTTTTTCAGATTTAAGTCCCGGAGAGTTTTGTTTTTTTCCAGTAAAAGGATCTATGGGTGTTAGAGCTAAATCAGATGCTAGTACAGCTGTACTTGAATACGGTTATTGGACAAAAGGATAATATATGTATAAGCAAACCTTATATAAGGTTGTAACTCCAATTAAATTAAATACAATAACAAGACTTAATAAGTCTAAGAAATGGGAGTACGGTTATAACAAAGAACACGATGTTGTTGTAATTAGTAAGACAGGTCAGATTGGTGAGATATATGAGATACAAAATCTTAGGATAGCTTTACCAAAACAAAGTAATGTTATTAAGTTTAAAAGTAATAAATGGGAGTACACTGAATACCCCAAAGAACTTGCTAAAATAAAAACAATTTTTGATTGGAAAACATACTCCAATGATTTTAAAGAAAAATATATAGGATACATAGAGAATGAGTTTAAAATTAGAGAAGAAGGTTTATGGTACTATAATAGGGGTGTTCCTACTTATATTACTGGCACTCATTACATGTACTTGCAATGGAGTAAAATTGACGTTGGAAAACCAGATTATCGTGAAGCCAATAGATTATTCTACATCTTTTGGGAAGCCTGTAAAGCCGACTTTCGATCTTACGGGATGTGTTATCTTAAGAACAGACGATCCGGCTTCTCATTCATGGCGTCAGGTGAGACTGTCAACCTTGCAACCATATCCAGTGATGCGAGGTACGGAATACTGTCCAAGTCCGGTCCCGATGCGAAGAAAATGTTCACCGACAAAGTGGTGCCTATATCCGTCAACTATCCGTTCTTCTTCAAACCAATACAAGACGGTATGGACAGACCAAAGACAGAACTCGCTTTTAGAGTTCCAGCATCAAAACTTACAAGACGGAGTATTACTAGCACCGACAGGGCAGAGGATTTACAGGGCTTGGACACCACAATCGACTGGAAAAATACAGGAGATAACTCCTACGATGGAGAAAAAATCAAGTTATTGGTACATGATGAATCCGGAAAGTGGGAAAAACCAAACAACATCCTCAACAACTGGAGAGTCACAAAAACAACCTTAAGGTTAGGTAGTAGAGTTATAGGTAAATGTATGATGGGTAGTACATGTAACTCATCAGATAAGGGTGGCGGTAATTTTAAAAAACTATACAAAGATTCTGATGTCACCAAACGAAATAGAAATGGGCAGACTAGTTCTGGGCTTTATAGCCTTTTTATTCCTATGGAATGGAATTACGAAGGGTTTATTGATGAATACGGTCAGCCAGTATTTGATACACCTGAAAAAGAAGTTAAAGGACCTTATGGGGATTACATAGATATAGGTATATTAGAGCATTGGCAAAATGAAGTTGATGGATTAAAAAATGATCCTGATGCATTAAATGAATTTTACAGACAATTTCCTAGAACAGAAGAACATGCCTTTAGAGATGAAACTAAGAATAGTATATTTAATTTAACAAAAATATACGAGCAGATAGACTATAATGAAGTTATGGAAAATAATGTTTCTATAACTACAGGCAATTTTCAGTGGATTAATGGAATTAAAGACTCTAAAGTAATATTTTATCCAGATCTAAAAGGTAGATTTAATATTAGTTGGATACCTCAAAATCATTTACAAAATAGAGTAATAGAAACTAATAATGGCAAAAAACCCGGTAACGAACATATAGGTGCTTTTGGATGTGATAGTTATGATATATCTGGTACTGTTGACGGTCAAGGTTCTAAGGGAGCTTTACATGGATTAACAAAGTTTTCTATGGAGGATGCTCCACCAAATAAGTTTTTTTTAGAGTACATAGCTAGACCTCAAACTGCTGAAATATTTTTTGAAGATGTATTAATGGCGTTAGTTTTTTATGGTATGCCCATACTTGCAGAAAACAACAAACCAAGACTTCTTTATTATTTGAAAAGAAGGGGGTATAGAGGTTATTCCATGAATAGACCAGATAAAGTTTGGAACAAACTATCAACAACAGAAAAAGAAATTGGTGGCATACCTAATTCTAGTGAAGACATGAAACAAGCACATGCTGCTGCCATTGAAATGTATATACAAAATCATGTTGGTGCAACACCAAATGGTAGTTATGGCAACATGTTTTTTAATAAAACATTAAACGATTGGTCTAGATTTGACATAAATAACAGAACTAAATTTGATGCATCAATAAGCAGTGGATTAGCTGTTATGGCTTGTAATAGAAATTTATACACACCGATCATGAAAAAAGAAAGAACGAAATTTAATATTGGCTTTTCTAAATATGAAAATAAAGGAATGTCATCTAAATTAATAAAAGAAGAATATGGCTCAATCAGGTATTAAAAGTTATTTTCCTAGTCAAGTAGTTAGTGATTTTGAAAAGATGAGTCCAGAGTATGGTCTAAAAGTTGCTAAAGCCATAGAAAATGAGTGGTTTTATTATACAGATTATGGTAATGATAGATTCAGAACTAATTTTGACACCTTCCATAGATTAAGATTATACGCTAGAGGAGAACAGTCTGTGCAAAAATATAAAGATGAACTTTCCATAAATGGTGATTTATCTTATTTAAACTTAGACTGGAAACCAGTACCAATTATTCCAAAGTTTGTAGATATAGTTGTTAATGGCATTGCTGAAAGAACTTATGATATAAAAGCATACTCTCAAGATCCTCATGGAATCAATAAAAGAACTCAGTATATGAAGGATTTATTGACAGACATGAGGACAAAAGAATTAAATGATTTTACTAAAGCTGCATTTAATTTTAATATGTCTAAAAGTGGTCAGTCAGAGTTGCCCGAAAACGAAGAAGAACTTGCATTACACATGCAACTCACATATAAACAAGCTATAGAGATTGCAGAAGAACAAGCTATAAATGTTTTGTTTGATTCAAATAGATATGAACTTACAAAGAAAAGATTTTATTATGATCTTACTGTACTAGGTATTGGTTGTGTAAAAAATACATTTACTGAATCTGAAGGAATTAAAATAGAATATGTTGACCCCTCTCATTTAGTATACTCTTATACTGAATCACCTTATTTTGATGATATTTACTATGCTGGAGAAATAAAAACAATACCAATAAATGAACTAAAAAAAGAGTTCCCAAATATTAGTGATGAAGATTTAAAAGAAATATCTAGACAGCCAAATAATGCAGGGATGCCTAACAGTAGATCTTTGTATGATGAAAGCGATAATAATCAAATAGATGTTTTATATTTTAATTATAAAACATATATGAATGAAGTTTATAAAATTAAAGAGACTGCAACAGGTGCATCAAAAATATTAGTTAAGGATGACACCTTCAACCCTCCCTTAGATGTACTAGACTCTAACTTTGAGAAAGTTTCTAGATCTATTGAAGTGTTATATGAAGGAGTTTTAATTCTTGGCACTAAAATGTTACTTAAGTGGGAGATGGCAACAAATATGATGCGACCTAAAAGTGATAGTTCTAAAGTTAAAATGAATTATTCTATAGTAGCACCAAGGCTTTATAAAGGTAGAATAGAATCTTTAGTTAGTAGAATCACAGGGTTTGCTGATATGATACAGTTAACTCATCTTAAAATTCAACAAGTAATGTCAAGAATGATACCTGATGGTGTTTATCTTGATGCTGATGGAATAGCAGAGGTTGATCTTGGCAACGGAACTAACTACAATCCTCAAGAGGCATTGAACATGTTTTTTCAAACTGGTAGTATAGTTGGTAGATCATTAACATCTGATGGAGACATGAATCCGGGTAAGGTACCTATACAAGAAATAGCGAGTGGTAGTGGTGGAGCTAAAATGCAATCATTAATAGGTAATTATAATTATTACTTACAGATGATAAGAGATGTTACTGGATTAAATGAAGCAAGAGATGGTAGTACACCTGATAAAAATGCTTTAGTAGGTGTTCAAAAACTTGCAGCAGCAAACTCCAATACAGCTACAAGACATATCTTACAATCCGGATTATTTTTAACAGCAGAAACTGCTGAGTGTCTGTCCCTTAGAATATCAGACATACTTGAATACTCACCAACAAGAGATGCCTTTATACAAAGTATAGGTGTTCATAATGTTGCTACATTAGATGAGCTTCAAAATCTACATATACATGACTTTGGTATATTTTTAGAACTAGAACCAGATGAAGAAGAAAAAGCAATATTTGAAAATAATATTCAAGCAGCGATTTCACAACAAGGGATAGATTTAGAAGATGCCATAGATTTAAGGCAAATAAAAAATGTAAAACTTGCCAATCAACTTTTAAAAGTAAAAAGAAAAAAGAAGTTCCAGAGAGATCAATTAATCGCTCAACAAAATATACAAGCTCAAGCTCAAGCAAATGCTCAAGCACAACAAGTTGCAGCACAAGCCGAAGTTGAGAAACAACAATCTCTTGTGCAAATAAATAGTCAAATGGAGCAGTTAAAAGCTCAATTAGAAGCTCAAAAAATGCGACAAGAGGTTGAGTCAAAGAAAGAATTAATGCAACTAGAGTTTCAAATGAACATGCAATTAAAAAGTATGGAAGTTGAGTCTTTAAAAACTAGAGAAACACAAAGAGAAGATCGTAAAGATAAAAGAACAAAAATTCAAGCATCTCAACAATCTGAGTTAATTGATCAAAGAAAAAAAGATAAACCACCTAAAAACTTTGAGTCATCAGGTAATGATATACTTAGTGGCAACTTTAATTTAGGTAGTTTTGAACCTAGGTAAAAAAAAATAAAACAAAAATAATATGAGTATACATTTCGGAACAGGGTACGATTTTGGGCAAAATGGATCTATATTTACTGATCATACAGATCAAGTAGTTCCACCAAATGATCGTAAAATAATTGCAATACAATTTTTAGCAGATACAACATTTAGTGAACTCTCACCAACACCAGAAAACTCTTCCTCAGATGGTACTACTGGTATTTGTGTAGGTAATGCTTCAGGAGAAGTAGGTGCTGGTGGTACATCAACACCTAATGGTACAGGTGCATCTGGAGGTAAAATTATAGATTCATCTAATGTATTCCCAAAAGGTCTTACAATATTTGGTAGATGGGATACTTTTACAATAGCAGCTGATGCTGATGGTGGTGTAATCGCTTATCTAGGATATTAATGCCGGGGTTAGGAATAAGTTTAGCTACCTTCCCACCTGCTGCTGCTGTAGCAGTGGAGGATTATGTATGGAGTATTAGTGGTAGTGATCTAACCCCAATACCTAGTATCGCTTATGACTTTAGTGATTCATGGGATGTAAGTAGTACAGAATTAACACCTGCAGTATCACCTAAAGAAGAAGGTTATTGGACTGTAGATGCAAATGGAGATTTAACACCTAAATAGTAAAACATGGCAACAAAAAATATAGTACCTAACGCTGATGGTGAAGGTCAACTAGGAACATCAAGTAAGTCTTGGGCACAGGGTCACATAGACTCAATCACAGGAACCATTGCAACTGCAGCACAAGGTAGCATTACATCACTTGGAACACTTACCTCATTAAACATTTCAGGAAATGTGGGTATTGGAACTACTTCACCTAGCAGTTATTTTGTAAGAGGTGGGGGATTAGTGGTAGATTCTGCGGATGCAGGCAGTAATATTGTTATTTTAAACGATAACAACACTTTTAGTTCTTTATTTTTTGCTAAAGGCTCTACCGGAGCAGAAAAGTATCAAGGATATATTGAGTACGAGCATGCTAATGAAGCAATGGCATTCGGTACTGCTCAAGTAGAACGTATGCAGCTTTCATCAACAGGCATTGAAGTACCAGACTCTAGCAATATAGGTTGTGCTTCTGACACTGATTTGTTGACATTGACTAGTGGTCAGCTTGAAACTAATGGCAAGATTAGAGCAGACAATGGTAGTGCTCAAGGACAACTTATATTAGCTACGTCTAAAGCTTTAGGTAGTCTTGTGGCAGGTAATACTATTGGTGAAGTAGTGTTTCAACATGATTTAACAACTGCTGACGGTGCGGTAATTGCTGCTGTTGCTGATGAAGCTACTGCGGCTGGAGAGCAACATCATGGAGCTAGAATTGAATTTTATACTGCTGCAAATGGAGATAACACTACTAACCCTGTAAATAGATTAACTGTTGAAAGTGATGGTAATGTAACTATAGAAGACGGTGATATAAAAATAGCTACATCAGGTCATGGTATTAACTTTCATAACTTTTCATCTGGTGCTACTATAAATAGTAACTTACTTGATGATTACGAAGAGGGTACTTGGACACCAACTTATGTAACAAATGGCGTTGCCTCTACAGTAGCATATAACATTCAAAATGGATTTTATACAAAAGTAGGTAATCAAGTAACTTGTTGGGGTAATATACAAACAAATGCTACTACTTGGAATGGTGATTATGTACAATTAGATGGTCAGCCTTTTGCTGCAGCAAACACTACTATGCCAATAGGATTTATACCTTATTCTTTTGGATTTGCTGGCGATCATCCCGGTGGAATTTATTATGCAACATCTACAAGAAATTATTTAACATATAGAGATGCTGCTGATGGTCAAACTAATGAATTATTAGCTTCTGATATGAATACAGGAAATGGTGTTAACACTATAATATTTTCATTTACATTTCAGACAACATCATAAAAAATACATTTAATAAATGTAAACAAATAAAAAAATGGCAATAACATATACATGGGATACAAAAACTGTAGATACCTACCCAACAAAAAGTGGTAAATCAGATGTAATATTTAAAGTTTACTGGAAGTTAGAAGGTGTAGATGATACAGCAGAAAAAAACTCATCAGTAAAAACTGGTGCTGAAGAAATAGATACTTCTGACCTTTCTAGTTTTACAGAGTTTGCAGATTTAAAAGAATCTGATGTGACTAGTTGGGTTGAAGATATACTTGGTACAGATAGAATAAATACTTACAAATCTGGAATTGAAGAAGTAATACAAGAAAAAGCAACACCAACTGTTGTTAGAAAATATGTCATTGAATAAAAAAAATAAAACATGGCAACAAAGAACATAGTACCTAACGCAGATGGTGAGGGTCAATTAGGGACATCAAGCAAATCTTGGGCACAAGGTCACATAGATTCAATAACAGGGACTATTGCAACTGCAGCACAAAGTAATATCACATCATTAGGAACACTTACAGCATTAACGGTAGAT
>VMHT01111541.1_pt1 | contig 17989 bp, 21 predicted proteins | sample 4693611 | NCBI WGS metagenome assembly VMHT01 (sample SAMN12280063, study PRJNA550983) | marine metagenome | isolation source: seawater sampled from same location over 5 years 0.02-0.2 micron viral filtrate | place: USA: collected off the coast of southern California halfway between the port... ...
CGTAAGTTCGAGACTGGTAAGGCTATTCCTCAAGAGGTTCTAGTTAAACGTGCAGAAGCTCGTGTAGCTATTGTAAACACATAAGGAGACATCAGATGTCAGACGAACCAAGGGTTCTCACAGAACACGACATTGACCACATTGCCGAGAGAGCTGCAGATAAAGCCCTTGAGAAAGTCTACACAGAGATAGGTAAAAGTGTAGTCAAGAAAGTATTGTGGGTACTAGGCTTAGGTGCCTTAGCTCTCATGGTGTGGATGAGCAGTACAGGTAATAAACCTTAGGAGAAGATTATGTTTGGTCTACCTTTAGAAGTTATAACAATGTTAGCATCCCTTATAGGCGGTGCAGCTCTTAAGCTTATGGCTCAGGCCCAGCAAGATAGAGCAGAGCAGTTACAAGCTGCTTTAACTCGCTTTGATAAATCAGAGGAAAGTGTAGAAAGTGCAAGGGGCTATCAGAATAAGAATGCTAGTTGGATCAGACGATTCCTCGTTATGTGTTTCATGGCTATGGCAGGATTCATCCTTATTGCTCCATTGCTGGGACAACACACAGTTGTTCCTGTTGAAGTCACAAGTGGCTTTAAGTTCTTGTTCTTTGACTTCTCTAATACAGTAACAGAATACATTACACTGGAAGGCGTAGTAGTGCCTGACTGGTTATCACATGCAATCATGTCAGTAGTTGGTATGTACTTCGGTCAATCAATCGTAACTAGAAAATAGTTATTGACTTTTACTAAAAAATATGGTATAATCTATTATGAATTACTTGGACGCAATCAACTCAGTTCTTAAACGCTTACGCGAAAGACCAGTTGAATCTGTTAATGAGAATGAATATTCAACTCTTGTAGGTATTCTTATAAATGATTCTCTTCAAGAAGTAGAACAAGCATGGGACTGGTCTGCTTTACGTAACACATTAACTGTTACCACTTCTGCTAATATCTTTAGTTATGAATTAAACGGTTCTCAGAATAGTATTAAGGTTCTGGATGTTGTTAACGACACTAGTAATCATGTTATGCATTATAAGGATGCATATTGGTTTACAAAACAATACCTCACAGCGGAAGATGTGCCTACCGGTTCCCCTCGTTATTACTCTTTCAATGGTATTAGTGCTGATGGTGATACTCAAGTAGATGTTTACCCTAAACCTGAAGCAGTTTATGATCTACGCTTCAACGTGATCCAACGAAGCAGTGATCTAACAGGTGAGAGTGAGGTTATTAAAGTCCCTAACGCTCCTGTTGTGTTACTAGCTTATGCTAAAGCAGTGGAAGAGCGTGGTGAAGATAATGGTCAAACAGGTAACTCTGCTTACAGCACTGCAGCTCGGTCACTATCCAATGCTATAGCCTTAGACGCTATCAAACACCCTGAAGAGACTATCTGGTACAGCGCATGAAACAATTACTAAGCTCGTCTATTGCAGCCCCCGGCTTTTTTGGTTTAAACACACAGGAAAGTAGTATTACTTTGGCTAGTGGTTTTGCCTTAGAAGCTGATAACTGTATCATTGATAAGTATGGTAGACTAGGTGCTCGTAAAGGTCATGTGTATCAGACTACCTCTGGAGGTACTGGCTCTACTTTAAGAGGTGTCCATGAGTTCGTAGGTATCTCAGGTTTTGTTGATTATGTTTCATGGGGTAATGGCAATGTCTATAAAGGTTTAGATACTCTGACTGCTCTGTCTACTGGTATAGCAATTACAGATAATGATTGGCAAGCTGCTACGTTAAATGATGCTACTTACCTAGCCCAGCCTAATCATCCTATGCTTAAGATTGATAATAACATGGCAGTTACTTCTCACACTACTCAACATTACAGCTTCGTTGTTTCTGCTTATGGTCGTTTATGGACAGGTAGTAATGGTAGTGATAAACATACTCTCTACTTCTCTAGTCTTAAGTCAGACTCTTTAACTGGAGGAACTTCTGGTTCTCTTGATATGCGAGAGATATGGACAGGAGGAGGTGACGAGATAGTAAGCGTTGCAGCCTTTAACGGACGTATCATTGTATTCTGTAAGAAGCATATTGTTATTCTTGCTGACGAGAATACTTCTGATCTAACTGTCAATCCTGTTAACCTATACGTAACTGATGTACTAGACAATGTAGGGTGCGTAGCTAGGGACTCCATAAAGGCTGTAGGAGACGACATCTTCTTCTTGTCATACTCTGGACTACGTTCCCTTACACGTGTCATACAAGAGAAATCTAACCCCTTAACGGACTTGTCTAAGAATATACGTGATGAACTAACACAAGCCATAAACAGTGAAGACCTCGGACATTTAAATGCTATCTACTCTCCTCTGAATGCTTACTACTTATTAGTATTCCCTAATGTAAAACTTGTTTATTGTTTTGATACAAGGGTTAAACTAGAGGATGGTAGCTTACGTGTAACTAAATGGACTAACACTTCCATCCTTAGTGGTACTACTATATCAGATGGTAGTTTATACTTAGGCATGGTAGATGGTATAGCTGAGTATAAAGGTTATTATGATAACGGCAGGGACTACTACATGTCCTACTACACTAACTACTTTGACTTTGACCAACCTACTATAACTAAGATATTGAAGTCAGTAGGTGTTACTTTAATTGGAGGTAGTGGACAAAACTTCACAGTTAAGGTAGGTACTGATTACACAGATCAGCCTCGTTCTTATAATAGAAGCGTTAAGCAAAGTGCTGTATCTGAATACAATATTGATGAATACAATATTGCAGAATTTACAGGAGGAGGCTCTACTGATCGTATTAAAGTAAGTGTTGGTGGACATGGTAGTGTAATACAACTAGGTTTCAATGCTTATATTAGCGGTGATCCTTTATCAATTCAAAAGTTTGACGTATATGTTAAACAAGGCAGGACTAACTAATGAGTAATTATACTAAATCTACAAACTTTGCTGTGAAGGATGGCTTACCTTCAGGTGATACAGGTAAAAGAGTAAAAGGTACAGAGATTGATGATGAATTTAATTCTATCTCCACTGCTATTAACTCCAAGGCCAATACTAATAACACGGCTTTAACGGGTGTTCCTACAGTACCTACTGCATCTACTGGAACTAACACAACACAGATAGCTTCTACTGCTTTTGTACTAGCTAATACAACTGCTGCTGCTGTTAATAACCTAGCTTATCCTATAGGCTCTATCTACACTTCTGTTAGCTCTACTAATCCAGCTACTTTACTAGGCGTAGGTACGTGGTCACAGTTTGCAGCAGGTCGTACACTAGTAGGCGTAGATACTGGTCAGACTGAGTTCGACACAGTAGAAGAGACTGGTGGTGCTAAAACCCATACGCTGTCTGAGGCTGAAATGCCTGCTCATACTCATACATACCAAGAAACACCTGCTCCTTTACATGATGTGGATATGTTTCAGTATATGGTGCCTATGGCAGATCCTCAACAATCAGCGACTACAGGAAGCACTGGTGGAGATCAGCCTCATAACAACTTACAACCATACATAACTGTATACTTCTGGAAACGTACAGCTTAGGTTTAATTAGAGAGGGTTAATATTATGGTTGCATGGCTACCATTACTACAAGGTGCATTAGGAGCTTATGGTTCTTATCAGGCACAAAAGAAATTAGGTCAAGCCTCAGACAGTATGTTTGGTGCTGGTGATCAAGCATGGGAACGAGGACAATACACTCCTTATGGTGTTACTACTGGACTAGGTTCTGCTTCATTTGAAGATGGTAAAGCATCATTTGCTCTTGATCCACGATATGCTACACAGAGAGAATCTCTTCTAGGTTTAGGAGGTAGTGCATTAGGCGCAGCAGAAGGTGACTATGATCAACTAGCTGAACAGATGTACCAACGTCAGCGTGGCTTAGGGGCTGATACACGAGCTGCTGAAGCACAGGCTTTAGGTGAGTCTATGTTTGGTGGAGGTACTCGTGGACTACGTGTTAGTGGTGATGCGCTAGGAGCTGGTACTTCTGATCCTTTATCTCCACAAGGTTACGGCTTTGCTCAAGCGTTTGCAAAACAGGAGGCTGCCGATCGAGCTTCCTCTTTTGAACAAGCACAACAACAACGTCTACGTGAACTGGACATTGGTACTGGTATGCTAGGACAGGCTCTAGGTCTTGATCAAGCTGGTATGGCAGGTATCGAACTCGGTGGTATGCTCGGTAGTCAGAAGGCTAATGCAAATAATGCAGCTATGGCTAACTTGATTAATGCTTATGGTACAGGTACTAACTTACTAGCTCGACGAGGACAGTCTATTGCTGGTGGTTTAGGAGGTTTAGGCAGTAGCTTAGGTAGTTTTAGTAGCATGCCTCCTGTAGGTAATGCAATGTTATCAAGCACTCCTGTAGGTGGTCAGAACACTTGGAGAGACTACACAGACAATAACGGATATGGAGTAGGTTAATCATGGCTAGTGATGTAATGAGTTTATTTGGTTTAGATCCAAACATTATCCAACAACAACGTATGCAGTCTGGTATTGATCAGGCTGCTCGTATGTCTGCTGATTACGCTGTAGGCGCGGCAGGTGGTGGTATGCTGGGAGCAGGTATTAATTCTGCTTTTGGTTTACAGACTCCTGAGATGCAACAAGCTGCTGCAGTACAGGGAGGTATGGCAGGAGCTGATTTAAACACCCCTGCTGGTATACGAGCTGCTGCTAGTCAGATGATGCAAGCTGGTCAATATGGTCAGGCTATTGCTTTACACAACCAAGCCCGTGAGTTAGAGAATGAACTGCTTGAACAGTCTCAGACAAAAGAAGATCGAGCGCGTGGAGAAGTAAGTCAAGTTGTTGTACAATCTGCTGATGCTAGTAACCCTATGTCTAAGGATGTTAAACATACTGTCATTCGTTATCGTGATGGGCGTGTTACTGATGCTACTATGGGTCGTACCTTTGAGAACGAAGCTGACTGGATAGAAGCTCTAGGTGGTTCTCCTGATGTGTTAGTAGATACTCGTATGACTCCTGCTGAAGTTCTAGGAACTGCTAAGACTGAAGGATCTAAAGCAGCTGCCTTAGTTAAATTAGATAAGAATATTGAATTATTCCAAGCTGCTGTTGATGGTCTTCCTGAATGGGTTGATTATAAAGAAGAGCCTCATATTGTTACGAAACTTAGAGAGTTAAAAGAACAAAGAGCCGAGTTAACTTCAGGAGAGTAACATGGCAGTTATTTTAGAACATGAGAAGTATGGAGACATATCTTTTCCTGATGATACTACACGAGAAGAGCTTGCTCAGTTTCTTGTAGAGCTAGAAGCTAAGTCTACCCCTGAAGCAGGAGCACTTGAGACTCTAGGTAAACAAGCTGCTCGAAGCACAACGTCATCTATACGTCAGGTTCAGGATTGGATGGGCGTACCTGATGCAGAGGATGTACGATTAGACGCAGAAAGAGAGTTTGAATCTCGTGTGTTAATGGAACAGAATCCTGTTACTTCTTTCGCTGGTATGCTAGGCGGAGCTGTTCTTGATCCTGTAACATTACCTGCTCTAGCTCTTAAGCCTCTTACCTTCGCTTCTAAGACAGGTACATTTGCTGCACGAGGAGCTGCTCAAGGCGTAACAGGTGGTTTGTTAGAACCTATATATGAGCAGTATGGTGATTCAATAGTAGCTAACGTCATGTTTGGAGGTGCTTTTGGTGGGGCATTAGGTGCTGGTCTAGGTAAGTTAGCCTCTCGTTATGACACTCCTGCAAAAGCAGAGACAGTAGCTGAAGAGACTAAAGAAGCTTCGCAGAAAGCTGTCTCTAATCTATTGCAACATGTAGACGAACCTGCTCGTACACCTGAACAAGCACTAGATAAGATTAGAAAAGAGTTAGAACTAGAAGCTGCTGGTGCACCTACTGGTACTAAACTTGCTACTGAACAGAAAGCTCTTGAAGATGTACGTGCACAGATTAACTCTCTTGAGAATGTACGTGCTAAGCTTGGTGAACCTAAAGTAGGAACTAAGAAGCAGCACGCTGCACTGATTAATAAGATTGATAATCTAAAGAAGCAGGAAGCTGAGTTGGATGTTCTACATTCTACTAACAAGACTAAGCGTAAAGCTTTTGAAACTCTTGAGAAGGTTAACAAAGGTAAGTTCTCTCAACTACCTGATATTCAAGAGCGTATCAAAGCTGCTACTGCTCCTTTACAGAAGACTCCTATTGCTCAAGCAGTGGCTGGTCAGACACCGCAGTTAGCTCCTCTACGTCCTTCTATAGCACGTAAGCTAGGTATTGGTGAACCTTTCCCTACTGCCCATAGATCTGTAGGTTCTGCTGCTGTACCTAAAGAGAAGCTAGTACAGGAAGATCTACTACCACGTGCTACGCTTGAGAAGACTGAGAAGCTTGTTGAAGGTAAGTATACAGGTAAGAACCCAGAGACTCGTGTTAATGTTAAAGAGTCCTTAGCAGTTAAAGAAGCTCGTGAAGAGGTTGCCCACAAGGAAGCTAGTGGTCAGCGACTAACTGAAGAAGATTATAATAAGATGGCAGATGTTGATCAAGCTACTGAAGATCTGAAAGGATACAAACTATTCCTACAGAAGGTAGCTGGTGTACATGCACTAGACACAGCAGCTCTGCGTGGTTTCATGAAAGGTCGTAACACCTTTGGTAACATAGAGGCTAAGGCTAAATCTCTACTTAAACGTAATGGTATAGAGGACTTTGAAGATATGATTGATTTCATTCTTCAAGACCCTGATCGTATTTTCTCTGCTGAAGAGATGGCTATGATTAAGCCCGTGCTAGCTGAGTCAGAACGTAAACTGTTTAATGCTTATCAACTGCTGGAACATGCAGACACCTTATCAGATGCTGAGATAGCTCTTATACATAACGACATTAACATGTACTATGGTATACAAGCGTGGTCTAAAGGACAAGGCTCTCGTGCATCTGCTGCTCTTAACTATCGTCGTAAGATGTTGCAAGACATTGCAGAAGAACGTATGATAGATTCTTTATTCTTAGGGATTAAATGTTAATGACTACTCTATCTCAACGCTGTGTTATAGCTAACCAGAACGCAGCTATAAACAACTCTATGATCAAATCCTTTGGTAAGAAGGAACGTGAAGAGTTCATACGTAGGTCTATGGAGAGGGATGCTAAACATGCTTCTTCTTTCGATGTAGGTCTTGATGTAATGATTAACGGTATGTTGTCTGGTACAGGCACTGCTACTGTTAACGTAGTGTCTATGTTTATACAGTCTCTTCTTAAACTTACTAATACTTCTATAGGTGCTATGACTGACAGCATTGGCTTCACTCAAGGTGGACGTGAATGGCGACAAGTCAAGGCTATGTGGGATGCTTCATTAGAAGGTTTTGGTCATGATGGTAACTACTTCCGCGAAGGTTTTCGTAAAGGTTATTCATTAGAACGTGATATTAATGTACGTCAACTAGGCATGAAACAGAAAGACTTCAATGTATTCCTTAAAGATGTCATGGGTATTGACGATCCTAAGCTAATGAACATTGACCAGATTGAAGATCTCATGCTAGACATGCAAGACTACATGCACAACTCTATTGGTAAGACTCGTGTAGGCGGTACATTCATTGAAGGTACTGTACGTTTTCCTACTAAGCTTATTGTAGGCATTGACGAGTATGGTAAGGCTCGTTTCCGTAGACAGTCTATGGCTCAGATGATTAGTAAGTTTGCTAGTGAAGACGAGAAACTGGGTATGGGATCTTATGATGATCTATATAAGAAATACAAGGAAGAGTTGTTCACAGGGGAAGCTTCTGACACACGTTGGGATGTTCGTATTAAACAGTTCGTAACACAACGCGCAGTTAATCAGGAGAAAGCAGGTGTACGTAAGCCTAGTGTAGACGAGGCTCTAAAGGAAAGTAGACTGGCTGTTGACTTGGTTCGTAATGATGCCTTATTCAACGCCTTTCAACAGAAGCTAGCAGGCAATCCTCGTAAGGTACAAGAGTTCCGTCATAAGCATCCTGCATTTGCTTTGTTTGCTCCTTTCATTAAGACTCCTTGGAACATTGTGAAGGAAGGTTATAATTATATTCCTATCATACCTGCTCTTAAGATACAAGGTAAGGGTGCTTTGAGTAAGATTAATATAGACTTACGAACCAATGTAATCCCTCTGCATGGGCCTGCTGAGAAGATGAGTTATGATGAACTGATCCCTCGTCAGATCATTGGTATGTCAATGTTTGCTTTCGTTGGGGCTATGTTTGATGATGAACGTATTACTGGTTCTATTCCTCGCAGTCCTGCTGAACGACAACGATGGAAAGACACAGGTGTTATGCCTTACTCTATTAAGATAGGTGATAAGTGGATTGGTTACCACCGTTTCGAACCTATTGCTACTCCTTTGTCAATGGCTACAGACTTGTTTACATTCACTAAAGAATACATGGACGATGATGATGTTAACACAGAAGAGGCAGTGGAGCTGACAGCTAACTTATTGTATGCTGTTAAAGCTAACCTTACCTCTAAGACTTTCTTGGAAGGTATTCATTCCTTGACTGAAGCTATGGTAGACCCTAGTGCTAAGACAGGATCTGACTTGGTTGAAACGGCTCTACGTCCTATGACACCAGCTATCATGGCTCAGACAGCTAAGATGATTGATGGTTATGAACGTCAAACAGAGGATGTATGGGAACGTTTACAATCTCGTATACCTGTGTTACGTGAACAACTACCCCAACAGTATGGTGTGTATGGTGATCCTAAGACTGTAGACTTTGGACAAGCCTTGACTAGTATCAAGGTGTTTGATGAAGATCAGTTGACTCCAGTTCAAAAGGAAATGTCAAGAGTTAAGTGGGATAAAGGAGGCATTACTAACCGAGGTGCTGTTAAGCTTTCAAGTGAGCAGCTTGCTAACCTACGTCAGATCAATGCTGAGTATCTAACACCAGCACTGAAGTCTATTATTGAAGGGGATGGTTATAAGAACGCCTCTGATAAGATGAAGCGTAAGATGTTAGACTTAACTTCTAGTCGTATGCGTACTCGCATCAACAAAGCTTACATGGCTAAGTTGTATCAGACTGATCCAGAGTTTGCTAAGAAGTGGATGTCTGCTCAGTATGATAAGAAGGGTGTAGATGTCCCTGAAGAATACAGAGACTAAAAGATAGGCAATAAAAAGGGGACTTAATTGTCCCCTTCTTTGTTTAGCTACATTCCTTCTGACCAGTCTCAAAGTTAATGTAACAGGCTTCTGCTTCCTTCTCCTTAGGTACTTCCTTTACATTAAGAATACCATACCGCTTACCTCCTGAGTTGAAAGTGGTAACACCCTTACATCCCATCTCCCAAGCATTCATGTAAATAGCTTTGAAGTCTTCCCAAGGCATCTCAGGTGAGCAGTTGATTGTCTTACTTACAGCACTATCAACATACTTAGTAGCTAACGCTAGTACACCTAGATGTTCACCTGCTGTACACTCATTAGCTGTCTTACCTTTCACCTTCCATTCACGGTAGGCGTAGTCCATGACTTCCTCAATGATAGGCCCAGCTTCTGTTTGTATAGTACGATCATAGCTATGGCTAAATACAGGCTCAATCCCACCACTAACATTATCAGCAGTGAGAGAGATAGTACCAGTAGGGGCAAAGCTAAGAAGGTGGCTATTACGTATTCCATACTTCTTGATACCAGCCCGTACAGTCTTAGGCAAAGACTTGATGAACTCACCCTTGAGATAGTCTTCATGATAAGCAGGGAAAGCTCCTTTCTCCTTAGCCAAAGCAACAGAGGCTCGATATGTTTCATCACGCAACACCTTGAATATATCTTCTGCCACAGCTAAGAACTTCTCACTACCATAGCTAAACCCTAGGGCTTCAATAGCATTAGCTAAACCAGTAACGCCTAGACCCATACGACGCTTCATTGCACTCTCTTCTTCCTGTTCAGGCAAAGGGAACACAGTGTTATCATGAATGTTATCCATAGCACGTGTAACAACAGGAATGTCCTGCATCAGTTGTGCAAAGTTAAAGCTACGTGTGCCTTCATCATCGAAGTCTACATACTTAACTAAGTTGTAACTACCTAATAGACACGCTCCATTACTAGGGAGAGGTTGTTCACCACAGGGGTTAGTAGCCTCAATAGTCTCGCAGTAGTGTAGGTTATTACTATCATTGATACGATCAATAAACAAAATTCCTGGCTCTGCCCAGTCCCACGTACTACGCATGATCATTTCCCACAAGGCAGGTGCAAACACTTGCTTATGTACTTTACCTTCAAAGGTTAGATCAAACATCTTCTTATCACGAACACATTCCATGAACTTGTTTGTCACACCAACAGAGATGTTGAAGGCAGTTAGCTCAGTTGAGTTCTGCTTAGCGTGGACAAACTCCTCAATGTCAGGATGATCTACTCGTAACACTCCCATCTGTGCACCACGGCGATGCCCTGCACTGCTCACTGTCTTACACAAGCTATCATAAATCTTCATGAAGCTGATAGGCCCAGAGGCTTGACTTCCTAATGAAAGTATTCGACTACCTTTAGGGCGCAGACGAGAGAAATCGTAGCCAATGCCACCGCCTTTACGCATTGTTTTACCAGCCTCTTTAGCAATGTCCATGATGCTGTCGAAGTTGTCTTCAATAGGGGAAGATACAAAACAGTTAAAGGCTGTAGTCTGATTCGGTGAACCAATAGCCAATTGTGTACGCCCTCCTCCCATGAATCGCTGTTCAAGTAGTATGGATCGTAACGCATAGAAATGTTCCTCACTGTCTGCTAACGTAGAAGCAAAACGATTCTGTGCTTCTTTGAAACTCTCACCTTCACTTCGATACTTTGTTGCGTGTACTTCTTGGCTTAGGCGTGTCTTTGGCCCTGCTTCGTTTAGTGTTGTGTTCATTTATCTGTTCCTCAATAGCTTGTTTAATTAGTCCGTATTCATAAGAGCTTAGTGGTATATGCTTACCTGTAGATACTACAATGGATTTATCTTCATCACTTACCATTACCACTTGCCCTAGATTTATTGCAAAGTTCTCAGGCTTTATCCACATACTATTCCTCCCACCTTTTAAGTAACATGTCAATACAATGACGTGCCTTATACAGATCTTCTATTGGAGTTCCTTTATCCTTGAAGCGTGTAACATACTTGATAGTAGTGTGCTGCAAAGGATCTAAGTTGTTCTCCATTGAGTATGTCATAGGCTGGATCTTTAGCTTGGTGTAATGATCACCTCCCACCTGTGACATAGTAGGTTCTATTTTATCCATGATGTAAGTCCTCAAACTGTTCTTCTAATTCGTTAAACTTGTCCATGATAATGTCCTCACATTTATCCACTATCATACCACTCTCAAGCTGTAACAGCTCAACAACTATAGTCTCATCCAACTGCTTTAAGCGTTCTTTCAATTCTTCCAGTGTTAATGGCATAGCGTTTCCTCAAGTAATCCATTGATACAGGCAGCTCGTCAAACCCTCCGTCAACTACCTCATTAAAGATCCATAGACCAGCCCATGATCCATTAGTCTGTGGGTTTAGATAGGCTTCATCATGTTGGTAATAGATACCAGCAAACAAACCTGTCATGTTCTTACCATCAGCTCGTCGTGCATAGGCTATGTCTCTATCCTGTACATGTCCCATAACACATGACATGAACTTCTTCTCGAGCAATAGCTTTGCAGAGGATACAGGACGACCCATGACACCAGAGGTGAAGTAGTGGCTATAACATACACCATCAACAACTACTGGTTCAAGGAAGTTATAGAACTCCCAGTTATACTGCTGTAAGCTGGTGAAGTCCTTGTTACTCATTAGACCTGTAAGCTTAGCATCACTCTCTACTGCACGGTTAATACGATATTCATGATTACCTTCTAAGAACACTAGACGTGGGTTCCATTGCTTCTTCTTGTTACGTATCAGACGTTCCTGCTCACGTAGTATAGGCTGCATGAACATGTCCATAGCCTTGTTACCTGCGTCAATGTCGTCTTGATAGCGCCTACCTTCAAAGCTCTTCTTACCTACGTCGTAGCTGCTCAGGCTAGGCATGTCCCAGTGATCACCAAGATGAATAATAACATCTGGTTTCATTTCTATTGCATACTCACCAGCCCATCGCATATGCTCCATGTTCTCATTAGGTTTGATCTGTGTATCAGGTATGATTAAATGTCTACTCATTTCTTCTTCCTTTGTTTTCTTTCAGCTTCTGTCTTATCCTTATGGCACTGCCAACACAGTACCTGATAACCTTCAGCTTCTAAGAACATACGTTCTATGTACGTGTTCCAGTCAACAAACCCTGTACTAGGTTCCACGACAGGATCAATATGATCCACAGCAGAGTTATTTCGTCTACGCTTTTGTCCATCCAGTGGAGGTAGAGTAGTCGGCCCAGTGTCGCCACACTCAGCACAGCAATACCGCCCGTGACCAACTCTTGCATATCTTTTAACATCAGACTTTACTCCCCATTTACCATGTGCTCCTCGCAAGGCTGAGACTATGAAGCTTCTGAATCTGGCTTCTGTCCAGCGTCCGTTGTTACGGGTCTTGGTGGTTGCCATATCTCGTCCTCCTCTCTACGTAAGTACAACAAGATACCATTCTCTAAAGCTCTTGCGTCACTTCCTAGTTTCTCTGCACATATATCAAACATTTCTACTGCAGTCTTATCTTCTAATAACTTAGTAGCTTTCACAGGCCCGATACCTCGCACACCCATGATGTTATCTGCTGAGTCACCCGTCAAGAACTGTTGATAGAACTTAAAGAGTCCTTCCTCTTCAGTGATATAATACTTATCCTTCTTCACGAAGTTGTAATGCCACCCCTTAACTTGATCAAAGTCCTTGTCAAGAGAGACAGTGATAGAAGCATCACCAATCTGCGTGGCTCTAATTGCTATACGATCGTCAGTCTCTTCACCTTCTGTAATGAGAGCGCCATGCTCCGCAACCAAGTGGTCACGAAGCGTAGCTAGATGGCGAGGTTTCTTATTCTTCTTTCGATTACCTTTATACTCTGCAGTAACAGCGTAGTCGAAGCGGAAGTTACCTTTACCTGTTAGATAAAGTTCAACCTCATTCTCTTCATCATCTGAATCCATTAGCAGATCTTCGATGATGTCTGTAAGAAAGTTACTCATAGTTCTACAAGCAACCTTCTTACTCTCATCTTCACAGGCGAATCCTATACGATAGCATAGTATGTCTGCGTCAATGAGAAGGATCATAGGCTAGGGATGTCGTCGATAGAAGTTGTTTCTTTCTCGTACACTACTAGATCATCTACTCGTGCTTTAGAAAGACCTAAGCCAATGCCAGACTTGCCTCGGAAGTTATAGTCATAAGGCTTAACAACAAAGGTACAAGCACTGCCATTACCTACAGGGTCTGTCATAGCAAAGCCGTCACCATCCTCTACTCGTGGAGCAAACTTGGAAGACTTAGCAGTTACAAAGTAACCACGATCATCGCCTTTGTTCTTGACATTAACACCCATAGATTCTAAACGATCCACCTGTGCTTCAGCTAACTGGCTAATATCTACTTGATACTTCTCAGACATTTCATTCTTCTCTAGGAATGAGAACCAGAAAGCAGTCGCGGTAATTTTCAAAGAATCGTGTTGCATGGATTTTTCCTCTTAATATAAGATTATTCACTAGACCTAATTGCAAAGTTTCCTAGGGAAACTCTAGTGAGTCTCTGCCCAAGTGGTACCAACATTGTAGTCACCAGCTAAAGGGCAATTCATTTTAAAATAGACACCAGCTTCTTCAATAGCTTGGCATCCTAATTGACCGACCAACTCAGCATCTGCTTTGGTGGTTTCGATCTGCCATTCATCATGCACATTAGCTACAAACTTGTACCATATGTTATGATCAATGAGTTTCTTATCCAGTATGACTAGTGCTTGCTTCATAACAACAGCACCAGCAGACTGCAAAAGAAAATTTAATGCTGAATGTTCTGACTCCACTCGAAGCCTTCTCCCATCCAGTCCTCCTAATGTACCATACTTACGCATATGTGTCAAGACTCGTTTCTTTAACTTAGCGTAAGCTGGTAGGTTCTTCATGAACTTAGCCACGAGGTTCTGACCTGTACGCGCTGAGCCTCCTGCTATCTCTCCTATCTTAGCAGCACCTCCGCCATAAATCAGAGCGTATATGAAAGTCTTAGCTTGGTCACGTGTAGATAGACCAGCCATGTTTTGATTGTATGTATGTATATCTCCTTCTAAGACTTGCTTAGTATACTCAGGGTCATTCATGAAGTGTGCAAGCATTCGTAACTCTAAACCAGCAGCGTCTATCCCTACTAACATATTACCTTCTTCCACTACCCAACAAGCTCGACAGTCAGTACCAAAAGAACTAGCAGCTCCCCATAACAACTCGCCAGTCTTCTTGTCTTTCTTAGCAGCAGGCACTTGTGCCATGTTAGGACTCTGATGTGTCATCCTTCCAGACACAGCCCCATTAGTTATAACACGACCATGCATTCGACCATCAGAACCTACGTTGTTAACCCAGCTATCAATCTGAGAGACTCGCTTCTGAAGCATCAGGTATTCACCAATCAGTTTAGCTTCTGGTATGTCAATACCTTTCAGCGTCTTCTCATTGACTATGATATTGCCTTTCTCTGTTCTCTCTTTGAACTTAACACCGACTGATTGCAATCGTTCTGCAATTTGTTTCCTGCTTCCGAGGTTAAAGACTGTGACTTTATCCTTGAGAGGTTTTCCTGTTTTCTCTGAGACTCTCTTCTCCACCAAGGGAGGAAAGACTTCTTGCACGTCTCGTTCGATTTCATTCATCCTCCGCATCAGGTCAGTTAATAATTGATTAGCTCTTTCTAAGTCTAGCTTGAATCCATTACGTTCTTGCTGGGCAACAATCACTGCTACTTTATGTTCAAGTTCAATAGACTGTTCACTGAAGCCGTCCTTCTCTAGATGTCTGGTAAGATACTTCTCTAACTTAGCTGTTATCTCTACATCCATCTTACAGTAGGTCTTCATGCCTTCAGTAAGACCGCCATCATAATCATCAAAGACAATCTTAGGATAACCTAGTCTGTCACCCCATGCTGCTAATGAATGACCCTCTATTAACCTAGGGTTCCACAACCTAGACATGAGCAAGGTGTCTCGTAGACAGGAGTCAGGTATACTAACATGCCAATACTCTTTGATCTTTGGAGCGTCGAAGGCTATGATGTTGTGACCTACTACACAGTTCGTACTCTTGATATGCTGTTCGAGTTGCATCGGATTTACCAAGACTCTTTGTCGATTCTCGTAACCATATTGAATACCAGCGCACCAAATGTGATCCATCTTTGAAGTTGTTTCTATATCCAGTGTCAGCATTTTCCATCTTCTCCAATATATAATTACCTATTCTACTCATAGCTCGTCCTCCTCTTCTCGCTCATGCATTCTACCAGTCTCATGAGTGTATAGCAACTGACATGCCTTACCTGTAATACCAGCGAAACGGTTCTTCAGTACACGTACATGTGTAGTGTTCCGTTCTTTCTCATCATCATGTTGACCATTACGTTCAAGACCTAGTACCATATCACTGAGCTGTGCGATAGAACCTGACCCACGTAGTTGTGCTAGACTTGTTGCTGCTCCTTCCTCATGTCCTTTACTATCAGGTCGCTTGAGATGAGATACAACAAACAAAGCAATGCCTGTCTCTTGTACCAACATACGTAGCTTGGTCATGATCTCGTCAATAGCTTTACGTTCGTCACCATTAGACTGAGCAGACACGATGATAGAAACGTGATCAAGAACAATGTACTTACACCCAAGTCCCTTTGCCATATAACGAACACGACTAACAATATTATCCACCCCAGTAGAACCAAAGTGGTCAAACAGAAATACCCTATCAGTACCAAGAGTAGCGTTGAAAGCGTCCCAGCGTTCTTCATCTGTAGCCTCTGTGTCTGGTAAATGTAAAGGCTTGTTAGCAGCAAGACTCATTAGAGAAAGAGCTGCTTTCTTGATAGACTCTTCAAGAAATAGTATGCCTATATTATCTTCAGTCGTAGAGATAGCCTGCCATATAATCTCACGCATGAACTGACTCTTACCTAACCCAGATCCAGCCGTAACTGTGACCAACTCCCCGTGTCTGATACCGTATGTGAGTTTGTTAAGTCCTGCATAAGGATAGAGGCAGTCTGCTGGGGCGATAGGTTTGTTAACTTCTTCCCAGAGAGACGAGCCAGCCACAATTCCATCGGGAACAAATCTCTCTGCCGACCACCAGCGATCGACGAATTCTTTTGTTTTATCAAATTTAAGATAGTCATTTGCATCTTTGTTATCCTTTGAATGTTTAACAATCTTTGTCTTACCACCAAACAATTCAGCCACTTGGTTGCTAGCTTTCATACCAGCCTCATCTGAATCAAAGCAGACTACTATCGTGTCAAAGCTATCGAGATACTCGTAAGCTGTACGACAGTCCTTAAAGGCACCTGAGCTACCATTCTTTATAGACACCACTGGATACTTAGACCCTAGCATCTGATAAGCAGCCATTGCATCATACTCTCCTTCAGTGATAGTAATATACTTACCACCTTTAGAGAATAGATTCTGTCCAAACAACACAGTCTCTGGCCAGTTTCCTTTGGTACGGAACTCTTTATCCTCTGTTCGTACCTTAGCCCCTACTAAGTAACCTTCCTTGTCATGATAACCAAACACCATAGTAGTGCCTTGGAGCTGTGCCTTATACGTCTTACAGGTATCACTCGAAATACCACGCTGCACTACGGACTTGTATCCATCATTGACAAGTTGATTCTTTAATCGATCAAAGTTATCTACTGCATTACCAACTGATTTAGTTGTCATGTCTCCTGCCTCCTTCGTTCTAGATTCACATACAAAGCAATGTGACCAGCCTTTATCATCTACTGATCTACCGTCACTGCTTCCACAATCATCACATGGTAGGTGTGTCTTTACAAATCCCATGACGTTCTCTCCATATTTCTTTATAATCTTCCTCTGTTACTGTCAAAGAAAGAACATCTAACAGACTGTCTTGTAAGTAAGCAGCATCCCAAGCTTCAAGCCCAAAATCATCAGGCTCGTCTAGTTGATACAGTAATTGTACTAACCTCTTGTTTAGTACCTCTTCTACTTGATCAAGGCTTAGCTCAATAGTCTGTTCAGTTTCTATATCTATTAACATTTAATCCTCCCAGCTAGTACCACGTTGGTACAGTTGCAATGCTGTGTTGAAGTCACACTTAAAGCCTTGCATGATCTCTTCAAAGTGTTTCATAAACATCATGGCTGATAGCACTCCTCTGGTTTAACTGGTTGGGCATACTGCCACCCACAATCTGCACCCCTATCATAGAAAGGCCATGTACCCTCTGGATTAAACTCATGTATGACTTGAAGAGTTTTGATTACTTTATGACTATCCCATACCCAACATATGATACCCTCTTCAGGTATGTTGTCGAACCAATGCTTAGGCTTTCTGACGTCCCAATGCTTAGGGTCGCTTAACATATGAGGACTATTATCTGATTCACACCACCCATAAGTGACGTCATACACCCAAACCTCTGCTCCTTCCTCTGCTGCTGCCGTATAGAAATTAGCCAGCTCTTGTAATGTAAAGAATACACTACGGGTTTCCAGTAGTTCGTCTATGTTATCTGTTCCACTACCCATCTTCACGCTCCTCTATCTGTTTCTTACCATCATTACGTACACGTCTATTCTGACAACGCTTTCGTTTTCTTAAGTGTTTCCACCACTCTACTGTCTTGACAGACCCTTTACGTTTACTTGAACTAGCCATTAGTTAATGCTTTCCAGCTAACAGGTGCTAGATCCCCGATGGCTTCATTAAGTTGTTGAGCAAAGTCCTGTGCTTCCTGCTGTGCACC
>VMHT01141831.1_pt1 | contig 17989 bp, 14 predicted proteins | sample 4693611 | NCBI WGS metagenome assembly VMHT01 (sample SAMN12280063, study PRJNA550983) | marine metagenome | isolation source: seawater sampled from same location over 5 years 0.02-0.2 micron viral filtrate | place: USA: collected off the coast of southern California halfway between the port... ...
AGCCAAGAATAAGTTAACGCGTTTAATGATGCGCTTCTAGCAACCTGTGGTTGCAAAACCGATATTTAAAAATCCGACACAATTCCGGCTTTTTCCCAATCGCCATAACGGGTCGGCTCCGGCCCGTCTTGACCGCCTTGTTCTTTCGGGCGCGGCCCGGCTTTCAGCGCGTCGCGCCGCGCGGCGGCCTCGGCCAAGGCTTGTTTTTGAGCAGCTTTTTTTTGCTGCTCCGATGTTTCATCATTTGACATGACCTTTATATGGGGGCTTGCCGTGCGCGCGGCAAGGTGGTGTAACCGCGACATGAGTTCGCAAGATAAAAAACGCCCCCAAAAAGGGCGCGGTAAAACCGGCGCCAGACGCGCCGCCGCCACCATGTTGGCCGCCATTGAGCGCGGCAAAACATTAGACGAAGCGCGCGACAAGCTGGCCGATTTGCGCGATAGCGACCGCAATTTGGCCGATGCGATTGTGCAAGCCACACTGCGCCATTATGGCGAGATTGATGCGCTGCTGCGCCGCCATGTCAAAAAAATGCCACCGCTCAGTTCTCTGGCGCGGCCCTTATTGGCCATTGGCGCGGCGCAATTAATATATATGAATGTGCCGTCACACGCGGCATTGCACGAAACCGTCTCGGCCACCGGACGGCGCGAGCAACCCTATCGCGGTTTGATTAATGCGGTATTGCGCAATATTGCGCGCGCCCAAGACGCCAATGAGCTGCCCGCACCCGACCCGCTATTAAACCTGCCCCATTGGCTGCGCGATAATTGGCTGGATTTTTACGGGGTTGAAAAAACCACCGCCATTGCCGCCGCTTTGGCCGATGGGCCAAGCCTTGATTTATGTTTTAAATCCGCCGCCGCCGCCAAGGATTGGGCGGCGCAATATGGCGGCGTATTTTTACCGCCAAGCCATGTGCGCTTGGCCGAAAGCACCGATATCACCAAGCTGGCCGGATTTGCCGAGGGTGATTTTTGGGTGCAAAACGCCGCCGCCGGTCAGCCCGCCGCGCAGCTTATGGCGGCCTGCACCGCGCCGTCTCATATGCTCGATATATGCGCCGCCCCGGGCGGCAAGACATTGCAGCTGGCTGCTGCCGGTCATCAGGTCAGCGCGCTTGATATTTCCGCGCCGCGCCTCAAACGCCTTGCCGACAATATGGCGCGCACCAAATTGGACGGGCAAATGCAGGAAGTGATTTGCGCCGATGCATTGGATTGGCAACCCACGGCACTTTTTGACGCCATCCTATTGGATGCACCGTGCACCGCGACCGGCACATTGCGCCGCCACCCTGATGTATTGCGCCATCGCTCGGCAGGGCAAATGGCCAGGCTGGTGGATTTGCAAACCGCGCTTTTGGCGCGCGCTGCCGATTGGCTGAAGCCCGAGGGCGTTCTCGCCTATAGTGTTTGTTCCTTGCAGCATGAGGAAGGCGATGCCCGCATCGCGCATTTTTTGGAAAGCCGCGCTGATTTCACCCGCCTTGAAAGCGATGCGCCGAGGCGATTGACGCCGGATGAGAATATGGACGGGTTTTTTATCGCCCTATTGCAGAAAGCGGGCTGAGGCCTAGGCGTCAAAAAAACTCTGAATAAGGCGGTGCGAGAGCGCGCCCTATCTTGTCGTTGGCGACAAAACGCTTTAGACAAAAGAGTGAACGGGGCTGGCCCCAATGATGAAAAATGATGAACCCAAAATGGCTGATATCAAAATTTCCCCCTCTATTCTGTCTGCTGACTTTGCCCGTCTGGGCGAGGAAGTTGCGGCGATTTGCGCCGCCGGTTGTGATTATGTGCATGTCGATGTGATGGACGGGCATTTTGTGCCCAATCTCACCATCGGGCCTGATGTGGTCAAAGCGCTGGCCCCGCATGCCTCTAAACCGCTGGATGTGCATTTAATGATTGCGCCGGTTGACCCCTATATCAGCGCCTTTGCTGATGCGGGCGCGGCCATTATTACCTTTCACCCCGAAGCCGGACCGCATCCGCATCGCACGGCGCAAGCCATTAAGGCGGCCGGATGCAAGGTCGGCATTTCGCTTAATCCGGCAACACCGGTCAGCGTGCTGGATAATTTAATGGGCGATATTGACCTGATTTTGGTGATGTCGGTCAATCCGGGTTTTGGCGGACAGAGCTTTATTGAAAGCCAAATTGAGAAAATTAAAACCCTGCGCGCCATGATTGATGCGAGCGGGCGTGATATTGAGCTGGAAGTCGATGGCGGTGTTAATCGCGACACGGCGGCGCGGGTCATTGAGGCGGGGGCCTCTATGCTGGTTGCCGGAACAGCGACATTTCAGGGCGGCCCTGATAAATATGCCGAAAATATTTCCGCTTTGCGTGAAGCTGCGGTGCGCTAATGGCGCGCGCGCAGCGTCTCGCCTCGCGCTTTGAAACGCTGTCTGTCAGCGCCGCCAAGCTGCGGCAAAATCTGACCATTGCTTTTTATCGGTCTCTCTTCGGGCGCGGCTTATGGCGCGGTGCCAATGAACCGACCCTGTTTGATTATCCATCCGCATTGCGCCCGGGCCATGCATTGCGCGGCGAAAGCTGGCTGGCCGGGGATTATTCCTTGCCCGGCGGGGTGGCGCGCAATGTCACCAAATCACCCTTTGAGATGGCTCCGCCCAGCACGCAATGGCGCGATAGCCTGCATAGTTTTGATTGGCTGCCCGATCTTTTGGCCATTGCCAATGGTGGCGGTCATCAAGCCGTGCGCGCCTCCATATTGCATTGGGCGCTGGCGCCTTATATTCACCACCGCGCCACCATGCGACCGGCTTTGGTCGGGCGGCGGCTCATGCGCTGGGCGCAGGCGCTGTCAGAGGTCAAAAGCGGTTTTGACGGGCAGGCCATGGCGCGTATTCATACCAGTTTTTCGGCGCAAACGCGCTGGCTCGAAAAGCTGGCCACCCAATGTGATGATGGCATTGACCGGCTACATGCGGCACTGGGTTTAACGCTGGCGGCCTGCGCCCTGCCGCAGCAAGGCCAGACTTTGCGCTATGGCATGGATTTATTAAACCGCGAAATGCGCCGCCAAATTCTGCCCGATGGCGGTCATGCCTCGCGCAATCCGGCCTTGCTGGCTGATTTACTGGCCGATTTAATGGCGCTTGAGGCGGTGCTGAAAGCGCGCCAAGTCGAATTGCCCACCGCCATTGCCACGGCGCGCGCGCGCATGCAAACGCTTTTGGCCATGCTGCGCCATAAGGACGGTCATCTCGGAGTCTTTCAAGGCGGGCTTGAGGGCCATCCCGATAATCTCGATGCGACGCGCCCGCAAGGCAAAGCCAAAACCGATAAGCCGATCAGTTTCGCCCAGAAAAGCGGCTATCAGCGACTGGAAGCGGGCGATAGCTGTGTGCTGATTGATGTCGGCGAACCGCCGCGCGGCGCGCATAGTATTGCCGCTCATGCCGCGCCTTTGGCGTTTGAAATGAGCCATGGCGGCGACCGGTTGATTGTGAATTGCGGGCCGAATTTAGTGCATGGTGCCGATTGGCAATTGGCAGCGCGCGGCCTGGCGGCGCATTCGACCTTGGCTTTTGACGCTGATGTGGCCGACCCGTTTTTACGCTCCGGCATGGGGGCGCGCCGTTTGGGGCCGCGTGTCAAAGGCGATGGCTGGCATATCACCAATCGCCGCGTTGAAGATAAAAGCGGCATTTGGCTGGAAACCAGCCATTCGATTTTTTTGGAAACCCATGGCGTGCGCCATAATCGCCGGTTTTTTATTGATGCGTCGGGTGAGGATATTCGCGGTGAGGATTTACTGCTGGCCGATATGAACCATGTGGCCCGCGAAGGCGCGACCTTTCACCTGCGCTTTCATTTACACCCTAAGGTCAAAGCCAGCCTGCAAGGCGGCGGCGATGCGATATTGCTGCTGACACCGGCCGGCCATGGCTGGCAATTTCGCCTGGCCAGCGAGGCCACGGGTGATTTGCGTATTGAAGAAAGCGTTTATATGGGCCATAGCGGTGTGCCGCAACGCTGCCAGCAAATCACCGTGCAAGGGCGTTTGATGCATGGCGATACGCTGATGCGCTGGGCCTTGCGCTATGCCGGTCGCCAAGCCACGCGCCGGGTGCGGCGCTAGACAGAATGAAAAAGCCCGATGGGCATTATGAAAAGGAAGACCGAATGTCTGATGTAAAACCCGTAACCCGCGCCCTTATCTCGGTTTCCGATAAGGACGGCATTGTCGATTTTGCCCGCAAGCTGGCCGCGCTTAATGTTGAGCTGGTGTCCACAGGCGGCACGGCCAGCCTGTTGGCCGAGGCCGGATTGGCGGTGAAGGATGTGTCGGAATTGACCGGCTTTCCCGAAATGATGGATGGCCGCGTCAAGACCCTGCACCCGATGGTGCATGGCGGGCTTTTGGCGATACGCGATAATGCGGCGCATCAAGCCGCCATGGAGACGCATGGCATTGTGCCGATTGATTTATTGGTGGTGAATTTATACCCGTTTGAGGCCACTGTTGCGGCGGGCGGGGATTATGCGGCTTGCGTTGAAAATATCGATATTGGCGGGCCTGCCATGATACGCGCGGCGGCGAAAAATCACGAGGATGTCGCGGTTTTGGTGGATGGCGATGATTATGATGCGGTTTTGGACGCGCTCGCCAAAGGCGGCACGGACCGCGCTTTGCGCCAGCGTCTGGCGCAAAAAGCCTATGCCCGCACGGCGGCCTATGATGCGGCGATTTCCAATTGGATGGCTGACGCGCTTGAGATTGACATGCCGCCCTATCGCGCTTTTGGCGGCAAGCTGAACCAAGCTTTGCGCTATGGCGAGAACCCGCATCAGCAAGCCGGTTTTTATGCCGGTGACGCGCCACGCAAAGGCGTCGCCACGGCGCGCCAAATTCAGGGCAAGGCGCTGTCTTATAATAATATTAATGACACGGATGCGGCGTTTGAATTGGTCAGCGAATTTTCCGCTGAGGCGGCACCGGCCTGCGCCATTATCAAACATGCCAATCCCTGCGGTGTGGCTTTGGGCGACACACCGGCCATGGCCTTTGCCAATGCGCTGCGCTGCGATCCGGTCTCCGCTTTTGGCGGCATTATCGCCATGAACAAGCCGCTGGATGCGCCGACAGCCGAAGCCATTACCGATATTTTCACCGAAGTGATTATCGCGCCCGAGGCGGATGAAGCGGCGCGCGAGATTATTGCGGCGAAGAAAAATCTGCGCCTCTTGCTGAGCGATGGCCTGCCTGCACCGCATGCGGCGGGGCTGTCTGTGCGCAATGTGGCGGGCGGCTATTTGGTACAAAATCGCGATAATGGTCATATCACGCAAGATGATTTGACCTGCGTCACCAAGCGCCAGCCAAGCGCACAGGAAATGGCCGATTTGCTGTTTGCTTGGCGTGTGGCCAAGCATGTGAAATCCAACGCCATTATTTATGTCAAAGACCAAGCCACGGTCGGCATTGGCGCGGGCCAAATGAGCCGCCTTGACAGCGCGCGCATTGCGGCGCGCAAAAGTGCCGATGCGGCTGAAGCTTGCGGCGCGGATGCGCCCTTGGCGCAAGGCTCAGTGGTCGCCTCAGATGCGTTTTTCCCTTTTGCTGATGGGCTGTTAAGCGCCGCCGAAGCGGGGGCAACCGCGATTATTCAACCGGGCGGCTCCATTCGCGATGATGAGGTGATTGCCGCGGCAGATGAGGCCGGACTGGCTATGGTCTTGACCGGCATGCGCCACTTCCGTCACTAGTCTTTAGCCGCAATGCTTGTCGGCCGTACCTTGCCAATCCTTGAGCAGGGGAAAGGCCGTCACCGCATCGCGCCATCGGGTTTGAGCTTGCGGGCGTGAGAATATTTTTTGCCGCATGGCACAGGCTTGCGTGCCGCGTTCAAGCTCAATGAATAATGCCGCCAGCCCAAGCCGCGCGCCCATGCCGACCGGGTCATCGGCGGGTGTGCGTTGCGCCAAAGAAGACAAGGCGCGGGCGGCTTCGAGACCACGCTGATTGGCCTGCAAAGCGGCGGCGCGCCAAAACCAAGCTGATGGGCGGCGCGGAAAATTGGCCGCCAATGTTTCGGCACTTTCCAGCGCACGGCTCGGCTTATCGCGCGCCAAATCATGCTCGATAAGGGTCTCCAATAAAACCGCATGCGGGCGACCTTGCAAATCAATCAGCCCACGCAAAAATCCATAATGGCCATCCAAATCCGGTTTTTTGAGCAAGCCGCGCAAATGTTTTTTCCAATGCGCCAAAGTCACGGCAGCCAATTCTTCATCCGCCGGTTCCAGCAAAGCCAATAATCTATCGCCATCGCCGCGCGCCATAATATAGCGCAGCGCTTGGGGGATGAACGGGCGGATATCGCCGCCATCCTCAACAAAGCCGCCCCAGCTATAGCCGAAAGCCGTGCTGTCCAAATCGGCCAGAAAGGCGGTTTCAAAAGCCGCTTGATGCACGGCCAATCGATTGCTGGCGGGACAGCCCGGTGGGCATTGGCTGTTGCGCCATAAGCGATAGAGAATATGCCCGCCACGCGCCGTGATGCGCAATTTCCCTTTATCCTCGCCCGCCTTTAAGCGCGCCTTAATCGCCTCGGCCAAGAGCCGCACCCGCATGCCGAGAAACAAGCGATAGGCCGGTTCATCGGGGCCGATACCGGTTAAATAAGCATCCGCCGCCGGCCAGTCTGCGCCTTGGGCGGCATGACGCGCCAGCACAATACGCGCACGCAAATCGAGCAAACCATTCAGCACCTCAGCCGGTGTCGGCGGCGGCGCATCAATCGGTTTTTGAACTTGGATAAATTTTTCTTTGCGGCGGTGTTTTTTGGCCAATTCAACCAAAGCCGCATCGGGCGCTTTATCGGCGGTTAATTGCGCCAGCACAATCAGCTTATCCAGACGCTCGGCCTGCGGACCGGTGGCGGTGATTTTGCGCGCCGCGCGCAAATGGTCAATGGCCAAAACCACCGCGCCCAAATTGAGCCGCGCCACCCCCATTTGATAATCAACCTGTCGCTTCAAGCCATCGGGCAAAAGCTGATAATAGGGTTTTAAATCAGGCCAGCTATTCACCAGCTGGCTATATTGGCCATCGGCAAAAGCGCGGCGCATCATCCGCAGGCTGGGGCCGGGTGCATAATCCATCGCCTGCACCAAAAGCTGGTCGCGGGCAATCAGTGCCAAAGCGGCGCGCGCGCTTTCCGGCGTGCCGCGCAAAGCCGGTTCCAAAAGCGCGACAATCTCATCGGCGGGGCGTCCCTCACCGACCGCCAGTCGGGCCAAACGCAGTGCATCATTGGCCGGACGTCCGGTCAGGGGCGTCGCCTCGGCTTCCGCGTCTTGTTGCGAGGCGGTGGAGAAAAGCGGGGTTGGCGGCTGATAGCCGGGCGCGGTGATGCGCGCATAAAATGCCTCAACCGATTGCTTAAAGGCCGGTGCTCCGGCGCGCGCCAAGGATTGCCGCAAACGGCTCAGCGTGTCTTTCGCCGCCGCCAAGCGCCCGCCCTCTATTTGCGTGCTGGCCAGCCCATACATGGCGCGCTGCACCAAAACCGGATGCTTGAACTCAAAGGTCAATTGCTGCATGCGCTTGCTGGCCTCAATCAAGGCTTGTCTTTTATCATCAGCCGAAATATGGCGCACTGCGACAGCCAGAGAACTCCATGCCGTGGCATAGGCGGCAGCGACGCGCATGGATTCAATATCCGCCCAAAGCGTGGAGGATAGCAGGCTTTCATAATCAAGCTCATTGCCGCGCACGCGGTCTTCTGCCATGCGGCGCATATCGGCCATGGTCTGATTTAACCGCTCAGCCGCTTTGACAAAAGGCACCAGCTCCAACGGCCCGAGCGGCCCGTCATAACACGCCTCCATCGCCACGGAATACTCATCCATCGCCGCCAAATAGGGCGCGGCATCATCAGCCAGCGCGGCCAGTATTTTGGGCGCGCTCAGCGTCAATAAGTCCGGCGGTGAGCTACAGGCGCGCGCCGTTTGCGGAGCGAAAAACGCCGCGACCAGCAAGAACGCCATGAGTTTGACAGACGGGGAAAAGAGACAGCGCATCATATCTATTCCAAATTGGCCAGAAACGGCGCCAGCTCATCATGAAACCGGTCGTCAAATATCAGCAAAGCCAGCGTCTTCATTAATTGGCGTTCCGCCGCCAAAGTGGCCGCCGTGCCACCGCCCAATCGGGCGAGACGGCGAAAGACCGGCATGACGCCTTTTTTTATCAAATCAACCCCCGAGCCGGTCGGGTCGCCGCGCCCCAAAAGCGCACGATTGGCCTCGACGCGACTGTCCAGCAATGACAAGCGGCCACCGCGCGATTTAAACCGCTCGGCAATTTCGGCGGCTTCATTCAGCTCCCGCCCATGCGGCGGTGCATCGCCGATAATAATCACCACACGTTGCGCCCCACTGCGCCAGCCAATCGCGCCCTCCACATCGCGCAAGGCTTGCGTCACCGCTTCGGGATGGTCGCCGCCGCCCAGCGCATCAATGCCGCTCATAAAGCCGCGGGCTTTTTGAATGTCAAAACTGGGCTGCGAGATGCGCGTGACGAATTCCGGGTCATTATAATCGCGATAAGCGATAATGCCGAAGCGCGCCAAAGGCACAAGGCCACGCACATATTCCGACAGCTGCGCCATGCGTTGGCGCACATTGCGATGCACCCAGACCATTGAGCCGGTGGCATCAATGGCAAAGACCACATCAATGCCGGTTTTCTGCAAATGCTCAATATAATCGGCAAAACTTTGCGGCACGCCGGAAATCAAACCGCCGCCGGGCAAAGCGCGTTGCGTCACCGCCGCGCTGGGCAATGGCATGGCGGGTGCAATGGTCGCCATTTGCGCATTATCCATCATGAGATCATTAAAATCGGCCTCAAGCGGCACTTCCAAAAGCTCGGACAGGTCAAGCTCGGCCTCAGCCAGGCGCGGCAGCTCAACCGGTATATCTTGCGGCAGTTCAAGGTCCAGCTCTTCGGGTCCGGCATCACCGGCCGAAATGACAATACTGTCAGCCGCCGCCCCGCCGCCGCGCTCGCCGCCAAATAACAAGACCAGCACCACGCCGACCGCCAGCACATGGGCCACCACAGAGGCCGCCAAAAGTGACCACCAAATGCGCGGCGGCACCGCCACCAAACGTGCCCGCATACGGCTGAACCAGCCGCGTTTCTGGGGGGTTGTGACGGTTTCACTCATGGCGTCGCATCGCTTTTCAGTTCGGTTTTAAGCCTGATTTCGCCCACACCTGCCGCCGCCATAGCGCGGCGAAACGCCAATAATTGCTTGGCCGTGGCGCGGCGATCAGCAATCAGTTCAAGCGGCAAGCCTTGCGCGGCAATGCCTTTTTCAACCACCAAATCACTGACCTCGCTAAGCGTGACCGGCTTGATGTCGGAGAGATAAAACCCGTCATCTTGTTTCAGCCAAATGCTCAGCGCTGCGCCTTCATGTTCGGACTGCACCGTGCTGCGCGCCACTTCCAAACCCGAAGGATGATTGGTCGAGGGGCGACCGGCAATCAGCACGAATAGGATTAATAAAAACACCACATTAATGAGCGGCAAAAGGTCGATGGATTTCATCTCGCGGCGGGTATTTTTCAACTGCATATCAAAAATCCGCCAAATCAATATCAAACACATCGCGCTCCAGCGTGATGGATTGCGCGCCCGCGCCTTGCAGCGCATCCATAATATCCGTGACTTGCTGAACATTGGCCGCACCGGCCGGCATCAGCACCATGATTTGCTCGTCATTTTGCGCCGTCAGCTTGGCCGTCTCGCGACGCAAAAAAGCCGTATCAATGGGCGCGCCATTCCAATTTAACGCGCCATTCGCGCCCAGCGTAATCACCACAGGCGGGGCCGCACTGGTGGCACCGCCCGTGCCGCGTGGCGGGGCCAAACGGCTTTGCCCATAAGTGACAAAATCCGAGCCGAGCAGAAAAAACAGCAGCAGCAGAAATATCATATCAATGAGTGGGGTCAGACCCATAAATCCGGCGCGGCGCGGGCGGCGAGCAAGTTGCATGAAGCCGCTCCCTAACCTTGCGCCTTTGTCTCGGCGCGCACCAATATTTCGGTCAGCGCGTCTTCCACCATATCGCGCACGCCATCAACCGCATTATTGAAAATGGCGGCCAATATGGAAAACGGCAAGGCCACGCCCAGACCGAAAGCCGTGGTTAACAGCGCCTCCCAAATGCCCGAGGCCAGCAGCGCCGTATCCGCCCCACCTATGCCCTGGCCGACGCCTTGAAAAGCGACAATCATGCCCAACACTGTGCCCAATAAGCCGAAGAGCGGCGCCGAGGCGGCAATCAATTCAAGCACCCAAATTTGGCGTGATAAATGGCGCACCAAAAATTGCGCGCGGCGGGTCAATTCCTCGCGCAGCACGGCGGCGGATAATCTATCGCCACTGCTTTGGCTGAGCGCAAAAGCAATGAGCGGGGCCGCCGGATGCACCAGCGCATCAAGGCGCGCCGCCAATCCGTTTATATTGCCACGGCGCATATCGGACAGCGCCTCTTCAAAACCTTGCGGGCGAAAAATATCCATGCGGTAAAATTCATAAAGTTTAATCGCCGCAATCGGCACGCCGACGGCCGAGAGCAGCGCAATCATCCAAGTCACCGCGCCGCCTTTGGAAAACACCAAAGACCAAAAACCGGGTGCGGCGGTTTCTTGCGCGCTCTGCTGAGCGGGCTGGGCGAGCGCCGGAAATAACGACGCATCCATCAGCGCTGCCGATAGCGATACGCCAAGGGTCACAAACACAAAAACCGGAATGAAAAACCGACGGGTCATAGATACCTTCATAGATACCTCCAATGAATGCCTTAATGCGGGCAACGCCTATTTAAATGTCACGCACACAAATGCCGCGTCCACAAATGCCGCGCGCAGAAATACTTGAAGCTTGGCAAGAAAAGATAGCTTACCCAAAAGCAAAAGCACTGCCAGCGAAAACCGGCAGTGCTTTGATTTTTATCCGTCGCTTATAAGACGGGCAATTTACAGCGCGCGCGCCACCAGCATGCGCATAATCTCATTCGAGCCGCCATAAATGCGCTGCACGCGACTATCCGTGTACATGCGGCTAATCGGATATTCATCCATATAACCCCAGCCGCCGAATAATTGCAGGCATGTATCAATCACTTCATTCTCGCGTTCGGTGCACCAAAATTTGGCCGCCGCCGCCGTATTGGCATCCAATGTGCCATCCATTAATTGCTGGGTCAGCTGGTCAACCATGGCGCGCGCGGCCATCCAATCGGCTTTACATTCGGCCAATTTAAATTGCGTATTTTGATAATCAAAAATCGCATTGCCGAATGTTTTGCGCTCACGCGTATAATCGACCGTCAATTCAATGGCGCGCTCTATCGCCGCCACCGCACCATTGGCAATCACCAAACGCTCGGCCGGCAATTGCTGCATAAGCTGATAAAAGCCTTGGCCTTCTTCGCCGCCCAGCACATTCTCAGCCGGCACTTTTACCTCGTCAAAAAACAATTCCGATGTATCCGCCGCATGTTGGCCCATTTTGTCGAGATTGCGCCCACGGGCAAAACCGTCACCATCGGCTTCGACAATGACCAGCGAAATGCCTTTCGCGCCTTGATCGGGGTCGGTTTTGGCCACCACCAGCACAACATCGCAATGCTGGCCATTGGTGATGAAGGTTTTGGAGCCGTTAACGACATATTGATTGCCGTCTTTCAACGCGGTGGTTTTAACCGATTGCAAATCCGAACCGGTGCCCGGCTCAGTCATCGCAATGGCGCAAACCATTTCGCCGCTGGCCATTTTCGGCAAATATTTTTTCTTCTGCTCTTCCGTGCCATAGGCCAGAAAATAATGCGAGCAGATTAATGAATGCACGGACTGGCCCCAACCGCCAATGCCGAGACGGGTTTGTTCCTCGGTCAAAATCGCTTCATGGCGATAATCACCGCCGCCGCCGCCATATTCTTCCGGAATGGAGGTCAGCAAGAGACCCGCCTCACCGGCTTTATTCCAAGCCTCGCGGTCAATCATGCCTTGGTCGTGCCATTTATCGGCCAAGGGCACAAATTCGGCCTGCATGAATTTGCTGGCGGCATCTTTAAAAATGCTCAAATCTTCGGTCATCCAAGGGGATGTATAATTTCCTAGCATTGTCTTCTCCCAAGCTTTCGCGTTTCAGCCTAATCAGGCGACGCGTCGGGCGCAAGTCATGCGCTTGCGACAATCTGCCCGCACAGGCGCGTCAATTATAATTGCATGCCCGGATGATAGCCGCCCAATAAAACCCGACCGGTCATTTCATAAGTCGCCGCATTGGTAATCATATGCTGGGTCATGGTTTGCGCATCGCGCAAGCGGCGCTGTATGGCGCTGTCTTTATAAACCGATGTGCCACCGGCAATATCATGCACCTGCCGCACGGTCTCGGCGCAGCTGCGCACGGCATGGGTGGCGGCCAGGCGCAAATCGGCTTTGATGGCGGGCGTCACCGCGCCGTCTTGGGCGGCCTGCCAGCTATCGCCAATGGCTTTGTCAAACAAGGCTTGGGCGGCGCGCCATTCGGCTTCGGCCTGCGCCACAGCGGATTGAACGCCGCTGCGCTCGGCCAAGATGCGCCCATGACCTTGGGCTTTTTTCGCCGTGGCCAGTGCCACCACCTCATCCAAAGCGGCCCGGGCATTGCCCAAAGCCACCGCCGCAACACCGGCCGCCAAAAGCGCGAAATAAGGCATATGATAAAGCGCGCCCTCAGCCCAAGGCGTGTCCGTCGCAATCGAATAGCTATGCGCCACCGGCACACGCACATTATCCAATTCAACATCACCCGATGAGGTGCCGCATAGGCCCATTGTGTGCCATGTATCGTGAAAAATAACCTTGTCGCGCGGCACCATAAGCAGGCGAATTTTATCGCCCGATGGCGCGTCATCCTCATGCGCTAACGCCATGCACCCCAAGCCGATATAATCGGCATTGGCCGAGCCAGAGGCCCAGGCCCAGCGTCCCGACACAATATAATCCGTGCCATCAGGCGCCATAATGGCGCGCCCATTCGGGGCAAAAATACCGCAAGTAATGCGCTCTTTGGCGGCAAACATATCGCCGCCAATATCCGCCGGAATATAGGCCGCGCCCATGGCCGCGGTTGCGCCAATCATCGATACCCATGCGCTGGCCGCATCATGGCGCGCCAAATAGGTCAGCCGCGCCATCGCATCGGGCGGCGGCAATTCTTGTCCGCCCAAGGCTTTGGGCACAAACATGTCAAAAAAACCGGCCGCTGCCAAAGCCCGTGCCAATTCAACGGATAATTGACGCGCCTGCTCCGTCGCATCGCTTTGCGCCGCTGCGCGCGCGCAAACCGCTTCAATATCTGCATTGATGACGCGATGCATATTCATCTCATGACCCCCAGCAGTCCTTTGGTTGTCGCATGAGTTTGCGGCAAGTGCAGCGCAAAATCAAATGAGGAATCAATCCTTAATATCAATCCTTAAGGTCTATCCAGAGCGGCGCATGGTCTGAGGGCCGTTCCCAACCGCGCGCGGCGCGCTCCACGCCATAATCCGTCACGCCATCGGATAAATCAGGCGTCACCCAAATATGGTCCAAACGCCGCCCGCGATCCGACGCCGCCCAATCGCGCGCCCGATAGGACCACCAGCTATACAGCTTCTCTTCGGGCGGCACAAAACGCCGCGCCACATCATCCCAATCGGCGGCTTTTTGCACTTTCGCCAATTCGGCAATCTCAATGGCGGTATGGCTGACGACATTTTTAAGCTGTTTGGAGGACCATACATCATGCTCACCCGGCGCGATATTCAAATCCCCCAACATGACCTGACCAGCCGCTTTTCCGCCTTTTTTCAGCTTTTTAAAAATTGTTTGCATCTCTTTTAGAAAAGCCAGCTTATGGGCAAATTTCTCATTCACCTCCGGGTCCGGCTCATCGCCACCGGCGGGCACATAAAAATTATGCACCGTCACCGGCTTGCGGCCCGGCTTGACGGTGACGGCAATATGGCGGCCATCGCCTTTTTTGCAATAATCAACAATATGGCTGTCGATAATCTCATGCTTGGAGAGCGTCGCCACGCCGTGATAGCCCTTAATGCCGTTTTTGGCGATATGGCTGAACCCCGCCTTGGCAAACGCTTTTTCGGGAAATTGATCATTCGGGCATTTGGTTTCCTGCAAACAAATAATATCCGGGTCGAGCTTTTTCATCAGCTTTAACACCAATGGCTCACGCAATCGCACCGAGTTTATATTCCATGACACTATCCGCATTGGCTTCCGCCCTTCTTTTGAAAATCGACCCTGATGAAGGTTCTGTTAGCTGATTGATTAGAATAAATTAAGGCTGCGCCCGCTCAGCGCCAAGGGCCAGCGCCCCAGCTCAAAAAGCCTGTAACGCAGCAAAAGCGGGTGCTCGAGGGCTTCCTCACCGGCAGCTTGGTCATCTTGCTCGGCCATTTCCAAGGCCGCCGCCGCCAACGCCAAAGCCCCGCCAAAGGCCGCCTGTTGCGCCGCGCCTACGGCCAAATCGCGTATCGCATCGGGCGGCTCATCGGCCATCATCAATGCCTCATCGGCCATTTCAGCCAAAGGTTCGGCCAAAGCCGCAGATAAATGCGCCAACATCACACTGAGGCCTTCTTCTGAAACCCCCATTAACACACGGTCGGTCAGGGCGGCGCGCAATTGTTCCTCGGCCTCCCAAGCCTCGGAATTTAAGTCACCGCTTTCCGCCGCATCCAGCGCATCATCCCAATTCATCACCGGCAACGGCTCAGCATCGGGAAAGCCCAGCGCGTCCAAATAAAGCCGCGCCAAAGTCTCGGTCTCGCCGTCAATCGGCTCGCCCAATTCGGCAAACCAACGCGCCCGTGCGGCGCGTTCGGTAAATTCGCGCACGGCTGAGAGCAGCGGAATTTCCGCCTCCAAAGCGAGCAAGGTCTCGGCACTGGCCGCCCAATCTTGCGCATCATCGCCATTATCGGGCGCTTCGGGGTCTATCGGGGTGATGGGATTATGGGGGGTTATCGGCATCATAATGCTTAATAATCATCCTCTTCATTTTCGATAATATCGAAAGAGTTACGCGGCAAGCTGTCATGGGTGATGATTTCAGACAGCCGCACCATTGTCACCAGATTTTGCACATCCGTCAGCTGCCAAGCATAAAGCCGGTCGCCCGTGCGGGTAAAAAACAGCTGGGCTTGGCCGGGCAATTCCGCGCTCGGATCGGTTAGGGTGATGGAATAATTATCATCGCGCAGGGTGAAATCACGCACCATATCGGCGCGAATGCCGTCATTTATGGCTTGGCGCAAAACCGCCAAAGGCGTCAACGCCACGGGAAACCAATTCGCCTCCGCGCCCGCGGTTTCTTGCACGGCGACAAATTTACCCTTCACCGTGACAATGCTTTCGCCGCCAACATCGTAAGCAAAGCGCAGACGGTTCGGCCAATCAATGGCATAGCTGCCAGCCGCATGCGCGCCATTGGGCAGCTTTTGCTGAAACCGACCGCTTAAGGGCGGCATGGCTTTTAAGGATTGATTGATGCGCGCCAACCAGGCTTTATCGGGCGCTGCGGCCAAGTCAATTGCCAAAGCCCCTCTTATGGCCATTGCATTAAAGGCCAACACATAAAGAGCCAAGACGCCGATAAGCGCCATTATGGGTGCATGGCGGGCGGGTTTTTTATTGCTGTTCTTGGTCATCGCAGCCCCCTTTGAGCTTGAATTTTCAGGCCTTATTTTAGCTTAGGCCTAATGCTTACCGGCCAAAATTTCACGCTTACCGGCATGATTGGGCGGCGAGATGACGCCCTGTTCTTCCATTTGTTCAATCAAACGCGCCGCGCGATTATAGCCAATGGAAAGCCGCCTTTGCACATAGCTGGTCGAGGCGCGCCCATCGCGCGTCACAATCGCCACGGCTTGGTCATAAAGACTGTCACCGGCGGCAGCTTCCATATCGGGCACCTCCTCGGGCGCCTCCGTCACCTGCTCAATATAATCCGGCGCGCCTTGTTTTTTCAAAAACGTCACGACTTTTTCGACTTCTTCATCGGAAACAAACGGCCCGTGCACGCGCTGCACGCGTCCGCCGCCACCCATATAAAGCATGTCGCCTTGGCCCAATAATTGTTCGGCCCCCTGCTCGCCCAAAACCGTGCGGCTGTCGATTTTTGAGGTGACTTGAAAAGAAATCCGACTGGGGAAATTGGCTTTAATCGTGCCGGTAATCACGTCAACAGATGGGCGTTGGGTCGCGGTGACGAGATGCACACCGGCGGCGCGCGCCATTTGCGCCAGACGCTGCACGGCGGCCTCAATTTCCTTGCCCGCCACCATCATTAAATCGGCCATTTCATCAATCACCACCACAATAAAAGGCAGCACTTCGGTTTCAATCATCTCATCTTCGTAAATCGCCTCGCCGCTTTCCGGATCAAAACCGGTCTGCACACGCCGCGACAAGGTCTCGCCCGAGGCTTTGGCCTCGCGCATGCGCTCATTAAAACCGTCAATATTCCGCACACCGATTTTGGCCATTTTGCGGTAACGGTTTTCCATTTCCTGCACCACCCATTTCAGCGCGACCACGGCTTTTTTCGGCTCGGTCACCACCGGCGCGAGCAAATGCGGAATGCCGTCATAAACCGATAATTCGAGCATTTTCGGGTCAACCAAAATCAAGCGGCATTGGTCGGGGGTCAAACGATAGAGCAAAGATAATATCATTGTGTTAATGCCGACCGATTTACCCGAACCGGTCGTGCCGGCAACCAAAAGATGCGGCATTTTGGTCAGGTCAGACATGACCGGCGCACCGCCAATATCCTTACCCAGCGCCATGGTCAGTTTTGATTTGCCGCTTTCAAAATCGCTGGAGGATAAAAGCTCGCGCAAGGAAACCAGCTCGCGGGTCTGATTGGGCAGTTCGATACCGATGACATTAGAGCCGGGCACGGGCGCGACCCGCGCCGATACGGCACTCATGGAGCGGGCAATATCATCCGATAAACCGACGACACGCGATGAGCGCACACCGGCGGCCGGTTCCAATTCATAAAGCGTGACAACCGGCCCCGGGCGCACTTGCCCGATTGTGCCCTTCACCCCGAAATCGGCCAGCACGGTTTCCAACATACGCGCATTGGCCTCGAGCGCATCCTTGCTGAGGCTCACCGTCTGGCGCGGCTTTTTATGCTCGGTCAGCAGCCGCAAGGGCGGCAATTCATAGGTCGATTTATCAAACACCTTGTCAAAGGCCAGGCTGGGCTGCGCTTCGCGGGCTGCGCGACGGCCTTTTTTCGGGGCAGGTTTTTTATCCGCCACATGCACATCACCCCGCCCCAAATCATCTTGAGCGGTGGCATCGGCTTGCGCCATTTCATTTTCGGCAGGCGCGCTAGGCTCGCCCGCTTGGCGCAATGGCCAATTGGCAAACCAGCTGGCCGGTTTAAGCTCCGGCAGACGCGCAGCAAAGCGGCGCAATTGCGCCGGGCTGAGCCATATCACAGCGGCTTTAACGCGCCGATAAGCGGCCGGTAATTGGCGCGTCGAGCGCAGACCTTGGCGGCCCATTTGCCAGCCCATTTGTGCCGTATTGCGCACCAAGCCACTGCCGAATAAAGCGGCCAGCAAAGCCACGCCGCCCAAGCCATAAGCCAGCGCCAATTCAATGCGGCGCGGCATGTAAATCTGAAATTCGGCCAAGCCGGTCTCCAGCCCATCGGCCAGCAATTCACCCAAAGCCCCGCCCGGAATGGGCGATAGCGGGTCAACTTGACGACCGCCCAAAGCCAGAGCCAGTGTCATGATTAATGGCGCACTCAGCGCCGCCATAAAACGCCAATTCGGCCAATTCAGCGCATGGCCGGTCATTTGCCGCGCCGCGCGCGCGCCCAAGGGCAAGAGAATAAGCCAAACGGCAAGGC
>VMHT01018900.1_pt1 | contig 17988 bp, 37 predicted proteins | sample 4693611 | NCBI WGS metagenome assembly VMHT01 (sample SAMN12280063, study PRJNA550983) | marine metagenome | isolation source: seawater sampled from same location over 5 years 0.02-0.2 micron viral filtrate | place: USA: collected off the coast of southern California halfway between the port... ...
AGTTTGGTTAATGGGTGACGGTACTCTTGACTCTTATGCTAATGGAATGAGAAATTACATTCAGATTGGAGACCAAAACTCTACTAAGATGCAGTTGAATAGTATGGTATCTAATGATATAGAAACAGTAACTATAAATGGATTAACATAATGATTATAAAAGCTAAATATCCGGCACTAGAACGCCCTTACATGAGGACTTCAAAACAAGGAATCGGTTCTCTCTACGGAGGGAATCAGGTTTCTGATGTGTCTAACACTATAACAGAGCGTACTTTAGAAAACATTAAGGAATCAGACTTTAACTCTTAGACTTGTTAAAAACAACTAAAAAACTGTTTTTAAATAAAGTATAAACCTTAAAATTAAAACCTTATGAGTACAGCAAAAGAGACCCTAGAGAAGATAGCTAAAGCTATCGGCATCGCAACTGAAGAGCCTACAGTAGAAATTGTAGAAGACACAGTAGAAACAACAGAGGAAACGGTAGAAGACACTGTAGAGCCTGTAGAAGACAAAGTAGAAGATACTGTAGAGGAAACAGTAGAAGCTACTGAAGAGCCTTTAGAGGCTTTAGAAGAGGTAGTAGAAACTCCTGAAGAGGTAGTAGAAGCTCCTGAGTTAAAAGAAGATAATAGAGTAAAAGAATTAGAGACTCAAATCAATGAGTTAAAAGAAATTCTAAAAAATGCTCTAGAAAGCAATAAGGATGAGGCTCCTGTAGCTACTCCTGTAGTTGAAGATAAAGGATTAACACATAACCCCGAAGCGGAGGTTAAGGTTAAGCAAAAGAAAATCGGCAACAAAGGAGGTAGTATCATGAGTAATGTCTTTAAGTATATAAACAATTAATAATTAATTTTAAACATTTTTAAAAATGGCAACAACAACTTCAATTACAACAACTTACGCAGGTGAAAAGGCTAGTGGATTCATCTCTGCTGCTTTACTTTCAGCTCCAACTTTAGACAAAGGTGGAATCACTGTTAAGCCTAACGTAAAATTCAAGTCAGTAATGCAAAAATTAGCTGTAGGTGATATTATCGCTAACGCTTCTTGTGACTTTACTGCAACTTCAACTGTAACTTTAACAGAGCGTTACTTACAGCCTGAAGATTTTCAAGTAAACTTAGAGCTTTGTAAGAAAGACTTTGAGTCTGATTGGTTATCAATCGAGCAAGGTTTCTCTAGCTTTGATGAATTACCATCTTCTTTCGCTTCTTACCTTATTGGTCATGTAGCTGCTAAAGTAGCTGCTAAAATGGAGGTAAACATTTGGAATGGTGCTAACGGTACTGCAGGTGAATTTGATGGAATCGTCGCTTTAGCTGATGCTGATGCTGACGTAATTGACGTTACCGAAACAGGTGCGACTACAGCTTCAAATATCATTGAGCGTTTAGGAAACGTAGTTGACTCAGTTCCTGCTACTATCTACGGTAACGAAGGACTATCTATCTACATCTCTCAAGCTGATGCACGTTCTTACGTAAGAGCACAAGCTGCTTTAGGATACAAAGATTTATACCACGTAGGACAAACTGAAATGGACTTCGAGGGTGTTAAATTATTCGTAGCTAACGGTCTTAACAGTGGACAAATGATCGCTGCTGAGAAAGAAAACTTATTCTTTGGAACAGGTTTGCAAAATGACATGAACGAGGTTAAGCTTATCGACTTAGCTGACATCGATGGTTCACAAAATGTTAGAGTAATCATGAGATTTTCTGCAGGCGTAAACTACGCTATAGGTTCTGAGATTGTTCTTTCTCAAGCTAGCTAGTAAAACTAAGTAAATAAGAGGGTGTAAAAGCCCTCTTTAATTAATAACTTTAAAAACATAAAATCATGGCATGTACATCATTATCAGCAGGTCGCTTAGAAGTATGTAAAGACACAGTCGGTGGATTGGCTGCAGTTTACTTCATCAACTTTGAAGATGCAGATTACTCTATAGACCCTACTACAGGATTGGCTACTGAAGGCGGAGGAACTCCTTCAGCTTACAAGTATGACTTAAGAGGTACTTCTACTTTCGAGCAGAACCTTCAAACTTCTAGAGAGAACGGAACTACTTTTGTAGAGCAAACTCTTACAGTTTCATTAAAGAAACAAGATTCAACTACCAATAAAGAAGTTAAATTATTAGCTTACGGACGTCCAAAAGTCTTAGTAGAAGACAACAACGGAAACGTATTTGTAATGGGTCACGAGTATGGAGCAGAGCTTACAACTGCTGCAACTTCTACGGGAGCTGCAATGGGAGACAAATCAGGATACGAGATGACTTTCGTAGCATCTGAGAAAATCTTAGCACCTTTCACTACTGAAACATTATCAACTACTTACTCAATCGTAGTAGGTAGCTAGTAATTAGTAAATTAACAATAAAACGGACCTTATATTAAGTTATAGGGTCTTTTTTTTGCTTTATACCTATACAAATACTATACATTTTACGTTTTATTTAAGTAAACACCTGATATACAAAACAAAAAGCACTAAATACTGTTTTTAAATAAAGTTAATCATGCACTATATAGACAGTAATACAGATTTAAATAACCCTATCACTCTATACTTAAACACTAGGGTAGATAGTACTGTTTTAGTGGACGTAGAGTTGTATTCAGAAAACGAAAATAAGCTTATATATACAGGTTCAGGATTAAGCTTAACTGAAGGAGGGTACTTTCAAGAAATAACAATTCCCTTTCAAGATAATCTAGTAGATAAAAAAACCTACACAATACTATTGTCATCAGGAGGTGTAAATGTATATCAGTCTAAAATATACATAGACTCTACTAAAGACTTTACTTTAGATACTACTGTAATGACTACAGGTAGTTATCAATCAAATGATACAAATAACGAATTTACAATTATATAAATATGAATTTTATAAATTTATCAGGCTATGATATGCCTAAGGCTATTGAGGATAAGCGTAAAGATTGGATCGCTTACGGTGACGATAACGACTACTACTCGTTTCTTATCGGTTGCTATATGTCCTCAGCTACTAACAACGCGGCTATACGCTCTATATCGGATAACATATACGGTAAAGGTATTTGTATAGATGGCTTAGATAAGGATTCTAATGAGGTAAAGGAACTTAGAAAGTTCATTAATCACAGAGATTTAAAAAAGATTATACAAGAGCGTAAAATGCTAGGTCAGGCTGCTATACAGGTGATATACTCTAAGGCAGGTAATGAACGTAAAGTAGTTAAAGTTAAGCACTTTCCTATTCACACTCTACGCCCTGAAAAAATGAATGGTGAAGGAGTTATATCAGCTTACTACTATCATCCGGATTGGAAAAATAAAAAGAGGTCTGATACACTCAAAAGGATTCCTACATTTGGTAATTCTACTGAGAAAATTGAGCTTTACATTTTAAAGCCTTACGTTGCCGGATATGATTACTTTAGCCCTGTGGACTATTCAGGATCTTTACCTTATGCTGAAATTGAGAGCGAGGTTTCAGATTATTTGTTAAATGAAACTAAAAACTCTTTCAGTGGAACTAAACTAATAAACTTTAACAACGGGGTTCCTGACGTAGAGCAAAGAGATGCTATTACTAGAGATGTCAAGTCTAAACTTACCGGTTCAAGAGGTCAAAAGGTTATAGTTGCATTTAATGAAGATAAAGAATCTGCTACAACCGTAGAAGATATTTCTTTAAATGACGCTCCTGCTCACTATGAGTACCTAGCTAATGAGGCTATGCATAAAATTTTAGTAGGACACAGAGTCACTAGTCCTATGCTTTTAGGGATTAAAGAAGGAGGCAATGGATTATCTTCTAATGCTGATGAAATTAAAAACGCTTCTCAGTTATTTCAATCTACAGTTATTAATAACTATCAGGATGAATTAATTGACTCTCTTACTGAAATCATGGAGTTAAATGGAGATGTCCCTGAAATATACTTTATTACTTCACAGCCTATCGAATTTACTGATGTAAATCAGGAGGAGGATAAAGAGTATAAAGAAGGTGAAGAAGCTCCTGTAGACAAAGAGGATGCTGAGAAAGAAGACGATACAAATCTATCATCTCATGGAGGATTAACAGTGGACCCTAAATTTATTAAGGACGCATTAGAACTATATAAAGCATCTAGATAGCATGTGTAAGACTGTAAACGGAATAGCTGATATTCATATATACCTAGAACGTATAGGGGAGTCTGTAGATGAAAATGAATGGGCTTTGGTAGACTCTAGAATTGACTTAGACGAAACTGAAGAGGAGGATATAGAAGCTATGTTAAACACAACCTTAAGCGTCAGCTCTTCTATTAGTTTAGCTACATCTAGACCTTATCAAGATAGTATGCAAGACTCTAAGTTGATAAAAGTAAGATACAGATATGCTAAGAAAACAAAGAGTCATGGCTCCTCAGGTAAAACATCTAGAGATTTCTGTAGAATGATGCACTCTAGTAAAAAGGTATATAGGAAAGAGGATATATTAAAGATGAAAGAAGATGGTGTTAACTCTAAAATGGGACATAACAAACAACCGTACAGTATTTGGTTACACAAAGGTGGTGTTAACTGCTACGATGTATGGGAGAGAGTTATATATATAAAGAAAACAAAAAAAGATGGCACTCCTTATGGAGGTAAAGGTATAGCAGGTGCAGATAAAAGCACTGTAGGTCAGGCTAAGAGAAAAGGTTTTGACCCACAAAGTAGAAAACAAAAAAACAATAAAAGAGTAGCTGAGGCTCAGATAGATCGTTCTGACAAAGGACATCACCCTAGTTACGTTAAACCTAAAAGAAAATAAAATGGCACAGGCATTATTCATAAGCAAAGATGACTTAATACGTCAGACAGCTTTATCCGGTAATTTAGATTTTGATAAGATAGTACACTTTATTAAAATTGCTCAAGATATACATATACATCAGCTACTTGGTTCTAGGCTGTATAATAGACTGCAGTCAGACATACTAGGAGGCACTTTAAGCGGTGATTACGAAATTTTGGTAATGGACTATATAAAGCCTATTTTAACTCAATACAGCTTCTTAGAATACTTACCTTTTAGTCAATACACTATATCTAATAAAGGAGTGTTTAAAAGCAGGTCAGAGAATTCAGATTCTACAGATGCTAAGGATATCAAAGAGATGAAAGACGCAGCTAGAAACACTGCAGAGAGCTACTCTAATAGAATGGTAGATTATTTGCACCATAATAACGAAAAATATCCTGAGTACTTAACGAATAATAATGAAGAGGTAAGTCCTAAAAAAACTATAAACTTCGGTAATTGGCATATATAACAAGGCGTTATGAGTACTAGCAACGAAATACAAGATTTTAAAATAACTAGGATGCAGAATGAGATTGAATTCTTTAAGCAAACTACAGAACAGTCTCTAGTTAGGAATGGTAAGCAACTAGATAGAATCATATCTATATTAGAAGATGACGACTCTATAAATAAAAAAGGACTAGTTACAAAGGTTAATGAGATGCAGTCTAAGATATATAGCTTAAGAAACTTCTTAAACGCCTACAAGTTAGCTGTAGCAATGATTGCAGGCTTATTTACAGCTATAGGAGCAGCTATTGCAACCTATTTAAACGTTAAAAAAATATAATGAGACTTACTAAAAACTTTACAAAAAGAGAGTTTAAGAGTAAAGATGGGTCTAAAATGCCTATTGAAGTGCTAGAGAACGTAAAAGAATTAGCTTTTAATTTGCAAGTTTTAAGAGACTTCTTAGGTGAACCATTAAGAATAAACTCAGCATATAGGTCAGAATCTCACAATAAGGCTGTAGGTGGATCGTCTAAATCACAGCATTTACTAGGTAAAGCTAGTGACCTGAGAGTGAGGGACTTAGATAGTGAAGATTTATACCACATTATAGAAGCCCTTATATCTGAAGGTAAGATGAAAGAAGGAGGCTTAGGTCTTTATAATTCTTTTGTTCATTATGACATCAGAGGTACTAGAGCTAGATGGAACTTTAAAAAATAATATTATGAGTGATAATCCAAAACTAAGAAAAAACGGAGGTAAAGGAACTGCTACAGGTAATTTCTTAAGATCTATAAACTTCTCTAAAGTAGCTGAGGTTGTAGGCAACCTAGTAACAGGAGATATAAAATCCGCTATAGAAGTAGTGTCTAATAAAGATAACGGACTTACTGACGCTGAGAGAGCATACGCTTTACAGGTTATGCAGTTAGATGCTGAAGAAATGAAGGGGGTTACTCAAAGATGGACCTCAGATATGACTAGTGACTCATGGTTATCTAAGAACGTTAGACCTCTTAGTCTTATATTCCTTACTGTAACTACTGTAGCTCTTATATACCTAGACTTCTACGATTCTAGTATAGAAGTTCCCTCAGAATGGATTGAGCTCCTTAAATCGCTTCTTTTGGGTGTATATATAAGCTATTTTGGTAGCCGCGGCCTAGAAAAATACAAGTCTATATCTAGATAGTTAGTCTATTGTTAAACAGCAACTAAAATACTGTTTTTAAATAAAGAACCCTACTAACTAATTTTTACGCCCTCCGACATTTAAGGGGTTTTATTCGGGGGGTTTTTTTTTACACAATGGCTAAAAAGAAGACGCTTAAATATTGGAAAACTAAGATAGACAAACCATTCCACGAGTACATCAGACGTAGAGACGCTGATAATGACTCAGGTTACTGTCAGTGTATTTCTTGTGATAAGCCTATTCACTTCACAGAGTCGGATGCCGGACATTTTATATCTAGAGGTAAGCTAGCTACTAGCTGGGATGAGCGTAATGTAAATGCACAGTGTCGTAAGTGTAATAGATTTGAATATGGTAGACAGTTTGAGTACTCATTAAAGATAGGTACTGAATTAGCAGAGCAATTACTACAAGAATCTAGAGCTGTATTTAAACTAATGGAGCATGAATATCAAGAAATCTTTGAAACTTACAGAGATAAATTAAAGGAGTTAAAAGACATGCAAAACTTTTAAAAAGTGGCACTCTCTATTTTTTTTCAGAGTGACAAAAAAACGTAAAATTTAACTGATTATCAGCACTTTACAAAAATAAAAAAACAAAGCTTAAAGAAGCTTAATATTTCTACTTTAAATTACACTACTTTATAGTTATTTATACAACTCCTAAACAACTCTTTTTTTATAATATATATCTAAATAAGCTACTTGTCTTGTATAGCTATCTAAGATAGCCTTAACTATTTATCTATATATCTTCACTCAATAAAACACTTTTTAACTTTATCGTTATAAGTGTATAGCGAATCACAATAAAACACTATTACAATACAAAATAAAACGCTTTTATAAAACTTCGTTATAATAATATAGAATAATTAATAACAACTTAAAACCCTTAAAAATGAGAACACTTAAACAACAAGCAATTGAATTGATTAACGACATGTATATAGATAGAATGAAAGGTCTATATACAAGCGAAGTTAGACTCCTAGAGCTAAACATCAAAATAGACAGGCTAGACGTAGGAGGTCTTAAAGCTATAAGAGACTCACATCTAGAACATGCTGAGGTCCTAGAATACATCTTAAAAGCACTAAAATAAAACGGAATTAAATAAACTCGTTATAATACTATAACACTAAAAATAAATATTATGAAAAACCCACAAGAAAAAATGACACAAAAAGAGAGAGAAGTGTATAAAAAGCTTCTAAGAGAAAACTACGCTTTAAATAAAGATAGGTATAAAGTCTATTATGAAGAGAATATTGAAGAGCGTAAAGCTTACGCTAGGGACTACTACCAAAAGAATAAGAAAAAAATAAGCGAGAAGGCTAAGTTAAGACATCTAGATAAAACATCTGAAAAAAGAGAAGCTAAAAAGGCTTTAAGAGATGCTAAAATTAAAGATAAGAAAAATAAAATAATTGCAAAACGAAACTTAAAAGAAGCTTTTAAACAAAATAAAAAAATAGATACACAAATAAATACACTTAAAAAAAGAGCTGAAAGAGAATTAATTAAAAATGTCAGGTCGATTTCTAAGTTAGAGTTAGAAGCTAAAAAACAGCTAGAGAAAACTCTTAAGCAAACATTAAACATGAGAAGATTAGCAGAATCATCTTACACTAAATCATGTAAAGAAGCTGAACTATTAAACAAAATAAAACGGAATTAAATAAACTCGTTATAATAACATGAAAACAAATAAAAAGAAATTAAAAAGGCTAGAATCTACTCTCAAAGACATTATCGTGTTTATGTTTTTTGTAAGAATTATAATAGATATAATAGCCTAGTTCGAGTGATGTTCGAACGTATTAAAGGGGGGTTAATCACCCCCTGATAATAAAATAAGTTACAAAAAGCTTGCATAATAAAAATAATTTTCGTATCATTGCATTAAATAATAACAAAATGAAACAAAACATAAAAACCTCATGGTCTAATAAAGATCTTAAATCACTAACTAAAAGAGCTAATCACAGGTATATCTATGATGGTTATGAATACGTATGGGAGCACAAGCTGTCAGGCACGTGGTCTAAGCACTGTATTAAGCTATTTAAGGACGTTAAAAAACTTAAAGAGTATATGGCGTTTAACATAGCTAATTGGACCTTAGAACTAACTAAAAGAAATGAAGATGAATCTAAGTTAGAAGCTAGGATTGAAATGGCTAAGGTAAACATGATAGATAGAGAACTTAAAGCTGTTGTTAAAATAAGCAACAAAAGATATAAGGCTATAAAGAAAGTAGAGTTAATACTAGAAGTAAGAGAAGAGCTAGACAACGCTACAATAGCTAAGGCTTTGGGTCTTTCTAAAAGAACTTTTTACAGATATATAAACAAAATAAACAATAAAAGATATGAGTAATTATCAGTCAGAACTAATATTCGACCTAGTAAGTCACAGGTTATTTAACAACGTAGGATACAGTAAGTTAAATGAAGATCAGAAAGAAGTAGTTAAACTAGAAGTGTTAAAGCACAAGTTAATTTAAAATAAGTTATAAAAAACTTGCATATGTTATATATATTTCGTATGTTTGCAACTCAATAATTAAACCCTTAAAAAATGTTATCACCAAAACAATTAAAAGAAAGAGCTTTAAACAAGATAGAAGCTAAACTATTTTTTGCTATTAAAAATAAGCAAGAGAATGTATTAAAACAAGATGGAGTAATACCATCTAAAATGGATCACGATGCATTGGTTAATATGTCTTATGCTATAGATAGAGAGGTAGATGTACTTTATTTTATTAAAGATGCCATTGATTCCTACACCTATAACAGTAAAGATGACTCTCAGCTAGACTTAGAAGACTTAATAGAACAAATGACTAAAAGAAAATAATAACAATTAAAACCCTTAAAAATGACTATTCAAGAAAAATTATCAAAAATTCAAGTCGAGCTAAAAGTAGCTAAGACTAAAACAAACAAGTTCGGAGGCTATAAATTTAGATCAGCCGAAGACATCCTAGAATCATTAAAACCATTTAACACTAAGTATGGTGTATATTTCTTAATTAGAGAAGAGCTATTAGCAGATGCTGTAATAAAGAGTGAAGCTACTATGTTTGACTTAGAAGGCGGTTCTATAAGCTCTACAGCTATTGTAGGAGTGGACCTTAATCAAAAAGGAATGGCTACAGCTCAACAGTACGGTTCAGCTAGTTCTTATGGTAAGAAATACTCTCTAGGCAACTTACTTTTAATAGATGACACTGCAGACGCTGACGCTACTAACTCTCACGGTAAGAAAGGACCTAGCAAAGCTAAGTTATCAGCTAATACACCTGAGTTCTTAAAAGCTATTGAATTCATTAAAGGAGGTGGATCTATGGATCAAATAGAAGCTAAGTATTTAGTTACTTCAGACGTAAAAGTATTAATAGGTAAAAAAATAATTTAAAATAAATCAAAAAAAGCTTGCATATATCATTTATATTTTGTATGTTTGCACAGTCAATAATAAATAATAATAATAAATAACAATTAAAACCCGTAAAATTATGGCAACAATTATCACAGTAGGATTAAACAAAGAAAAATTAGAGTTCAACGACAAAGGATGGGCTAATGTAACAATTACAGTACAAGATGAGACTAACCAATACGGTCAAAACGTTTCAGCTACTAACAACCAAACCAAAGAGCAAAGAGAAGCTAAAGAGGCTAAGGTGTATGTAGGTAATGGTCGTGTAGTTTGGACTTCAGATGGTACTATTCAAAAAGCTGACTTCGTAGAGTCAGGGACAGTAGCTTCAGAGCAGTCTACAGCAGGTAGAGAGACTCCGGATCTTCCGTTCTAAATTACTAAGGGAGGTGTAAAAGCCTCCTTTATTCTTACCACTATATTAAAACCCTTTTTTAAAACCCTAAAATTACAACAAATGATTGCAACTATAGAAAGTCTCAAAGAAAAAATACTAGACGTAAAGTATGACAGGATCGAGCAAGGCTTGAAGCTAGACATACCTGAGATAGACGAATGGTTAAGGTTTAAGAGGGGAGCGTTTAATATATGTGTAGGACACGCTAATACAGGTAAAACAACTGTAATACTCTATATGATGATGGCTTATGCTCTAAAGCATGATTTAAAATGGTTGATTTTCTCTTCAGAGAACAACGATTATTCAATAGCACGTAAACTAATAGAGTTTAAAACAGCTACACCTGTTCAGCAAATACCTGATGCAGTTATAGAAACTGAATTACAATGGATTAACGATCACTTTAAAATTATCACAGTAGACAAAATCTACACAGCTAGAACCTTAATGGGTGAGGCTCAAAAGATAAAAGAAGTTTATGACTATGATGGTCTGTTAATCGATCCTTACAACTCACTCGCTAAAGACGCTGCGTTATTACGCTCAGTAGGTGGTCATGAATACGACTACCAAATAGCTTCAGAGATGCGACTATTTTGCAAGAAAAATTCAGTATCAATGTGGTTAAACACTCACGCTGTTACAGAGGCTCTAAGACGTAAGCACCCTTCAGGTCACGAATACGAAGGACACCCTATGCCTCCTAGCATGGCAGATGTAGAAGGTGGCGGTAAATGGGGGAATAGAGCAGATGATGTGATAACCATTCACAGATACACTCAGCACGCTGAAAAATGGATGTTCTCGGATATTCATGTAACTAAAGTTAAGGAGACTGAAACAGGAGGTAGACCTACACCACAGGACCAACCTATATCAATGAGAATGCAGCCTTCTAATACTCAATTTACTATAGCAGGTAAAGATGTAATATCATCAAATAAATTTAGTACTAAACTTAAATTCTAAAAAAAATGACTAAAACTAATGAAGCTATAGAGTTGCTAGCTAAGCATCACGATGAGTTTATAGTTATGGCTAAGGCTATAGCAGGTAATAACTTTGAAGTTAGAAATTATGCTGAAGACTTTATTCAGGACGCTTACATAAGACTCATGAGATATGATGACTTGTACGATAAAATTATAACAGATGGCAAAGCTGCTAAAGGCTATATGTTTTTTACAGTTAGATCTATTATAGTTAATGAAATGAAGAGAGTTAAGAAGTGTAGGTATAATTTTCTAGGCGATCAGTATGATATTGAAGAGAAGTATATGCTTGAAGATAAAGGTGTAGATAAAGACAAACTAGCTGAAGAGCTTTTAGAAACTAAAATGTACGAGGTTCTTGAATCTAAAGTGGATTGGTTTGACTATAAGTTATTTAAAACATACTTAAAGACAGGTAAATCATTCAGGACCTTAGCTGAAGAGTCTAAGCTAGGTATTCAAACTATATACTTATCTATAAAGCAAAGTAAACTGATTATAGCTGAAGAGCTACATGAAGACTATATAGATTTTAAAAATGGAGAGTTAATATAAACCTTAAATAACAATAAAATGGAATTAGAATTAAATGAAAAAATCTTTAAATTAAATGATGAAGGTTTCACTGCCGGTAAAATAGCACAGAAACTTAGAGTAAAAAAAGCAATAGTTCAAGACATCTTAGGCAATGCAGCTAACAAAGGCTTAGGTGACGCTGTGGAGGCTATAACTAAAGCTACAGGGATTAAAGCTGTAGTTGATGCATTAGTAGACGATTGTGGTTGTGCAGCTCGTAAAGAGTCTTTAAATAAGTTATTTCCTAATAGAAAACTAAACGACTTATCAAATGAAGACTATGACTACTTAAGCAAATGGTTTAAAGCTGATAAAAAGTCTGTTAAACCTAAAGAGCAATTAGAGCTAGTAGCTATATACAATAGAGTATTTAACTCTAAGAGAAAGATCACTAATTGTGGTCCATGTCTAGCAGGTGTAGTCAGAGAACTAAAAGAAATCTTTGTCAATGTCTAAGGAACTAAACACTAAGAAGCTCTTTAAAATGCCACTTAGAGAGCTTTACAGTGTTGCTAACCAAATGGCTGTTAGGCTTCAGTGGTTACATTCGACAGGCAAAGAAGGCACCGAAAAATACAATAGACTAGCAGGTGAACTTTATCACGTTGCTGCTATAGTAGAAGAGAAAGAAAAAATAAAAGAAAATAAAAAATTTAAATACTAAATATAAGAAGAGGGCTAAAAAAAAAGTCCTCTTTTGTTTGGTAGTTTCATTTATATTGCTTATGTTTGCAGTATAATAATTAATAAACCCTTAAATAAATAAATTATGAGAACAATTAAATCAGTAAAATTAGTAAGATTATCAGTAATAGCGATGTTCATGTCTATTGGATTTATCTTTTTATCGTGTAGCCCTGAACCATGTGAAGACTGTTACACTTACACGTACTCAGACGGAACCACTGAATGGATGTGCGTAGAATATGACTGTAGTGATTACAACTATTAATATAAACCCTTAAATAAATACATTATGAAGTTTAAACAATTAACTAGTAAAGACAAAGACCTCATTAAAGCTTATTACAATAAAGGAGGCAATAAGAGAGCTACTCAAAAGGCACTAGGAGAGGTATTCGGAGTAAGTGGGCGTAGTGTACGTACATGGGCTAAAAAACTAGGTCTAGTAGTAGATCAAGACTCATCTGATTTTAGAGTTATGATATACGACATTGAGACGTCTAGAGTTACAGCTAAAGTATGGTGGACAGGCAAACAGTACATAGGACATAAACAGTTATTAGAAGAGCCTAAGATTATCTCTATATCATGGAAGTGGTTAGGTGACTCTAAGATTCATGCTTTAACATGGGATAAGAATCACTGTGATAAAGATATGATTACTAAGTTTATGAAGGAGTACAATAGTGCTGACATGGTGGTAGGTCAAAACAATGATAGATTTGATAATAGATGGATTAACGCTAGAGCTATGAAGTTTGGAGTGCATTTCAATACGTTTGTTAAGTCATTTGACATTATGAAACAGACTAAGAGATTATTTAGACTTCCTTCTTACTCAATGGACTATATTACTAAGTTCTTGAATGTAGAGAATAAGCAAACGCATGAAGGTATTAAGATGTGGGATATGATTCAAGATGGTAATAAAAAGCAGCAAAAAGAATACCTAAAGAAAATGGTAGCTTATAATGTAGGTGATATTGTATCTACAGAGGCTATGTATGTTAAACTAAGAAAGTATATGAATCACAAAGTACACTTTGGAGTATTGGCAGGTAAACCTAAGTATAGCAGCCCTACAGACGGGACTACTGATGTAAGCTTACTAAGAGTGACATCTACAGCTTCAGGAACTTTACAGTACATCATGCAGTCTAATACTGATGGAGTTCAATACAAGCTTAACAATACAGCTTATCAACAATTTTTAAATAGAGATTAACATAAACCCTATAGGGAGTGTAAAAGCTCCCTTTTAAAACCCTTAATAATGGATATAACATATGACGCAATGCTAGAGAGGTACTTAAATGACCTAGAGAATGAGCTACTAGAAAACCCTCCCTTTGCACAACAAGAAACAGCTCAACAAAGAAAAGACACTCCTGTTTTTAGTGGAGTACTCGCTTACTTTCCTGACGCACTAAGAGATGTAGCTAGAGCTTCTAAAGCAGGTAACGACCAACATGGTAACGGACCCGAATTACATTGGGATCGTTCTAAGTCAGGTGATGAACTAGACGCTTTAACTAGACACTTACTAGATGCCGGTACGGTAGACACAGATGGAATAAGACACAGTGCGAAAATAGCATGGCGTGCATTAGCAAATTTACAGAAAGAAATAGAAAGAGATGAGAAGTAAAAAGAAAATAGATTGGACTGCTTTACTAGGTTTAGTGTTCACCGGAGCTTTTATAGCTCCCTCAATAAGCTTTGTAGTAGCAGAAATAGCTAAAGGTAGCTTTAATCATTGGTAAATTTTAAAATTAATTTAAAACTTAAGTCACTGTAAATCAGTGGCTTTTGTGTTTTATTTAAAAATAATTAAAAAAAAGTGTAAAAAAGTTTGGTAATTACTTATATAATGTTGTATATTTGTAGTGTCAATAAGGCATAACAAAACAAAAACAAAATATTATGAGTCACTACGAAGCAAATTTAGACATTATCAAATTAGAAGTAATCAAGAGATTTGATAGAAGAAATAAACAACTAGGAGAGTATGTTCATGTTGTAATGAGTATTTTCGATGTATGTGAAGACGTTGAGTGTATAATAACTAAAGATGAGTACGATTTCATCGAACACGAATATAACAGAGAACTTAGAAATGATGACTTAGCTTTCGTGAAGTTTTTAAACAATTGTAACTAAATAATAATAGGGGGTTTGAAAACCCCCAATAAAAACAAAAACAAAATAATAAAGTTTCGTTATAATAATAACAATTAAAAACAAACATCATGACAAATTACATTCAAACACTAAACACTATTGAGGACACTTACGCACAGTATGACTTTGAGTACAGCGACATCTATAACTTAGCATAACATGAATAAAGAGACTAAAAGAGTTCTAGGTTTTATCCTTCAAACACTAATATTAACCGTAGCTTCATTAACATACTGCTACATAACTAAATAAACATGACACAAGAGCAATTAAATCACCTAGCTACACTTAAGTACGGTAAGCTATTTAACGAATTAACATTAACACAAAAAAACTTATTAAGATGAAACTATTAAATAACAAAGATTACAATCACAAAGAGTTAATCGATAACATGTATAATGATGAGTTCTACTACTCAGTAATGGGTTTAGATAAGGCATTAAGCTATAGCTCTCTTAAATGGCTTCTAAAGAGCCCAAAATGGTTCGCACACAAGAAAGCTAAGCCTGACCCGGAGACACAAGCGTTAAGAGATGGCAAGATAGTGCATACTGAGATACTAGAGCCTCAGAAATACGATCAGTTTACTTTTGTAGATGTATCGTCTAAGAACACTAAGAAGTGGAAACTAGCTGTAGAGGAGCATGGTAAAGCATATACCTACACCATGAAAGAGAAGTACATGAACTCTAGAATAAGCTCAGCGTTCTTACAAAATGATAGATGCGTATCATTCCTTAAAGGTGCTGAAGTAGAAGTCCCTGCAGTGGAGTTGATTCAAGGTCTACCTGTAAGAGGTAAAGCTGACATACTTAAGGCAGGTGAATACATAGCAGACGTTAAAACTACTATGGATGGAGTAAAAGATATTACTCTTAAAAACGGTGAGGTAACTAATCAATTTAAGTACACTATCCAAAAGTATGACTATGACCTACAAGCTTACTTATATACTCAGTTATTTAATGTGCCTGATTTTTATTGGTTAGTCGTAGATAAGACTACTACAGATATAGGAGTGTTTAAAGCTTCAGAGGCTACATTAGAGTCAGGTAGACTTAAACTAGATGCGGCTATAGCACTATACAACGCCTTCTTTGTAGATGAGCTTATAGACTTATCACAATACCATAAAGAACATACAATATAAACCTTAAAAAAAATACATGATAACACAATTAGTAGTCGTTATATATATAGCAGTTTTTGCAAATATATTAATGAGACTTAAAACAGAAACAGATGCAGTACTAGATATCACAATAAGTAAAGCGTTTCTTTTCGGAGCAGCATCTAACGAAGCTATCGCTGTAGATGACGAGGGGAACGACACAGACAAGTATATATATTCTATTCAAATTTGTTTAGGACCATTAGTAATTACATTAACATATTTAAAATAAAAAAAATGAAACCACAAGACACAGACGAGTATAGAATGACTTACGAATCAACGCTATTAAGCTTAGCTCAAGGAATGGATGTAGAGATACTAGAGTATATCAGAGACGAATACGAGATAGAAGAGATGTACGAAGCCTGCCTTGCTATGACTACAGCTATAGAGCAGTACAGAACTTTTAATGGCTTCTCTAAAATAAAAATACCTAAAAATTTGGATAATTAACAAATAATACGTATATTAGCAATATGAGAGATTATAAACAACTACAATACCTAGCAGACTTCAATGCCACCTCTGAGATAGTACTCAAGTGGCTAGATGCTAAGCCTGATAACAAAGAACTGCAGCTTATATCTAGAGCTTTATTCAATATGAGCATATATGTAAGCAGCTTAGAGCTTGAAAGACGTGGATTCGACATGACTTATCAAGACACAAGAGATAAGCTCTTAGAAGCCCTTAAAACCATTAAAGAATTAGAGTCTGAATTACCTACAGAGGCAGATAAGAAGTTCACAGCATTAACAACGAGCGATAACAACGCTATAAATTCAATATTATGAGAAAATTTAAGATAGAAGAGGCAAAAGAGAAGGATTATTACATTCTGACAGTATCAGGAGTAAATTTAGGGCGTTTTGAGAGATCAGAGCTTAGATACTTAATAGAGACGATAGATAACACAATAAATGTAGGACTATAATGGCAATAAGATTTGAAACACAGCAGGACGTAGATAGAGAGGTTAAGGCTATAGAGGTTTTATGCTCTAAATACGGTTTTACATACGAGAAGCTCGGTAAATGGGACCTAGACTTCAGAATATTCAGAAATAGAAAGTTTATAGGTTATGTAGAAGTAAAGGGACGTAATAAAGACATAGCTAATGCTTATAGCTTACCACTTGCAAAAAGAAAGTATAAAAAGATGATGATTGAAGAGGGTCATAAAGTAATTGTATGGGCTTGCTATGATGGTATTATCTTTGGGGACTTATCTAAGCTACTGTATGTAGAAAGACAGGGAGGGCGTAAACCTAGAGAAGGTTCTGCTAATGACGTAGAGATGATGCATTATTATGTAGATCAAGTTAACTTAAATACTATTAAATATGATACTACCAATAAACTTACATACTAGAGAGGGACTGATGCAATTATGGTCGGGCGTACACCTATACCCTAAACAACTACAGATTCAATTAAAGAGAGAGATAGATAGACGTAATAGACTAAGACACCTAAACAAACCCTTTACATACAATGAGAACTAATATACTTAAATATACTATAATAATAGCCTTACTAATAACAGCTCTATCTAATGCTCAGCATAGAGTAGATAAAAGACTTAAACCCTATGTAGATGAGTACTTTAAGATATTAGATGATAATAACATAGACTATAACACGCCTATAATACTTGTAACAGTGTCACATCCCTTAAAAGGCACAGACTACTTAGGAGTAGCTTTAGGTATGCATAACGATAACCTTGTGAATGTTAGAATAAGTCCTAGATTCTTTGAGTTAGATAGAAACTCTAGACTTTGGGTTATGTTTCATGAACTATCACATGATATGTTTAACCTAAGGCATGGGTCAATTAAGCTAATGCATAAAAAGGCATATGATGAGGTTACTTCATTTCAATTAAGTAGAGCTAAGTCTGAGCTTATAAAGCATCTAAAAGGCTTGTAGTGTCATTATGAGAATATAGCTGTTTTTAAATAAAGGGCTATAAATCAAGACTAAGCAAGATGAGAAACTTCATATTAACAGTACTAATACTAGCGGTAGCGTGC
>VMHT01098275.1_pt1 | contig 17986 bp, 17 predicted proteins | sample 4693611 | NCBI WGS metagenome assembly VMHT01 (sample SAMN12280063, study PRJNA550983) | marine metagenome | isolation source: seawater sampled from same location over 5 years 0.02-0.2 micron viral filtrate | place: USA: collected off the coast of southern California halfway between the port... ...
ATTCTTGATGAACAAGGTGTGCTTCCACCGCCACCACCGATAATGATAGAGGCGCAAGGAGAGTATGAAATTGAATATGTGTCTCCGTTATCAAGGGCAATGAAAGCTGAAGAAGGTGTTGGGATTCTCCGCACAATGGAAATGGTTCAGCCAATAGCAGCGGTTGACCCAAGTGTTATGGATAATTTTGATTTTGATGAAATTACCCGCATTCTTGCTGACACAAATGGTGCGCCAAGAAAAATTTTGCGTGGTCAGGATGATATTGAAAATATGCGTACTCAACGAAACCAGGCTCAGGCTATTCAAGCAGGTCTTTCCGCTGCACCACAGGCAGCAGATGCAGCGTTAAAAGTTAGCCAAATTGCTAATCAAGCGCAATTACCGCCTAGCGCATGACAGACGACCATATAAAGTCTCAAAAAGACAGCATTCAAGCGTATAAAGATATATTTAATACGCCACAAGGCCGTGTTGTTCTTGGAGATATGATAAAGGCTTCTGGGCTTTATAGTATTACAGGCGTTCGCCAAGATAGTGAATTGCAACATATGGAAGGAAGCCGCGACATGGTGCGTCGTATCATCCATATGCTTTCTATTGATGAAGATAAATTAACTCAAATAGCATTAGGAGAAGGAGAAGAAGAAAATGAGTGAAGAAACTGAAGGGTCTGTATTAACAGGCAACCCCGAAAGTTCAGCATGGACAGAAGGGTTAGACGATTACAAAGAGACAATTGAAGCAAAAGGCTGGAAGTCAAACGCTGATGTTCTTAAAAGTTACGTTAATTTAGAAAAAACAGTAGGTGCTGATAAAATTACTTTACCGTCTGCTGATTCAAACCTTTCTGAATGGGATGGTTGGGCAAAACTTGGAACGCCTGAAAAAGCAGAAGATTATGCTCTAGCAGCCCCTGACGGCTATGAAACATATGACCAGGGATTATCTGATTGGTTTCGTGAAACAGCGCATGGAGCAAAAATTCCTGCTGTAATGGCACAGCAAATACATGATAAATTTGTTGAAAGAGCAATGCAGTCTCAAGAGGAAGCGCAAGCATCTCATGCGGCGCAACAAGAAACTTGGACAGCAGAATTGCAGAAAGAATATGGAACAGCTTTTGATGAGCGTATTGCAACAGCAAGAAAGGCTGTTCGTGCTTTTGGCTCTGAAGGCTTAATGGATTTGTTAAATCAAACTGGTCTTGGCTCACACCCTGAATTTGTTAAAGCATGGACAAAAATTGGTATGGAGTTAGGTTCAGGTTCGCAATTTAAAGATATGGAAAGTTCAGGAAAATTTGGAACTACGCCGGAAATGGCAAAAGAACAAATTTCTAAAGTTAGGGCAAACCCTGCGTTGTATGACGAATCTCATCCTGAATATAAAATATTAAATGAAAAATTAATTAATCTCCATGAGCTTGCTTATGGAAAAGAAGAAGCGTAAATTTATTTTTAGAATTATCCGATAACCCGTTAGGGCCGGAATTGACTTTAGGAAAGACTAACGGGTAGCGCACGATAGCGCAGGACAGAGCCTGTATTGCAGACAACTCCCCGAAAAAAACTTTAAAACTTAACCACTATAGGAGTTCGTACAATGAGTGTACAAATTACTACGGCAATGGTGGAGCAGTACAAAGGCAATGTCGAACATCTTGTTCAGCAAAAAGGCTCGCGCTTGCGTGACACAGTTTCAGTTGAAACTGTAGTAGGTAAGAATGCGTTCTTTGAGCAAATAGGATCAACGGCGGCGCAATTGCGTACTTCTCGCCACGCTGACACGCCAAGAATGGACACACCCCATGCTAGGCGCAGAGTATCCCTTGAAGATTATGATTGGGCAGATTTGATTGATAATGAAGATCAAGTTCGCTTGCTTATAAATCCGCAAGGCCCATACTCAATGGCAGCGGCTAACGCTTTAGGCAGAGCCATTGATTCAGCAATTGTTACTGCTGCTGATGCAACGGCTTTTACAGGAGTTGCAGGTGGAACGTCAACTTCATATACAGCGGGTAATACCGTTGATGTGCAAGTTGGAATTTCTCCAGCAGCAGATACTGGCCTTAACGTTGGCAAATTAAGAGCCGCTAAACAGGTTCTTGATGCTAATGAAGCTGAAGACGAAGATCGTTATTGCATTATTAATGCTAAACAACTTCAAAACCTTTTAGGTCAAACTGAAGTTACTAGTTCAGACTTTGCAAGTGTGAAAGCTCTTGTAAACGGAGACGTTGATACCTTTTTAGGGTTTCAATTTGTTCGCACTGAATTAATTGGTGTTGATAGCAACAGCGATCATAAAGTTTTATTTTGGCAAAAAGCTGGAATGAAACTTGCCATTGGGGCAGAACCATCCATTAAAATATCTGAGCGTCCTGACAAGAATCACGCAACTCAGGTATTTGCTTCTATGTCAATCGGGGCAACCCGTATGCAAGAAGAATTGGTTGGCTACATTGAATGTGATCCAACATAAGGGGGGGCTGATTAATGGGTACAAAAAACTCAACTCTAGTTAGCAACTTTGAGGCAACACCTCCTGTTCTTAGTGATGCATCCAACTTGCATGGGCGTGTGCGTATCGCTCAAGGCACTGTTGCTTGTGCTGCTGGGGACACGAATGACAATGATATTGTCATGTTGGCTCCAATTCCTTCAAATGCGTCTGTACCGCATGTTTTTATTGCGTCTGATACATTTGGTGGAAGTTGCACATTCAACGTTGGTATCTACACATCGGCGGGTGTGGTTAAAGACGAAGACGTTTTTGCCACGGCTGTTGCTGATGCAGGTGCATTTGCTGACGTTCGACATGAGGCTGCGGATATTAATACCTGTGGTCAAAAAATGTACGAACTAGCGGGTGACTCGACTGATCCAGGCGGGTACTACTATATTGCTGCAACAATGCATGCAGAAGGTGGTACTGGCGGCGATATGTCGTTTGTTATCCACTATGTCGTAGACTAGTTAGGATAGGGAGTGGGTGGCGTTTGCGCCCACTCCTTTTCTTATTTTATTAAGAATATTAGGAATTTTTAAATGGCAACAACTTTTGTTGAAATAGCAAACAGGTCATTAACATACTTAGGAGCAAATCCTATTACGTCTTTGGTTGATGATACTAAGGAAGCGCGATCTTGTAATCGTCTTTACGCACAGACCCTTGACCAGTTGTTGCGCGACCATCCTTGGAATTTTGCTTTAAAACGTGTTGCTTTGGCTGCAAATACAACTGCTCCTGTTTACGAATATACTAATGCATTTGATTTTCCAGATAATTGTTTAAGAATTATTGAAGTAGATACAACGCTTGCATGGGTTGTTGAGGGCCGTCAAATTGTAACGGATGCTGGTGCGCCGTTAAATATTGTTTACACAGAAAGAGTAACAGACCCAAATTTGTTTGATGTAAAATTTATTGAAGTTTATGCGTTGCGTCTTGCAGCAGATATAGCATATGATGTTACTGCTTCACAAACAGTTGCACAAAATGCAGAAAATAAATTTGCTGTTTTATTAAAAGAAGCGCGAATTATAGATGGACAAGAAGCGTTGTCTGCAAGTGAAACAAGCTGGCTTGAATCGAGAACGTAAATGTCTCGCGTTTCAACAATCCAAACAAATTTTACGGCTGGAGAATTATCAAAAGATTTGCACGGTAGAATTGATATTGCCAAATATAAAAATGGTGCAGACACTCTTGAAAATTTTATTGTTCAGCCGCATGGTGGAATTGTTAGGAGACCAGGAACACGTTTTGTTAAAGAAGTTAAAACTTCTTCTGCAAAAACACGGTTAATTCCTTTTGAGTTCTCAACAACACAAGCCTACTGTATTGAAGTTGGCAATCTTTATATGCGCTTTTATAAAGACCAAGGGTCAATTCTTGAAACAGGTCAAAATATAACAGCAGTTACAAAAGCATCTCCAGCCGTTGTAACAATTAGCAGTCATGGTTATTCAAACGGTGATGAAGTTTTTATTACCGGAATTTCTGGTATGACGGAATTAAACGGCAAATATTTTCTTGTTGCAGGAAAAACAACGCATACATTTCAACTAACAGACATTGACGGAAACAATATTAATTCATCGGATTTTGTTACATGGTCTAGCGGTGGAACAGCATCAAGAGTTTTTACTTTAACAACAACTTATCTTACAGCAAATATTCCTACTTTACAATTTGCCCAATCTGCTGATGTTTTATATATAACACACCCAAGTTATACGCCACGAAAATTAACAAGAACAGCACATACTAGTTGGACAATTACCGATGTTGCTTTTACTGATGGCCCATATCTTGAAGAAAATTCAACAACAACAACATTAACGCCAAGTCATACAACGGGAAGTTCACGAACAATTACAGCATCTGCCATAACTGGAATTAATGGTGGGGATGGCTTTCAAACGACAGATGTAGGCCGCCTCATATCCATTGGTCATCAGGCAGCAGCATGGGCAGCCGATACAAGCTATGCAGTCGGTGATGTTAAGCGTAACAGTGGAAATGTCTATGAATGCATTAAGGCTGGTACGTCAGCAAGTTCTGGTGGGCCTTCAGGAGAAGGTGATGAAATTGTTGATAATGGTTGTACTTGGAAATTTCTTAGAGATGGCGGCATCCAGTGGGGTTATGCCACGGTTACGGCAAGAGGAAGCACAACGGAAGTTACAGTTACAGTTAATGCCACATTTGGTGGAACAGGTGGTGAAACAAAATGGCGTTTAGGGGCATGGTCAGGCACTACTGGGTATCCAGCTACTGTTGCATTTTTTGAACAAAGATTATTTTTTGCAGGGTCAACTGCTAATCCACAAACAATTTATGGTTCAAAATCAGGAGATTATGAAAACTTTACGCCTGGAACTTTAGACGATGACCCTGTTACTTATACACTAGCAACAGACCAAGTTAATGTTATTCGCTGGTTATCGCCAGGAAAAGTTATGGCTGTGGGTACGGTTGGCGGTGAATTTATTATTTCAGGATCAACCACAGCCGACCCTTTAACTCCAACAAATGTAAGAGTTGTTAGAGAAGGAACAAGAGGTTCTCATAATCATAAACCTGTGCGGGTTGATAATGTTGTTCTTTTTATTCAACGGCAACAGCGAAAGTTACGTGAATTTACTTATTCTTTTGAATCTGATGCTTATAATAGTCCTGACTTAACAATATTAAGCAATCAAGTTGCTAAAGGTGGCATTACTGAAATTGCTTATCAGCAAGAACCTTCAACAATTGTTTGGGCAGTTAAAGCTGATGGACAGCTTGTTGGGATGACTTATCTCCGCGATCAAAATGTTGTGGCTTGGCATCGGCACAAACTAGGTGGCGTGTCGGGAGCATGTACTATTACCGTAACGGATTACGCAAATATTGCTACAGGTGCAACTTTAAAATTAACAAAATCAGATGGCTCAACTGTTACTTTTACTTGCCAGGGGGCTGGAAGTTCACCATCACCAGAAACAAATAAATTTTTCCACAATGAATCAAATAATACAACAGCAGATAATATTTATACTGCTATTAATTTACACGCTGATTTTACGGTGGCTAATCCTGCTGCTAATGTAGTTACGGTTACAGAAACAACTAGATTAGGAGTTAATCCATTAACTGTTGTTTCTAGCGATACAACAAGACTTGCAACAACTGACCAGGGCATTGCTTTAGTTGAAAGTCTTTCAATTATTCCGTCCACAACATCTGGTGAAGACGAATTATGGATGATTGTGCAACGTACCGTAAATGGCTCAACACGACGATATGTTGAGTTTATGGATGCACGTTTTGACCTTGATGAAGGAAAAACACAGGATACAGCATTTTTTGTTGATAGTGGATTATCGTATGATGGTAGCGCAACAGCAACAATATCGGGCCTTGACCACTTGCTTAATGACACAGTTCATTTTTTAGGCAATGGAGATGTTTATTCAACACAAGCAATAACAGGATATTCGGTTGGTTATTCTGGCTTGTCGTCAATATCGCCAACGGTAGAAAAAGCTCAGATTGGATTGCCGTATTATTCCACCATAAAGACATTAAGGCCGGAAGCTGGTTCAGATGATGGGGTGGCTCAAGGAAAAATAAAAAGAGTTTTTGAAGTAACAGTAAGATTTATTCAGACGTTAGGGGCATTTGTTGGCCCGTTAACATCAGAATTGGATGAACTTCAGTTTCGTCAGGGTAGTGATCCTATGGATAGCGCACCACCGTTATTTACGGGCGACAAAACAATTAAGTTTCGTGGTAGCTGGGAATCTGAAGGCCAAGTTGTTGTTCAGCAAAAGCAACCATTGCCTATGCATATTGCAGCAATTATTTTAAGATTAATTACAAATGATGGGTGAATAATATGTGTCCTTCTATTTTTATCGGAACTGCTGCCGGTTCAGGAGCAGGTTTAATTGGGGCTGCTGCTTCTCATGCTTCTTTCGCAACACCAGGATTATTTGGAACATATGGTATAGGGTCAGCACTTTCAGGGGCATTTTCTGCTTTATCAAATATAGGACAGGCTTTTAATGCTGTTGGGTCATTAACAAGTGCATATGGTAATGCTTATCAGGGCCAAGTTGCTGCTGCAAATATGCAATACATGGCTGGAATGGCAAATTATAATGCAAAAGTTGCAGAAAATAATGCGTTAATGGCAAAAAGAGCAGGGGAAGATAGGGCTGATATATTTTCTTTAAGAGCAAGAAGACTTCTTGCAAATCAGAAAGTTGCTTATGCTAAAGGTGGTGTTGTTATTAATCAAGGTACTCCACTTGATGTTGCAGCGGATACGGCGGCTGTAGCAGAACAGGAACGACTTGCTATTCTTTATGGGGCTGAAACGCAAGCAGGAGCTTATACAACGCAAGCACAGCAACATGCCGCTTCTCAACAGCGTTATATAGTAAATGCTGCTAATGCAGAAAGGTCAGGTTATACAAGTGCGTTAGGTTCACTCGCTTCAGGGGTTTATACAGGATATATGTATTCTCCTGGCAGAAGTTTATTAGCATAAGGTTGTAAGTATGGCTAGAATCCAATCGTTAACAAGACAAACACAGTTGCCGTCACAAACAGGCGTTCCCTCTCCGCGCCCTGTTACAATTCAAGATACAACAGGTGTGGGTTTACAAAAATTTGGTGATGTAATACAGAATGTTGGACAAAATCTTTTAACATTTCAATCTGAAAGAGAAGCCACTGAAGCAACAAAAAACGCTATTTTAAAAACTAATGAACTTATAAAAAAAATGGATACAGGAGAATATCTTTCGTGGGAAGAAAATATTCCAAGTGCAACGCCTCCAACAATAAACGATTTACAGCAACGATTAGAAACTATTTATGCTTCTAATTCTGATGGGTTATCTCCTGCTGCTTTAAATAAATTTCAAAAAGATTTTTCTTCTCTTTCTGCAAAAACAGAAATAACTATTAAAACAAATGCAATTACAAAATTAAATGAAAAATTACTTGGTGAAGCATTAAAAAGTCTTGATGATATACACGAAATATTTAAAACAACGGAAAATACAACAACATACCTTCCTTTAGAGTTAGATAATTCTAATAATTTTAAAGAATTAGTATCTTTAGGTGTTTTAGAAATAAATTCCCTTGTCAAAAATAGAATTATTACTGCGCCAAAAGGAGAAGAATTAAAATCTAGTTTTAAAAATAAAATGAAAACAACTTTTGGAAATAACAGTTATAGTAATTTTTTTTCAGAAGCAAATGAACAATTAAATTCTATAGATAGATTAACAACAACTAGTGATATAAAAAATTTATTAGAAAAACTAAAAACATCAGGAGAATTTGTTGTTTCTTCTGAAGTTATAAGTGAAGCTGATTTAACTAAACTTTTAATTAAACATGAAAAATTGTTAAATACTAAACTTATAAAAGAAAAACAAAATTCTTTAATCTTATTAACTGAAAATTATAACCCTAATTCTGGGTTAACTGTTAAGAATTTTAGTAGTTTAATAATTAATGATTTAGTAAATAGAAATGTTAATCGAACAGTAACTAAAGAAGATTTAGATATTTATAATTCATTGTCTTCTAGTGAAAAACGAGAAGTACGTAAAAAAATATTTGGGGCTGGAACAGATTTAGAACAACAACAATTAGATATGAAAGAAACTGAAAAACAAGTAGAAGACGAAATTTTTAAAAATACTCAAGATAAAATTTTAAATCCAAATTCTGATTTAAGTGATGAAGGTAATCTTTTGGAAGAAATAAGAAATGTTAATTTACCTGCAACTGGTAACGTAAGTAGACAAGCATTAATTAATTTTTTCTATAAAATTAAAAACAATAGAGTAAATAAAAATTCAGAGCCAACAAAAAAACACAATGAATTATATGTAAGATTAATGGAACGAACAGCCTTACCTACAAATGATCCAAATTATTTAGATGAGGCAGGAGTTAGGAAGTTAATCCAACTTGGAGATGATTATCCATTACCTATAAGTGGAAATAGCAACATTAATCTTCAAACTGTATTAGACCACGCAACAAAAAGGGATAATTTAAATAATGCAAGATTAAAAGAAACAAAAGAAACTTTAGGAAGAATATTAAAAAAACGTCTTCAACAAAATGAAGAAGGAGAGCGTACTCCAGCAGGAGATGCTTTGTATGAGCAAGCATTTGCTATGTTAAATCAACAAATTACTGAATCGCTTAAAACAAAATCAGTAGAAGATGTATTAAAAGACCCAAAATTTAAAACCAATAGTGTAGAACAACAACAGTATCTTGACTATTGGAATAATAAAATAAAATCGCGAATAGAAAGAATGCTAGATGTCAGAGACAAATTTTCGAACCCAATAGGCACTGCACCGCTAAATGTACCATTTGATAACTTTAAAAAGAAATTAAAGTTTATGATGAGCAGAGACCCAAAGACAGGTAATTTGAATTTTCCAAATTATGCAGAAATGGCGGCGAAATATTTAGGTAGTCCTGAAGTTTTTGGTAGACCCATAAGTGTTGAAGCAGCAAAAAATTATATAGAAAGCTTTTTTCCAGATTGAATAGAACCTAATGAGGGTAAAAAATAATAATGGCTGAAATTGAATCACAAAAAAAAGGCGCATTTAATATTCCACCTCATTTACAAGCTGGAGTGCAAAGTCTTATTGATGCTGGGGAATCTGAAGAATTTATTAAAGAAATTATTGCTGAATTTTCATCTGAAGACTATTTGCCTAAAGATGTTTCTAATAAAGAACAAAAACCAGAACAAAAACCATTAGTAGAAACTCCACAATTAGAAGATGTTTTTGCTGATAAAAATAAAAGTCTTCAGCAAGAAGAAGAACCTGGTGTAGCAATGGAACTTGTGCGTGGACTTGCTCAAGGTCTTCAACGTGGAATAGATGCTGCTGGAAGACTTATCCCTATTCCTGAAACAGAAATAGGTGAAAAGACTGTTACAGATTTAACTGGTTTAATGCAAGCTACAACTGAAAAATTTGGGCTTCCTGCAACAGAATATGAATTACCTACTACTACAACAGGCAAGATTACTTCCGGTTTTACTCAGACATTATTAGGTTTTATTCCTGCAATGAAAGCAATAAAAGGAATAGGCGTAACAAATCGTTTTATTCAAGCAATATTTGGTGGTGCTATAGGAGATTTTGTTGTTGGTGACGAAGAATTAGCAAAAGGAATGCTTAATGTTATTGACATGATTCCAGCGGAAATGGGGGGAGACACAGCAGATAAAATTGTTGATGTTATTGATGATTGGGCTGATGATGATGAAAATGGTGGTTATGATGATTTAAAAGCTAGAACAATTAATGCACTTGGTGGTATTCCCATTGCGATAGCAGCAGATAGAGTATTAAAAGTTGCAGGAATTGCAGCAGAATCTGGGAAAGAAACTTTAAAAAGATTTAGAGATACTCTCCATACACGGTTACGAGGAACAGATGCACCTTCAACATTAAAATCAACTAATGAACAAACTTTATCTAAAGCACATAATGTTATTAGTAAACATGTTTCAAGAGAAGGAAGTCCACGCAAAGGTGCGCCAATATTTTCAAAAATATATGAAACGTTTGTAAACAAACTTAATCCTATTAAAAAAATTCAACGGGAACTTGCAGAAGGTCGTGAGCTTCCAATTAATTTACGTCCTTACGAACAAGCTAGATTACAAGTATCATCTATGAATAAAGCAAATTTATTCCTTGAGCATGAAGTAAGAAATTTTTTAACTGGAAAAGTTGTAGGGCCAGGATTAAGACAAATATTAAAACCTATTGCTAATGATGGGGTTCAAGTAAGAAGATTTAGTGATTATGCAGTTGCAAAACGTGCATTAGAGCTTATGGGCCGTGGTATTAAAACAGGATTTGAAAAAAACAAAGTTGAACTTGAAAAAGTAATTAATGAAAATGCAAAAAACTTTGAACCTATTTTTCGTAATGTTGTAGAATATCAAAATAATGTATTAACTTATTTAAAGGATAGTGGTGTTTTAAGTAATAAAATGTTTTCTGCTATTAAAGAAGCTAATAAAGATTATGTTCCATTTTTTCGTATATTAGATAAAGAAGGTAGTAGTGGACTTTCTAAAAAAATATTTAATCCTATTCGTACTATTAAAGGGTCAGATCGTGAAATTATTGATCCTTTAGAAAGTATTATTAAAAATACTTATGTATACGTTCAAATGGCAGAACGTAATAATGTTGTTAAAACTTTACATGATCTTGCTAAGTCAAGTAAAAAAGGTGCAGATTTAGTTAAAGTTTTACCAATTAAATCTAAACCTATTTCCATAAAAAATAAAGAACTTGAAAAAGCTATTGAAAAAGCAGACCCAGATAGTGAAATGTTAAGTTTATTACAACAATTTAGTGGAAAAGGTAAATTATTACCTGACGAAATTGAAGTTTTTCGGACAATTGGTCAATCTAATTTATCAAATACTATTAGTTATATGAATAAAGGTAAGAGAGTTGTCCTTGAAGTTGATGAAGATGTAGCAAAAGCATTAAAGGGAATGGATGAAGAATCATTAAATATTGTCTGGCGGTTGTTATCTGTTCCTGCAACAACATTACGAGCAGGTGCTATTCTTGATCCAGATTTTTTTATTCGTAATTCAATAAGAGATAATGTTACTGCTGCCGTATATAGTGGCAATGGATTTAGACCTTGGTTAGTTGATTTTATTAGTGGGTTTAATTCTTTAAGAAAGAAAGATAAACATTTTAAAGATTGGATATATGGGGGTGGAGCGCAAGCAACTCTTGTATCAATGGATAGACAATATTTACGAGAAAGTCTTTCTAAAATAATAGATAGTGGAGATATGTATTCTTCAGTTATAAATGTTGTTAGATCACCATTAGAAATTTTGCGAGTATCAACAGAATTTTTAGAAAACTCAACACGACTTGGTGAGTTTAAACGTGCTATGGAGCCAAAAGGAAAACAATTAGAATTAAATATTCCTGCTACAAAAGAAGCTATGCAAGAAGCAGCGTTTGCATCACGGGAAATTACTTTAGATTTTGCTAGGCGTGGCTCTGGAATGAAAGGTTTAAATATGTTGTCTGCATTTTTAAATGCAAGAGTTCAAGGATATGATAGATTTGCACGGGCAATGTATGACAATCCTATTCGCACTAACGCTAAAGCTGTTATGTATATTACGGCTCCATCTATATATTTATGGAGGCATAATAACGCAACTCCTGAACGTGCTAAAATATATAATGGTCTTCCTGCGTGGCAAAAAAATTTGTTTTGGATTTTTATTAATGATGATGGAGATGTTTTTCGTATTCCAAAACCATTTGAATTAGGTGTGCTGTACGGAAGTGTTCCAGAGCGCATTCTTGATGCATGGAAAGGAAAAAGAAAATTAGAAGATATTCCACTAGATTTATTAGAAGCTATGGGACTTGATGGAGATTCTCTTATATCAAGTATAACGCCAACAGCAGCGCAGCCTATAATAGAGCAAGCAACCAATTATTCATATTTTAAAGGTCGTAGTTTAGAGCCACGATCTTTGTCTGATCCAAGCACTGCTCCTTTAGCACAAGATCGTTTTACATTATATACTTCTGAAACCGCAAAAAAAATTAGCATGTTATTTGGCGATGCAGGTATTCCAGTTTTAGAAAATTTAAGTCCAATTGAAATTGAAAATTATGTAACTCAATGGACAGGTGGACTAGGTAGAAAATTTATAGAATATATTTCTGATCCTTTAGGAAAAAAACTTAAAGTATTTCCAGAAACAATTGAACCAGAAATTGAAGGACTTCATTCTATCCCTTTTGTAAAAGCATTTCTTATTCGTCAACCAAGTATAAACTCTCAACCTATTACTGATTTTTTTAAACGCAAAGATGAATTAATGCAAATAGTTAATAGTTTTAAAAAACGTGAAGATGAAGCAGATATAGAGGGAATTGAAAAACTTATTAATTTAAAATCAAACAAAGGATTATTAGGACTAGAGTTAGAAAAATTTTTAACAAAAAGTCAATCTGACATTTCAGAACAATTTAATCTTATTTCAGACACATATAAACATCCAAATCTTTCTAAAACAGAGAAAAGGTTAATAATAGACAATGCTATGATTGCAATGAACTCTATAGCACGTTCATCAAATAAAGTAATAGATACAGCAGAACAATCTCTTAAAGAATGGAAAAATAATATTGGCAAATAATTTTAGATGTAATATTTACTGTACGATAACAGGAGACATACGATGACCGTAAGCAGTACCACAAAAACAGTTTCTTACACAGGGAACGGTAGTACCAGTGCTTTTGCTGTAACATTTCCATTTATGGGAACGGGTACAAGTGCAGAAATTATAGTTGTGGAACGGGTTATCGCAACAGGTGTTGAGACAACAAAAACAAATCCTGACCATTATTCGGTAAGTGGTGGCAATGGCAGCACGGGTACGGTAACAGCAGCCTCTGGATCAATTCCTGCTGACACTAAACAATGGCACATTCGCCGAAACACAACGGTAACGCAAACAAGTGATTATGTTACCAACGACCCTTTTAGTGCAGACACATTAGAAACAAATCTTGATCGATTAACAATGTCTGTTCAAGACCGTGAACGTGCATCTGATTTAAGTTTTGCTTATAGTGACAGTTACACAGGAGATGCTTCAACCGTTGTTCCAGACCCAGTTGCATCAAAGCTGCTTGGATGGAATGCCGCCGCCGATGCTTTAGTAAACTCATCTGAAACAGCACTTCCCGCTGCATTAACTGCGTCTAATTTTATTCAAGTAAATTCGGGTGCAACAAATTATGAGATGAAAACCGCTGCACAAGTTTTTACCGCATTACTTAACACCGAAGGTAATGGCATGATTGCTCATGCTGGTAGTGGAGCCGCTGAACCTAGAACCATTACTGGCACAAGCAATCAGATTACGCTAACCAATGGTAACGGTGTTAGTGGCAATCCAACTATTAGTATACCCGATGCTATTACGTTTACAGGAAAGACTGTAACAGGGGGTACTTTTTCAAGCATGGTGGCAACTTCAACAATGGCAGGTGATCCGTCATCATCCATGCATATTGCCACAAAACAATATGTAGACGGTTTATTAGCTGGCCTTGCTAAACGCTCTACTGTTAGAGCAGCAACCACGGCAAACATTACAATTGCTACCGCACTCAACAACGGAGACACTCTTGATGGTGTAACCCTAGCAACTAACGACTTAGTTTTAGTCAAGGATCAAAGCACTGGAAATCAAAATGGTATCTACGTTGTGCAAGCAAGTCCTGCAAGGGATGACTTGTTTGATAGTTACGATGAACATTGTGGTGCGTTAATTCATGTTGAAGAAGGGTCAACAAATGCAGACAAATTATTTCATTGTACATCTAACACTGGGGGTACTTTAAATACCACATCAATAGTATTTGCTAACATAGTTCCAGGAAGCGGCGGCACTGTTACATCAGTTGTTGGTGGAACAGGATTGTCTGGTGGTACAATTACTTCTTCTGGTACTCTTGCTTTAGATATTAATTCTTTATCAACTGAAGCAACATTTGATACAACCAATGACTTTATTCCCTTTTTTGATGCAACAGATAGTGCTGCTAATAAAGGAACTATTGCTGGTGTTGTTGGAAGTGTTGGTATTGTGCAGGGAACACATACGATTTGGGTTCCAGCCGGAGCCATGAGACCTACAGTTTCTAATGGCTGTGCCGCTATTACCGATGCAGAAACAACTGCTGGTAGGCCCGATATGCAAGTCTTAGATTTTGATGATGGTGCCGATGAACATGCCCAGTTTCAAATTTCATTTCCAAAATCCTGGAATGAAGGAACCATTACATTTTCAGTTTATTGGACAACAACTGCTACTGACACCGATGGGGTAGCTTGGGGGTTACAGGGAGTTGCAGTCAGCGATAACGACACAATTGATGTAGCGTATGGAACAGGCGTTGTTGTTACTGATAACGCACTATCAGCAGCTGAAGATTTGATGGTTACAGCAACGTCTGGAGCCGTAACAATTGCAGGGTCACCCGCTGTTGGAGACATTTGTTATTTTCGGATTTATCGTGATGTCTCTAATGGTACTGATAATATGACTGAAGATGCAAGATTGATAGGCTGTAAAATCTACTACACTGTTGATGCAAAGGATGACAGCTGATGTTCTTATCACCGATGGATGGCATTGGCTTTGGTGCTGTTGCAAGTGCGGGGGGAGCAGCAGCGGTAACTCTTGAACATTGTGATGCATCAAGCAGTCACACAGGTCAAGCAAGCAGTAATGCAATAACTTTTTCAAATGTTGATTTAGGCACTCAGGCTTTAGACAGAGTAACTGTTCTTGGAATAACTACAGATAATGGAAACGGTGTCCCAATCACCTATGAAATAGAAAATACAGCGGGAACATTAGTTAGTTGTGCTAATATTATTGCAGCGGCACCATCAGGGTCAGGTGGCCCATATCCTACAAGCTATGCCGCTGGTGGTTCGCCCGCTGCGTCAACTAGTCATACTTGCAGTTTATATAGTTTGGCGACACCTTCTGGTAGTTTTAGCGGTACAGGTGATATTAAGTTCACATTCGAAGGCAATCCGTACGTTGCGCTAGTGATTTATGCTTTATATAACGCATCGGAAGGTCATATTCACAAAACTTTTCACAACAGTTCAACAGCAACTTTTCAAATGGACATTCCTGCTGGTGGAGCAGTCATAGGAGTGTGTGGGGGTATTGGCGATCAAGCTGGAGCGTGGTCAGGGGATGCTGATGCACTAACTGAGAATAAAGATAATATGAGTGCTAGTGGGAATACTCGATTATATTCAGCAAGCAATACTTATGCAGCGCAGTCTCTATCGCATGAAATTGTTTTTACACCAGCATCGGCTCACACTGAATTTGCCAGAACGTGCGTAGCATTTCCACCAAACAATAGAATATCGAGGGCATTAGTCCACACAGAGAGAACAGGGGCGGCCGCTACAGCGTACACTTTTAGCAGTTGTCCGTTAGGCGTAGGAAAAATTATAGTGTGCGGTCTAATATACGGTGCAGATGCTGACATTGCTTCTATTACGATTGATGGCACTACTGCAACATCGCTTGCTGTGTCTACACATGATACATACGGCAGATTATTTTTATATCAAGTAAATGGAAACACTTCAGCTACTGGAGACATTGTTGTTACAAGTGATAGTGGTCAATCAAGATGTGGCATTATGGTGTATTTAGTTAAAAATGCTGCAGATTCAGCTTCGGATACTCTTGAGGTGTCAGCATCAACTAATCCAAGTGGGACTATTGATGTTCCAGAAGGAGGGATGCTGTTTTCAGTGATTGGTGGTAACAACGGTGAAACTCCTTCAGCATTAACAGGGGTTGATTTTGATGGAATTGTGGGAACAGAAAGCGTTTATACTGTCGGCCATCCAGAAAACGTAGCAGTATCGGCAAGCCGATGGTATCCTTCAGCTTCGTCTGGCGGCACGGTGTCGGCAACTGCGTCACAGCTTAAATCTTTATCTGCTGTTAGCTTTGCAGAGGCAATATGAAAGTTAACAAAAAAACAATTAAAGATGTTAATGAAGCGTATCAAAAATTTCACGATGCAATTCCAAAAAACATTTCATCAACAGAAATATTTAGTACAAAAATTCCAGATGAATTTACCCACCGATTTGTGATTGGCGGTTGTTTGTTTTTAATTTTTTGTATTTGTTTAGCGTTTTTAATCTAATAAAGGATTAATTATGATTTCACTTTTAGGTAGTCTTTTGGGATTTGGCACAAGTTTTCTTCCGAAAGTCATGGATTTTTTTCAAGATCGTGCTGATAAATCCCATGAGTTAAAAGTTATGTCTTTGCAAATTGAGCAAGCAGAGCGTGTGGCACAAATTAAACTAGAGCAAATTAATGTTGAAGCAGATGTGCGAGAAATTGAAAGTTTGCACAAATCAATGCAACCAACAGGAGTGCCGTTTATTGATGGTTTGCGAGGTTCAGTGCGTCCAGTAATAACGTATTGCTTTTTTGCGTTATTTATTTTTGTTGAAGTTTCTGCATATTTATCTTTAACCGCTGCGGGAGTGTCATCGTTAGATGCGGTTGATGCTGTTTGGACAGATGAGGTTATGGCACTGTTTGCCGCTGTCATTTCCTTTTGGTTCGGCGGTAGAGCATTAAATAGAAAAAAATGAGCTATCTCGATAGTCTTGTTGAAAAATCTCTTGAAGAACAAAAGCATATAAATGCAAGTGGGTTACACATCATCAAACAATTTGAAGGGTGGAGCGCAACACCTTATCGATGCCCTGCGAACATTCCAACCCAGGGATGGGGGTTCACCCGTCTTCTTAACGGCTCAAAGGTTAAAATGGATAGCCCAGCATTATCCAAAGAAGAGGCGGAAGTTATACTTAAGCATGAACTCAACCATTTCGAAAGGGGAGTTCGTCGTTTGGTTAATGTTAAATTAAATCATAATCAATTTTCAAGTCTTGTGTCATTTTCGTTTAATTTAGGCTTAGGCAATCTACAAAATTCCACACTAAGAATGAAATTAAATCGTGAAGACTATGATGGCGCAGCAGATGAATTTCCAAAATGGCGAAAAGCTGGCGGTAGAATATTAAAAGGATTGGTTCGCCGTAGAGCCGCTGAAAGGAGTTTGTTCCTTGCATGAAATACTTTTTCTTACTTTTATTATTATTCTCATCGGGCAAGTTATTAGCTGAAGATAAAATTATTCCGCTAGGTTCGGTGAATGTAATTCATCAATGTTATGATTCTAAATCTTTAGATACAGCACTGCAACGTTCGTCTGAAAAGTTGCGGTTGCAAATGGTTGGGCAAAAAGCTAACACGCTTTTAGAAATTTGGTATGATGAGGGCGGCGAAAAATGGACGGCACTTGTTAAAACGAGAATGCCAAATGGACAAGATGTTAGTTGTATTGCAGCAGCGGCTACCAAAGGCGCAATCTTACGAACCTACGATGTGATAGAACGGCATCTTCACTAATGACTTGTAGAGTAGCGAGAAAACCAATGTCTGAAAACGATAAATATTTAGAAGCGTTCCCACTAAAATTAGAACATTTAGAGGGAAATCAAGAAACTGAAAATGCAAAAGATGTGGCAGCATCGTTGGATAAACATGAAGCTATCTGCACTTTGCGTCATACGGCAATCAATGCCAGATTGCGTAGGATCGAATTGGTTTTAATTTCAACCGCCGCAATGCTTATTACGATTTTACTACAACGAGTCGGGGTGCTTTGATGGATAACCATGAAAACGATTATTTAAAAACTTCAACAGTTTTTTTTGTTGGCGTTGCTGCTGGGTGTATGCTTACGCTGTTAGTGGGATTTTAAAATGGATAAGATACTTA
>VMHT01212386.1_pt1 | contig 17985 bp, 22 predicted proteins | sample 4693611 | NCBI WGS metagenome assembly VMHT01 (sample SAMN12280063, study PRJNA550983) | marine metagenome | isolation source: seawater sampled from same location over 5 years 0.02-0.2 micron viral filtrate | place: USA: collected off the coast of southern California halfway between the port... ...
TGGCCTAGGCCGAACAGGGCATCAAAGGCATCACCTTCCTGGCTGAGTGCCTCCCTCTCCTTCTGGATAATATCATCATTAAACAGGTCTCTAGCATATCGGGCCTCATCGAAAGAAACACCGTTAGAGAAATCAAAATATAGTTTCTTACCTACTTGACCTACCCTGTTCTTAGAGAATTCCATATACCTTCTACCAGAGTTTTCAGAGCCTTCCCAGTTTAATTCCATCATACTAGTGGTCATGTGTTTTAGTTTGTTCGAGCCAACGAAGGTACCACCTTTCGATAACTGGAGGATGGTAACAAAGGTAGTGTAGATTTTAGATTTGTTATTACCTTTATTATGTGACATCATCAGGTCTAGGAACCACTTCTCAGTCTTAGATCGGGTTAGACCACAGGCCTCCTTAACGGTATCATTAACCTCAGTATAGGAGTCAGTAAGTACCAGGTCCCAGCCTTCGTTTAATACGGATTCAATAACACCTTTAGGGCACTCATCGGTATAGTCACCTAAGAATAAGATTGGTAGCTGACCCCAGTGAGGAAACCTCTTTAGGTATCTGGCCATGTCTATCTGATTCATCTCTGCCGAAATAAAAAGAGCCTTCTTACCCGACTCGTGGAGGTTGGACATAAGTTCGAGAAGAACTGTAGTCTTACCTACACCTGGAGCACCAGCTGCCATTACGTTTGAGCCTGGCATAAAGCCACCTTCAGTACTCGCAAATTTATCAAAGATAGTATCTGTTGGTAGTGGTTGGAACAGGGAGTCGTCGATGGTTATATCGTCTAGTTTAGTTAGCTTGATAGGACCTTTGGCTTTAGGCTTAACAGATACTTTGTAAGCGCCAAAATAGTCTTTAGAAGACGACCAACGAGTGTCGGTTACGGTAACTATCCTGCCTTGTTGCTTGCCAACCCACTTAAAGCGAGGGTGGTCTTTTGTAATTTTAATACTTTCGCTAGTCTCGGTCCCTTTGAGGGTGAAACTGCCTTTTGTTTTGTGAACTGTGTATTTAATCATGTGTGTTTGAATTAATTATCTATAGCTAATATACTAAATAAATCTGACCCGAAAAAACTTTTAGCTGCTTTTTTTCGAACTTTTTTCAAAGCTCGCAACCAGCATTAATAGGCCTAGTGTAGAGGCCATAATAAAGAAACCTAGTGCATTGGCCTCTCCAGCAAACTGGATATAGTCATCGATTTTGTAAGTGATTGTCATATAGGCTAGAGTGAACGCCAATACGGACATTAAGAATGGGAATACGTTAATAGTTACTTTCATTGTTTTTACCAATTGTTTATATAGCTAATATACTAAATTCCGGCGACAAAAAAAAACTTTTAGGCAATTATTTTCAAAAAAAAAGGGAGGGTCCAGGACCCTCCCATACAATGATGGAACCTTTTGTTTCACTAGAGTCGGCCTCTGGGAGCCAAGCTATTGCTTTCTCCGATTAGACCACTCATCTAGTTACTTATTAGTTCAATAGAGCGCCAACCTGGGCAGTGCTGGTTAGTGCACTTTTGCCGAATGGGTTAGGCATCTGATTTTCATGATCGAACTGAGATTTACCAAACAGGTTACCAGCCTGTACCATCATTGTTGTAGAGTCTGAATCTTGCATATTGCTAGTGATGAGGTCACTTCCGTGAGTAGCAAAGTGCGTCAGACCATTTAAGACTGACCATACGGATTGGTTCGTCTTAGCTCCTTGGCTCTGTTGAGCTGTCATACCTGTTTCAAATCCAAGTTTAGAGTAAGCTGCTTCATTTTGACTCAACGGAATCCAGTTATCAGATTTATCACCTGCAAAAGGTTTTATCTGATTGTGAGCCCACTTCATCTCTCTCATAGAAGCTGGGGTAGAGTTAGCTACTCGCACTCGGTCTGCAAAGGCATTCGGAGCATAGTTGTTTTTTCGTAGTCCATTTAAATTCTCAAAGAACTTTTCCATAGAAGTATTATCGAGGGAATGCAGGGTATAGGCTTCCTCAGCTAGAGAAGTGGTAAGACCATTGGTACACCACATACGATTAACATAGGGGAGAACCTGAAACCCTGTAATCGGGGAATTCTTGAAAGAAACACCACCGGTAAAGACCTCATCAGATAAACCTTTAACTTCAAAATTAGCCTTTGGATTAAAGGCATTAATTTGAACTATTCCAGATTTAGGATCGACAGACCAGTTAGTGACATCAAAGCCCTGACGGTCGATAATACCTTCCGCAACATTTAAGAATTGTTCGTTGGAGATACCTCCACTTTCATCCTTACGAAAAGCAACAACTGATTTGCTGATTGGGTTAAGTACCAGGGTTACCTGATTTAAACCACCAGCATTCGACGCCATAGCGTCTTTAATACGATTAATAAATTGAGCTTTAGCCTCTGGATTAAAGAGCTTCTCAAATTTACTAGCGAATTGTTGACTCATACCAAGCATTCTCAAGAGAGATTTGAATGCATCATGAGTTATTTTAATTTGTTTACCCTGATAGATGATAGTATCTCCGTTGACTAGATTAATATCACGGAAAGAGACTGTCTTACGCAAGTTCTGCGCTTCCAGGGTTTCTTTTTTCTTGTTGGCAACGATGCCAGATGAGAGAGTTGTAATTGACATATTTACTTTGATTTAATTATTATACGATTTATTAAGCGTTTGTTTCAGCATAAAATGATTTAAACTCACTATTGCTGAGGTGAGTAGCCTGACCAAATTCTAGTTCATGTTCTATATACTCGAACTTCTCAGCTACAGAGGACTTAGAGGCAACCAGCTTCTTTAGGACCTCGACAGTAGCCGACTCGTCATATAGCAAATAGTCAGTTTCAAAATCCTCGATAACGAAGGTATGACCTCCCTTGGGCTTCCAGTAAGGTTGTTTACTGCCTTCCAGGTTAAAGCCGTCGGCATTGACATTGTAATTTTCGAAGTATTGAGTGTGTATTTTAAGCATAGTTTGTCTTTAAGTAATTATCTATAGCTAATATAACCAATATATCTGAGACTAAAAAATCTAGAGGCCTAAAGTTATTAACAATTTTGCAATTTACCTCTACGGATAAGGCCTGCCTGGCGTCTCATAAAGTAACTTACCTTATCACTATAGTGGGCCAAGCCCATATAGTCCAGCTCCTCTATACACTTATTCACCTTATAGGTATAGTAATCAATCTTGCTCTGGTAACCGTTAGGATATTTCATAGTTATTAGTTATTGTTATAGGGCTAATATACTACAAATCCCTGAGACTAAAAAATATTTAGCCGACTATTTTCAAAAAAAGTGCCCAGGGGGCCCCTCCAGGGCTGCTTCTAGAGGACTAGTCCAGGGGGGCCCTCCAGGGCAACCCTGGGGCCGGCCCTGGGGAGCCCTCTAGGGCCCTTCTGGAGCTCTAGGGCCCATCGGCGTGCCCAAGTTGAATCAAATAACCTATATAGACTAGTAATAATCTACCTATAGGGGTAAAATAAACAGCCTAGAATTTTTTTATATCACCGGAATTTAGTATATTAGCTATAGATAATTAAAACAACATTATATGCCAAACGAGACAAACCAGCCCAGACCAGCCGAATACCTGGATAGGATAAGAGAGTGTCAACAGAAGATACTAGACCTAAAGCTCAACAAGCCCCTAGAACACGCGGCGATCCAGGCCCTTCAGCAGCAGCTAGACCAACTGACCCGACAGGACGGATAAGGACTATGACGGTAGGGAACACAGTTGGCCCCTCCACCTGACGCGCAATTTATCCCAGGGTCTCAGGGGGTCTAGTCCTAGCGGCATGCGTTCTAGAGTTAACTATTAATAATTAGCAATATACGTAATGACTTTGCTAGTTGCGTCAGAATTATCTCGCGCGTAATATACAGCTATTACCTAGAATAACTATATAGAAAGCAAAGTGCCCAAGTGCCAAAAAATTACGTGCGCGAAAAAGCCAATAAAAATACCCTTTTCACAGATAAATAACCTAGTATGAACTTAAGTCCTATAAACAGTTTTAACCCTAGCCCACAAGATAAGATAGCCAGTGCCAGTCAACAAAGAAACGCACAGCTATCCAGTACCTCTAATGCGCAAGCCCAAAACAATCAACAAAACAAACTAGCAGATAGCGAGAAGAGCAAGTCAGATAGTTACACTACCCAAGACTCACAGTCTAGTAGCCTTAATAAGCGCCCAAGTCCAGAACAAGAATCTAACAAAGCGCCGTCACAAGCTAACCAGTATAAACCAGAAGATAAACCCATAACTTCTATAGACCACGCTAAGAGCCAACCTAAATCAACAAAAGACCCTAGACAATCAAAGCCCGCCGCTCCAGCAACCAATAAAACATGGAACGACCATACTACCGAGGCCGCTAAGAGGCGCCAGCAAGACCGTGGAGGTCAAAACCTACCCAAATCCGAAGGCGCCCCCAATCCACCCTTGGAGGATACGGGCAAACCCTCCACCCCACCATCGATGGCCCGTCCAGAACAATCGAGCCCTACTAGTCCCTCACAAAACCCTAAGGTCCCAAAGATCGCCCGTCCTAAGTTCAGCGCACCCCCATCTAAACTACCCCCACCTATCAAGGTGCCTAAAATCCCTAGACTCCGCTTCTAGCCCTACACGTCCCAGAGAACCCCAAGAAAAAAAAGTGCGCGCCCGATGAAACCTTTAGGGTCTCAAGCGGTATAAGGTCTGGAACTAGGCCTCAGTGGAAGGTAGGCACTCTAGCTCAGAGTTGTCTAAGACCTTAAATGGTACGTTTTTCTAGGGAACTGAGCAGTCAGAGGACTCTAATGCTTTTGATACTAGGAGAAAGAGTAAGTCAATAGAGGAGTCGGAGACATGGAACCTCAGCGCGCACCCTTTCTGAACCCTCCACCAACTCCGATATTTCACATGGGCTATTAGTGCCTTGGTACCGGCCCTCTAAGGGATGGGCCTGCCGGCCGGGGTACCTGTATTTAATAGTAGCTCTCAAAGCGTGCGCAGTGCGTAAAAAACGTTTTTTTTGATGTGCTAAAAAAAATTTTCCTGGACATGGAAGCACTTAGATGATGACGGCTGCGAAAATAAAAATTTCCAAATTTCCCTCCAACAACCTCCAAGTAGAAACAAAACTATCAGAGGAATATATAACCTATAAGTAGAATAACGCAATTAATTTAATCTAATAAATAAAGGTGCTTGAGATGATTCATGAGTTGGTGCGCACCTCAACTAAATTTTAACACTATGAAAAACTTTATCCTTGCCGTGTTGATGCTGACGCTAACTTCGTGTGGTGTGCAGTGGCATTTATCAACGACTAATCATGACCCAATCTACGGCCCAACATTGGTGGTGGCCGATGATGTGAAGGTTGACACGCTCAACTACACTCAATTTAAGAGAAAGTTGAGAACCGACTTTTCTTTCAGGTGGGACTATGCTAACTACATGGCAACGCAACCTCTTAGTTTTTATTGGAGAAATTGGAATGTTGGACCACGCTATCTGGGCAATGTTCACGATTTTTGGTGGAACTCTCATCAATACTGGACTGACTGGGCCTTTAACTATCCTTTTAACTCCTATTACTCGGACAGATGGTGGAGACCTAGCAGATGGAACTGGGGTTATGGCGGTGGCTGGTACTCAAATACCTGGAACAATCACTGGTATCAATATGGATATAGTGGCTGGTATGGACACGACTCTATGTTATGGGGAAGCCAGTGGAGAAGGAACAATGTTGGAGTGGCCTATATTAACGGTAGAAGAGGTTCAAACAATGTTATAGTTGGTGGAAGAACTAACGTAATAAAAGATAGAGTTATCGTTAATAAAAACAAACCAAGAAGAAACTTTGTAATTGAAGAAGATGGAGTAAGATGGTATTCTGGTTCAGAAAACGATAATGTAGATAAAGAAGTTATTAAGCCTAGAGTTTACACTAATCCGAATAATGTAATCAATAACAACAACATTAGAGTTAGACCTAACAATAATTCTAATAATAACATTAGAGTGAACCCTAACAATAACAGCAGAAGTATAAATAACAATGTTAGAGGTTCATGGAGACCTAACAATAATTCTAATAACAATATTAGAAGTTCATCTCCACCTGTTATTAATAGAGGTTCAAGTAATATTTCTAGAGGATCGAGCTCGAGTAGTTCAAGCAGAGGAGGTAGAGGAAAGAATTAAATAGCCTTTTCTATCGCTTTCTTGACGGCTGATGCAAATGTAGTTTTACTAAAAGGTAACTCGTCGTTATTTAGGTCTATGAATGTAGATTGTACTTTAGACTTTGCTTTTCCAACTACTTCAATAATCTTACCATCCATATAGATAATCAAGGTTACGATAGTTTCTTTTTTAATTTTAGTAAATGGTCCTAGTTGAATTCCTGTTTGCGGCGCTTCAATCGATTGTACGATAACCTCAACCGGTTTACCTTCTAAACATAAATCATACTTATCAGAGATTATATCTTCTAACATTTGCTTGATTCCAAATGTAATTCTCTTTTGAGTGTTTTTAACTCCAAGAGCACCGTAGTTTTCTTGAATAGAACTTGAAACGTTCTTATCAACAGAAACCTTCTCAACGGTGTAACATTCCTGTGCCATTATTAGGCTTGGAATTAACATTAAAATAAATAGTAATCTTTTCATATCATAATCAGGTAATATAAAGATATATATTTGAGTAATAAAAACAATTCTGGGGAGAGTTAATTAATAGATGAGGTACTTAACAAAAATTCTTATACTTTTTATCCTGGCTAGTAGCACGGCATGGGGACAGTCTACTACTACAGTAAACTTAAGGTCTCTTAAAACCCATTATGGAAATAGTAGTAGTGGAACTGGTTACTCAGCTAATGCAGACTCGCATACAGAGTTTGACAACATGGTTAATCTGAGTTCTGGTGGTACTACACTCCATCTAGACACAACAGTAGATATTCTAAGTCTACAAGGCCCAAGAGGTAATACAGCATGGGACCCACCTAGATGGGGTGGTCAGAGATTTGCAATTATATACACAGGTTGGTTCAAACCTGCTAAAACTGGTAACTACGCATTTAGAAGTAGAACAGACGACTCACATGAGTTTATGATTAAAGGTCTTGGTTATGCAAATGACATTATTACCTTCCACTATGGTTGGAATACATGGTTCACGAGATATAACGTTAATCTAGACAAAAATACATGGTATGAATTTGAAATGAGAATTCAAAACTATGGTGGAGCCTATAATGCACAGTTTCAATATAAGATTCCAAATGGTAGTCAATTTAATCAGCTAGGTGGTAATAATGGTTCTTCACATCCATTTGGAGAATGGTCTGCTACCGATCCTACTGCAGACCCAATCACAGCAAGTGGTTATATTAAAGGAGCAGAAGAACAGGGTATTGCTGGACAAACGGTTTATCTAAAGACACAGAATAAAAATCAACCAGGTTTCTCATATACCACAGCAGATACGGCAACAACAGATTCAAACGGCTATTATTCATTTAATACTACGTTAAATTACAACGATTATGATTTTACAATAGACATCGCTCCGACAATAGGAACACTTACAACTTCAGATATTAACTGGTTTCAAGATAGATTACTATCAGATACAGTTAGTTCTAAAGATTACTGGAGACTTGATGTAAATAATACAGGTTCATTTTCTGCCTCTGACATTTATCTAATGCACCAGAAGAGACAAGGTAACATTTCCAGTTACCCTGGTGGAGGACAAGAAATATGGAACACAAATTCCTGGCAAAACCCGACCATTTGGCCGGCAGTTGCTGCGGATTCAGATGATAAAACAGCTTTTACCGGTTACGGTAGTTGGTCGCTCTTTGATTTAGCCAACGGAAATCAAACAACCTTTTATGTCATACGAGCAGGACATAAAAACTAAAAATAATAAAATTATCACACATGAAATTAAAAAACATTCTTCTAACACTGGCTTTAGCTATCAGTGCAATGACTGTCTTCGGGCAGACGACTGCGCCTGATGCAACAAAGCCCTATGTTATTTTTGATTCAACGTACACTTTAGAATCTACTGGCTCGAGCTCAAACACTGAGTTTGATATTTACTATGATAACACGTCTGGTAACGCAGTTAAAGGTATTCAGTTTTCGTTTAATTATGATAACGCAGTATTTGATGAACCAACAGTAGCATATAACAATACATCTGGCCCTGCTGGATATTTGTCGTATGACGTTGATTCAACAAACGGAGTAGTAAAAGTAGTATGGGTTTATACTGGAGCATCTACCACTTTCGATATGATTGCTGGTAATATGTTTACAGTAAACGCACCTTTTCTATCAGGTTACACAAACGGAGCAGTTGCTGACGTAGATTTTACTACAGATATTACTGCCTATTATGTAAAGGCTGATGGAACAGATGGAGCTCTAGGTACACAAGATAATGGCGGTAACTTTATAGAACCAGCATTTGATTATGTAGCAACTATCTTAAACAGCGGAACAAATCCAGCTGAATCTATTCCTGTGATTTTACAGAAATCATCAGATGGTTCAACTTGGACAGATGTAACTACAGTAACAACGGCAGCAGACGGAACGGCAACATTCTCAGAAAGCTTAGACCAATCTTACTGGCAAATTAGACTTAAGATTGCAAGTGGACTAGATGCAACTACGGCACTATCAACTGCAGATGCTAATTTAATAGCACAAATTGCTGCAGGTGTACAGAACGCTGCAGGAGTTCAGTGGTATACTGCCAATCCAAACCAGGCAAATCAGATTACGGCATCGGATTCGTATTTAGTATTTGCTAGACTAGCAACGGGTGGTACAAGTTACGCTAATAATCCAGATGTATTGTTCTTCACTGAAGCTCAGTACAACACGATTACTAACTCTAACGTGGACCCATCTACGTCAATTCCTGGTGCAGTAGAATTCTTATCACCGCAAATTAACAACACAACTAGTGGTAACTTCTACCTATTAATCTTAGGTGATGCCAATGGTACAGGTTTAAATTAATATGAGGTTGGTATTACTAACATTAGTATTGCTACTAACAACAAGCGCACAGTCTCAGGTCGTATTTAACGTACCTGAGATTGAGGTGCCTGTTAGTCAGTACATTAATTTACCCGTAGAAATTGAAACTACAGGTGAGGATGTTGGTAGTCTAGAATTCGCATTGAACTACGATCCAGACCATTTAGAGTTTGTATCGATTACTGTGACACCTAAAGCCCAAGAGTGGTTAACATATACCATGGACTGGGAAGGTGAAACTGTTAGATGGGGCGGTTATGACGCTTCCTTCGGGAGTTTTACTATGAGTAACACGACAGAGTTATTTACAGTAAGATTTAGGGTTATCGATCAAGATTGGACAGAAATTCCAATCACGATTGGTAGAAAGACAGCTGGAACAGAATTAGGCATGGACATTGATGTTGAAAACACAGACGGATATGTAAATAAACGATCAATGCCTTTTGATACTAGACCAGCAGATGGTATTTATGGAATGGTTTATCCAGTTCCAACGATAGGTCCAATTACATTCGACCTAACAGTACCAGATAATGGCGACTATATTGTTAGAGTAGTAAACTATAACAACGTAGAATATCTTAGAACTAGAAGAACATTCTTTGCAGGATGGGTACAATTCCAAATGGATTTGTCTACATTACCACAAGGAGTTTATCTTCTTCAAGTTACTAATGGTAAATTCGTCAAAACATTTAAAACTATAAAAAAATAACTTAACCTATGAGAAAGAAGATGATTGCACTGTCGTTAAGTTCAATACTACTATTTGGATGTGGAGCTACAAAACCCGCATCTGATGGTTGTTGCGAAAAGAAGGTATTAACACAAAGAGACGCTGATGAAAAATTATTAAACGGGCTTTTATTTGGATTAATAACTTACGCGATATTTAGTACTTTAAAAATAAACTAAGAAAAATGTCAGACAAAAAAGAAAAAAAATTCTTTTCTGAAATTAAAAATCAAATCATAGCCGGCGTTGGCTTAGTCATCGCCGCTGGGTTTGGTATCTTTATTACTAACATGGAATCATATCTTGGTCCAAAAGAGGAACCTGCTCCAGTAGTAGTACAAGATAGTATTCCGGCTCAACCGCAAATTATTATTAATAATATAGTGGAAAAGAAGGAAGCACCAAAGGTGATTGTTAAAGAAGAAAAGAAAGAAGACGAAATAACATGGTAAGATTATTTACACTGATCTTTTTGTTAGCTACATTTACGGTTAATGCTCAAATAGGTAAAACTGAGACTGAAGACTATAAAGCTAGTTTTGAACAAAAAGCAGACATCGATGAGGTATCTGACTATATGTTAGATTATCAATTGCCTATTCAAGTATTAAACATAGGCTTCACACCAGAACTATATGAATTCTATCCAGAATTGAGAGAGAATAGAGTAGGTCTAGGTGTTAGTAATATAACTCTGTCTTATTTAGAATGGACAGATAGATTTCTATTTACAGAAGATAAAGAAGAAATCAAACAGAGAATGGTTAAGCAACACCAAGCTGCAGCAAAGGGTATATCAGCAAATGATATTAAAGTTGTAGGTAATGTTGTCTTAGCAGAGTATTTTGTATACGTAGAAATATATGACTATTCAGTATCTGAGGAAGAAGAAGTGACAGTCGATGGAGTAAAGACTGTTCTAAAAACTATTATTGGTATGCAAGTAAGATTTGTCAATGCCGAGACTGGAACTATTTTCACAGGAAGTGGAAGTGGTGAAGCAGTCACGATTAAGAGAACTCAAATCGGTGAAGACAATGTAGTTAAATTCAATCAGTCAACAATTGGCATTGCAACTAAAAAAGCCTTAGAATCTGGAACAGCTCGTATCGTAAAAAGAATGATAAAGCGTGGCATATTTGAAGAATAAAATAATTACACTTTTACTATTCCTATTGCCTATAGTCAGTTACGGTCAATGGACGTATACGTTTACGGACCCATGCACATTAACTCAACAAACTATTCAAATGGGCAGTAGTAATTCTATTGCCTTAAATTATTTTGGTAATGTGCAAACATTTACACAGTCTGATTTTACAAATGGTACTTTTGATTCATGGATGGATTTAGTTACGCAGTCAAATAGTGCTAGTCCATGTCAAAGTGTAACTCAAGTAATAGTTAACACGAATAATTCAACTGTAGTTGCAAATACATTAACAGTTGTAACGAGTATTATGTCTATTATGGGAGGTGGTATGTTACCCCCAGCTGATGCAATAAGTAATTCTACAGATGGAGATGATTCAGAAGAGGAGGAATCGAGCGAAGAAGGAACCTCATCATCTGATAGTAAAAATTCATCTAGTTCAAATACGAATTCTAGCTCTAGTTCTAGTTCAAATACAGGTACATCTGGCTCAGGTTCTTCAAGTTCAACTGAAAATAATAGCAACAATAATAATACAGGCACGGGTACGGAAGGCTCAGATGATGCCGAAGAAGCTGAAGGGAGTGCTGCAATGTCAACTGCTAATTCTATTTCAAACGCACTGGATGGAGGAGATGGAGAAAGTAAAGCACAAAAAGGCGCAGGTTCATTAATAGCCTCAGGTGATTTAGTTGTAATTGATAATAGAGATAATTCAAATGGTCAACAGCTAAGAGTTGTTGGAAGTATAACACATGCTAATACGGATATGACCAGAATTAAAGGAGCTTTGTTTACGTTTACATCTGTCACCAGCGAATTTAGTTTAACGGCATATAAGTCTTGGATTAATCCTAAGAAAACATTTAATCTGGTAGGAGCAAATACTTTTTTGACAGATTTTAAAAAGACACACTTAAACACTACAACAGCATTAGAATCCTTTAAATTTGGCAAAGGAAAATATACAGGTATGATAGGTGCTAATTTTACATTTGGTAAAATAGGAGAAAGGAACCTACAGAATTTAGCAGCGGTAGGAGGTGTACATAGAAACTTTAGAGTTAGTCCTAGAATTTCAAGCAGCCTTCTAGTATTATCAGTCTATTCTCCTTTTACTCAATTTTATGAAGGTAAATGGTGGGACCCTGGTTTCTTAGTTGTACCATTTAGTTCTTGGGATATTAAAATAAGCAAAACATTTAAATATAATATAAGCTTTACAGGTGTTTGGCAAAGTGGAGGAGCTGCCTTAAACTATCAAATCTTAACAGGAGGTAAATTAAACTTTTAATGAAACCTTTTAATTTTAGTCTGTATAATACCCTACAAAAAGAGATTAATGAACATTAATTCATTTAAAATACTAGAAAAATCTGCTAATTCAATAGCAGTAAACTTTATCAATAATCCTAGAACTGTAACTACAGACTGATAGAGTTTTATTATTAACCAAATTATATTTTATGAAAAATTATATTTTAACATTAGCCATTGCGGCGCTTACAACGTTTGGTGCAAATGCACAGAACACAAAAGGAGACTGGTATGTTGGTACCGGTGATATTACTAACACGGCTTGGACTGAGTTATCAATCCAACCGACAATTGGCTATGCTTTTTCTGACAACTATATGGTTGGAATGAGTGTTGCACAAGCTGACTCAACAGAAGACATGGTCTTAGGTCTAGAAGGAAGATACTTCCACAAAGGATTCTTTGGCTATGTAGCACTAAATGACTTTGATTTCGATCAAGCTCAATTAGGTGTAGGTAAAATGTTTGAGTTTAACAAAGGCTTATTGTTTATAGACCCAAAGATCGTTTACGATTTAGGAGCTGAAACAACTAACCTTCAAATTGGATTTGGTTTAAAGTTTTAAACTAAGTCTAATTTGGTTAAACAATAAACCCGAGTTTCTAGGACTCGGGTTTTTTTATATCTTTTCGAATATAAATAAATATTTTATGAAACCTTTATATTCTTATGAATATAATTATTAAACACCTAGACACTTAAATTATGTCACGTAAGATATTAGAATTGTTCTTGATATTATGCCTCTTAATAGGAGTATGTATAGGAATCTCCATGTTCTGGGCATTTCTTTCATTTATTGCATGGGCTGTAGGCATCAGTGTATGGTGGATTTTGGGACTAGTGATGTTGTTTAATATCTTTATTATTGCATTCATGAAAGGTAGAGACGTATTGGATGAGCCGATAGATATTGACTTTAAAGACGATGACGATATTCTATGAGTAAAACTAAAACTATTTGGAAAACCAAGCAGGTAGACAGGAAGAGAATGATGATATGTCAAAATTCCGATCCTACAAGAAGCAAATATCCGGAGTGGGGTCCACCCACCGGAGTGTGTGATAGTTGGAGCGAGGTTGGAGCGACTACAACAGCAGTTATGTGCCATTACTGTACGCAACGATCCGTAAATATGTAATAATTCCTTGATAGCTTCTTGGATCGGTAAAGCGACTCTTTTTAGGGTCGCTTTTTTTATGTAAATATCATAGCTTTTTTAAAAATTGATAAAACCGGTCAACATATACGATATATAGGTTAGAGAGTATAATTAGACATTTAAATTAAGTCTAACTCAAAAGATAGTTTGTTTATTTTAGTTACATTATTAATTTAATAATTTTAAAAAGCCGGTTTTTTAGCCGGCTTTTTTAGAAACAAAAGCATCTAAGTGAGTAAAAGAATTAAACAATTACTTTAAATATGGCAAAAAATCAAGGAAGAAGTGGAAGACAGTCAACCCCGTTGATTGACCAATACGGTGAAGATTTAACAATGTTAGCATTGGATGGTAAATTAGACCCTATTATCGGAAGAGAAAAAGAGGTTTATAGAATATGTCAAATTCTTTCACGTAGAAAGAAAAATAATCCTATTATATTAGGAGACCCTGGTGTAGGTAAAACCGCAATTGTTGAAGCTATTGCACAAAGAATAGTTGAAAAGAAAGTAGCTAGGACACTCTTAAATAAAAAGATTATTTCATTAAACATGTCAACTATCGTCGCAGGTACTAAGTATCGAGGTGAATTTGAAGAAAGAATGAAAGGCCTTGTAGATGAATTAAAGGCGAATAAAGACATTATAGTATTTATAGATGAATTACATACTATAGTCGGAGCAGGTGGAGTTAGTGGTTCTTTAGACGCTAGTAACATATTAAAACCTGCACTTGCCAGAGGACAGGTACAGTGTATCGGTGCAACTACACTTGATGAATATAGAGAGAATATTGAAGATGATGGTGCTTTAACCAGAAGATTTCAAGAAGTCTTTATCGACCCTCCTTCACTTGAAGAAACTTCAGAAATATTAAAAAGAATTAAGTCTAAGTATGAAGAATTCCATGCCGTAGAATATACTGAAGAAGCTATCGCTGCATGCGTTACTCTTTCTGATAGGTATATTACCCAGAGAGAATTACCAGATAAAGCTATTGATGTGATGGATGAAGCGGGTGCTAAAGTACATCTTTTAGAAATTAAGATTCCTTCTAGTATCAAAAAATCTGAAGAAGAAATTGAAAAGCTTAGAGCTGAAAAACTAGATGCAGTTGAAGAACAAGATTATGAAAAGGCTGCAAGAATGAGAGATGCAGAAATGCAGAAGAAGGAAGAGGTAGACAAGAAGATTGCTACATGGGAAAAGTCACTTAGAGCTAAAAAGAAATTAGTAACAGAAGACCATATTGCAGAGACTATTGCACAGTCAACTGGAATTCCAATGGCTAGAATGACAGGTGATGAAAGTAAGATGATAGTTGCTATGGAAAAGGAGTTAAAGAAAATGATTGTAGGACAGGATGAAGCCGTAACAACCCTTTGTAAAGTTATTAAACGTTCTAGAACAGGAGTATCCTCTGCTAAAAAACCTATCGGTTCATTTATGTTCTTAGGTCCAACTGGTGTGGGTAAAACAGAAACAGTTAAAGCTCTTACTAATTATTATTTTGGAAGTGAAGATAATTTAATTAGAATCGATATGTCAGAATATCAAGAAAAGTTTAATGTTAGTAGACTTATTGGTTCTCCTCCTGGATATGTAGGACATGAAGATGGTGGACAATTAACAGAACAAGTCAGAAGAAAGCCTTACTCTGTTGTATTATTTGACGAAGTTGAAAAAGCACACCCTGATATTTTTAATACTTTACTTCAAGTATTAGATGAGGGTAGATTAACAGATTCTTTAGGAAGAACAGTTGACTTTACAAATACAATTATAGTTATGACATCTAATGTTGGAGCTAAAAAGGTTTCAGAATTCGGTACAGGAATAGGATTTCAAACTAACACATCACTAATCGGTAGAAAATCTAGAATCGAAGCTATTATTAGAAAAGAACTTAAGAACAAGTTTACACCTGAATTTTTAAACAGGCTAGATGACATCGTTCTATTCGGTCAACTTGAAAAAGATAGTATTTTAAAAATTGTAGACATTGAGCTTAATAAAGTTATTGAAAGATTAGCCGGTCAGAATTATGTTATTAAGATATTAAAAACAGCTAAGCAATTTATATCTAAGCAAGGATACGATCCCGAGTATGGTGCACGTCCTTTGAATAGAGCCGTTCAGACGTATGTTGAAGACCTTCTTGCAGATGCAATAATCAACGGAGTCTTAACAGAAGGAGATACTGTACATACAATTTATCACGATAAAGGAAAAGACAAACTTTCTTTAAAATCGTAGTATAAGTATAAAGTATTAATGTAAACTTATAGTATGACATTCAATAGAAAATTTCAAGACATAATCCTAGACATAGAGAAAAAAGGCGACATGTCTCAGCCAAGAGATATGAAGGTAAAAGAACTTACAATTGACAAAAGAGTTTTTAATCCTACACAGCCCTTTGCAAACTTTGAAAAAAGAAAGTTTAATTGGAAATACTTTGCAGGTGAACTTGCATGGTATTTAAATAAAGATAGAGATGTAGACTACATCGGTCAATTTTCAGGAATGTGGTCGACTCTGACTAATCCAGACTCAAACGAAATTAATTCAAACTACGGTCACCTTTTATTCGGTGAACAATTACAATGGGTTGTTGATTCTTTAAAAGCAGATAGAAATACTAGACAAGCTATTGCATTTTTAAATCAACCCAAGTATCAGTTTAAAGGTAATAAAGATTTCGTATGTACAATGTACTTAAACTTTTTTATCAGAAATAATAAACTTAATATGAAAGTTCAAATGAGGTCTAACGATATATTTTACGGCCTTACATTTGATGCTCCATTTTTTGCACTTGTCCACCAACATGTTTTACTTTGGATTAAAGATACATATCCTAGTTTAGAATTAGGTGACTATATTCATTGTGCAGATAATATACATTTCTATGAAAGACACTTTGAACTTGCAGATGAGATGTTAGAAGATAACGACAATCTACCAGTTTATGAAATGCATATTAGAAATCCTTTGTTTACACTTGAAAACGGTGAAATGATAATTACCAATGAAGGTATAAACATGATAAAAGAAATAAATAACCTAGACCCTAAAGAACATAAGTTTAAAGATTATTATGAAGTTCTTAACGGTCACTTAAACATAAAAAAAATTGAGACAGTTAGCGCTATATAAAATGAAAGACCCAAAGACATTTAAAGTTACAATGGGAGATAATGAGTTAGATTTCGAAGAAGGACAAATAGGAGACCTTTATGGTTTTCACGAAGCTCTTTTAGATTTTATCTATGATAAATATTATGGAGAGGAAGAAGACTCTAGTGAAATCATGATAAGAGATGAAGATTTAGTATGCTACCTTGAGAATGAAAGCGGTGATAGATTAGATATTAAACTTCTTCCGGAAGGTTATGAAAAGGCAATAACTAAATGTAAAGATTATTTTGAAGAAGAAGAAGCCTACGAAAATTGTGGTAAAATTAAAAAATTATTAGATGAACATTTCTAGAGATTTTGAAAAGTATGCAATGAGTGACCATGGTGTTAGCTCATTATCAATGGACTATTACAAAAAGCAAATTCAAGGTTCTATGACACCTTATATTTTAGAAGAAAGAGAACTTAGGGCAACTCAGCTCGATATCTTTTCTAGATTAATGATGGATAGATTACTATGGGTTGCAGGTCCTGTTAATGATAGAATGTCAACTGTTGTTCAGGCTCAGTTGATGTTTTTAGATTCAGTAGGAGCTGAAGATATTACAATGCATGTTGATTCTCCCGGAGGCTCGGTTAAGTCAGGACTTTCAATGATAGATGTTATGGAATATGTCAAGTGTGACATTAGAACTATTAACACTGGAATGGCAGCATCTATGGGTTCTGTTTTATTAGGAGCGGGAACTAAAGGAAAAAGATGTTCACTAAGACATTCTAGAACAATGTTACATCAATCTTCTGGTGGATTCAGTGGAAATATACAAGACGCTGAGATTGATTGGAAAGAATGGCAAAAAATTAATGAAGAATTATTTGTTCTTTTAGCAAGTTATTGTGGTAAAACAACGGAACAAGTTAAAGAAGATGCTAAAAGAGACTTTTGGTTAACCTCACAAGAGGCTGTGGATTATGGAATAATAGATGAAATAATTACAAGAAAATAATGAGAGATACTCATCAATCAAACCGACAAGACAACGGAAACACCCAGTTAAATGGTTTAAGAAACGAGCTTAATGACAGAGTTTCAAAAACACATTTTCTAGGACGTACCGCAAGAGTTGCATGGAATGGTTCTAGAAGATTCCGTACTATATAATTATTAATAAGATATATAGATTATGAAAATATACTACTATGTTGATAAGTTTTCTCTAGAGACTTTAGCCAAACTAATTAAAGGCGATGGAGTCGAAGAAGGAACCACTATCAGAGTTAGTAACCACTATTTTAAAAATTCTGTTCTTACTTCAATAGAATATGGAGATTACATTCTGTTAAAAGACCATGACCTATTGGAGGAACTAATCGAACTATGACAAAAAGACAACA
>VMHT01142838.1_pt1 | contig 17980 bp, 15 predicted proteins | sample 4693611 | NCBI WGS metagenome assembly VMHT01 (sample SAMN12280063, study PRJNA550983) | marine metagenome | isolation source: seawater sampled from same location over 5 years 0.02-0.2 micron viral filtrate | place: USA: collected off the coast of southern California halfway between the port... ...
AACCGGTAAGCTCTTACCTCACCTTTTCACCCTTGCCTTGATAAGGCGGTTTATTTTCTGTGGCACTGTCCCTGAAGTCACCTTCGCCAGCCATTAACTGGCACTGTGTCTTTACGGAGCCCGGACTTTCCTCTATTTAATGCAATAGCGACAATCCAACTATCTGGCATAGATCTTTTAATTAATTTTTGTCACTTAATCAAGTGGCTGGAACTTAATTACTTAAATATTGGCTAATTATGAAGGTTTTTTGGTCTAATTTACTGGTTACATTGTTAGGGGTATAATGTTGCTGAAAGGATTTTATAATTTTTTTATCTTTCTTACTTCTTCTTTTAACATCAAAATATCTATAGCCCAATTTTTTAATATTTTGAAAAAAAATTTTCTCTATTTTTTTCTTATTTTTTACAACAATAAAGTTTTTGTGATGATACCATTTTCCCAACTTAAATTTACTTAATTTTTTCCAGGGAAATTTCTCACCTGGATCGACTTTTCTAAGTGGAGCGATATCAGAGTGGCCCAAAAAATTCTCATCTTTAATCCTATATTTTTTCTTCAATTTTTTACATAAAATTATAAGGCTATTTATTTGTTTTTTAGTATAATTTTGATATCCAAATTGATGGCCTTTGTTTACTAACTCAATGCCTAGCGACAGTTTGTTAAGATTAATAAAGTTTTTCCATTTTGATTTGCCGGCATGCCATGCTATATTTTTATCTTTAACCATCTGGATTATTAACCCCTTCCTATTAATCAGATAATGACAACTCACCTTTGCTTTTTTATTAGTCAATCTTTTAATAGATTCAATTTCTGATTGCATTCCAGTATAATGAAAAATTATGAACTTTATATCTTTTATTTTTCTTAATTTTTTTGAAAAATTAGGTGAGTAAGTCAATAATATTTTCATTCGAATAAGCTTAATGTTAGCACTAAAAGGTCTATTTTAAGCTAAATTTTATATAGAATATAGCGTAAAAGTAGATATATAGCATTTATGTATAAAATAAATTTATTTAAAATTTTTTTACCAGTCTTAATTTTAATTATTTTAGTTGCTCCAAAAGCTGAGTCAAAAGATGAGTGCTTTGAAGGATTTAGTAGAGCAATGTTTAAATTTAATATGGCATTAGACGACATTGTTTTAGAACCAATTTCAAAAGGTTATAATAAATTACCTAGTCCTGTAAAAAAAGGAACGAGTAATTTTACCTCAAATATTGGGACTTTGTTATCTATTCCTAATAATATTTTTCAAGGGAACATCAAACAACTTGGGCATTCGGTAGGTAGTTTTGCAGTAAACACTACAGTTGGTATTTTGGGTTTTTTAAACCCGGCAGAAAAAATTGGTTTACGACCTCATAAAGAGGATGTTGGTCAAACCTTGGCTACTTATGGCATAGGTTCTGGATGCTATTTTGTTTTACCAGTATTTGGTCCTACAACGGTAAGGGATTCTATTGGGTTAATTACAGATTCTTTTGTTGACCCTTTCGCTCATGTTACAATTCGTGAAAATGAATTATTTGGTGCTTCAGGAAACTCCTTAGATTATTTAACTGTAAAAGGAGGGACGGTAGTTGATTTCAGAGCAGATAATGATGTAAATTTTGAAAGTTTAGAAAAAAACTCTTTGGACTTATACTCTTCATTAAAAAGTATTTATTTGCAAGATAGAGAGAACAAAATTAATAATTCTATTTCTAAAGAACAAGATGAATGGGGAAATTTAGATAATTAGAATTAAGATGCAAAGATTAACTGTTTATTTCTTTTCTTTATTTCTAATTTTCCAAAGCTCTTTATTATCATACAGCTCAAATCCTACAGATTTTATTAACGAATTAATTAACGATGCAATTACCAAATTATCAGATAAAAACATTACCAAGGAAAAAAAAATTTCTTTTATTGAAAAAATAGCATTAGAGAACGTTGATATTAATGCTTTAGGACTTTATACGCTTGGCGAGTTGCGAAAATCATCAAATGAGGTTGATATCTCAGCTTATCAAAATTCTTTTCAAAAATATTTCTTAAAAAGCCTTACCTCAAGACTTTCTGATTATTCGTCGAGTGAATTTAAAATCCTTGGTGAAGAAAAAAAAAGTGCAAACTATACGATTGTAAGTTCAAAAGTAAAACCTAAGGATGACTCGCCTGAAATTAAGATCGATTGGAGGGTTTATACTAAAAATCCTGATAAACCTTTAATAAGAGATTTAATTGTTGAAGGTCTGAGTTTAGCGAGAACTCAAAAAGAAGAATTTGCTTCTATCTTAAGTGCAAACAATAACGATATAAAAATATTAATTAATAAATTAGAAGAATTTGTTAATAACTAATTTTCTGGTGGGCCCGCCAGGACTCGAACCTGGGACCAATACATTATGAGTGTACTGCTCTAACCAACTGAGCTACAGGCCCTTAAGAAAGAGATATTATTAAAATTTTCAAAAGTCAAATTAACAATTTTAATTTATTTCTTTTAATAATTTTTTTATAAACTTTTGTATAAGCTCAGCATCTTCATCATTTAAAATTTTATCTTTCTCAATGCCTTTTCTCATTTCTTCTCTAATTTTACCTTTAATTAATATAATTTGATCCTTAGAAAATTGCTTATCAAATTTTTGTTGTAAAGAGTTATAAATAGATCCAACAGTTAATTTGAATAAAATCAATACAGCAAAAAAAATTACTCCTGTTTTTATTAAAAAAATTTTCATATCTAATTATGTTTTAAGTTATTTATATACAATTCATTTATAGTCTTATCATTTATTTTTAATTTATAATATGATCTAAAATTTTCTGGAATATCATATCTTTTTTTGTTGAATTTGGGGTTTTTAAAATAATAGTAATTTGTGAATATAAAATCTGCATCATTATGGTTGTCTTCGATAAACTCAAATTTTTTTTGATATTCTTCACCTAAAATTAATTTCGTTTTATTTAAATCAGTAAAGCTCGCTGAAGAAATCTTGAGAGGAAATTGAAAAGTTTTTTTATCTAACAAATATTTAATAGTCGAATGATTTGATACTCCCCAATAATCATAAGCAAAATTTTTTTTTACAAAAAGATTTGATAAGCCGTTGAAGTAAACATATTGATGTGGATGATTTTTAATTAGAAAATAAGATGTAAAACTCAATTGGAGTACCAATAATATTGATACGATTTTAAAAAAATTATAAAAACTTTTTTTAAGGAAAATTAAAAAGTATAGACTTAAAATTACTAGTGGTGGGTATAAAAAGTATAATTGCCTCCATCCTGTATATAAAGTTGAATCAAAAAAAATGATAGAAAAAAAAGGTATAAAGAAAATAGAAAATATATATATTAAAATCATTTCGTATTGATTATTCCATAGGTTTGCGTTTTTATTTTTCTCTACATTGATCAAGTTATTAATTAAGATTTTGCCAGAGAATAAAAATCCACAAAAAATTATAATAAAAAAAATTAGAGGAGTTGTAATAAAAAACCAAACTAAAAAATAATGCCAAGGTACAAATTTTGCCTTTATAAATTCACCAAAGTATAAGACATCACCATTCCAAGGATAATTTTTAAATTCACTTAGAGCGTCAAGTAAATTTGAAAAACTATTCTCCCATAAGAATGGCCAAAAAACAAAAAGCGTAACGGTATATATAAATAGGTATTTAAAAAAAATTAATAACTTTTCTTTAATATTTGATTTGCCTGAGTGAAAAAATAAAAAGAAAAAAGTTATAAATATTAAGAAAATACCAATGACTCTAACATCAGTCATTAATGCAGAGAATAATGCGGCAAAAAAGATATTTGTATTACTTTTAAAGATTAAAAATTTAACATTTGTGTAGATTGATAAAATAAAAAAACTTAAAAAAATTATATCCTTTGAGTTATAAAAACTTTCTGCGAAGACCCTAGGAGAAAAAATCAAGATGACTAATCCGATTAATGAAATTAGTTTATCCTTAAAAATATTTAAACATAAGAAATAAAAACATATAGTAGAAAGAAAAAAAATTACAAAAGTCATAAAATGTCTTAATAAATAAATATCTTTTGTATTTTTAATTCCTAGAATTACCTCGATAGCTGCAGCCGGTAAATCAAAAACAATACCATATTCTCTATCAATATATTCGTTAATTTGCGGAACATTTTTATAAAATGGATTTAAATCATAATTTAAATTAAAGAAATTAATCACATAATTCAAAGACACAAATCCATTTGTTCGATTTATATTTTCATCAAATGATATTCCATAATCATTATAGATAATTATGCCTAGAAAAAAATAAATTATAAAGAAAATATAAATGTAAAAATCTATTTTTAAAAAAATATTTCTTTTTTTTATATCTTGCATGCTTTAAGTTATATTTTTTAAACTAATGAGAATTAAATTACTATTTAAAAATTTTTTCCTAATTATATTTGGGTTAACTTTTGCATTTTTTTTAGCTGAGGGTTTTTTACGATTGCTTGGATATTTGCCTTGGAAATATGCAGATTTTAATAACATAGGAATCTACGAAAAGGATAATGTTAAGGGCTGGATATCAAAAAAAGGAATTTACGAAATTATATCTCCTAATAAAGATAAGAGTAAATTTATAAAAATTCTAGATGAGGGTGACCGCTATACTGGAAAAAACAAACTCGATTTAAATAAAATTTTGATGATTGGTGGATCCTTTACTCAAGGTTGGGGAGTAAATGATGATGAAACATTTTCTTTTAAATTACAAAATAAATTAGCAAATTATAGAATAAAGAATTACGGGCAAGGAGGTTATAGTGGTGTACAGTCACTTCTCTTACTTGATGATGTTTTAAAAAAAAATGATAATACCAAATTGGTTATTTATGGATACATAGATCACCATGAATACAGAAATGTGGCTAGGGGCTCGTGGTTAGGATTATTGTTAAGATACTCGAGCACAGGGCATAAAAATTCACCTAAAGTGCCTTATGCAATTCTTTCAAAAAATGGATCATTAGTAATAAAAGAACCAATCGGTTATTTAAAACTACCCCTTCGAGAAAAATCTGCTTTAGTGACACTTACTGAAAAAACTTTAATGAGATTACTTACAAAAAAAAGAAAAAAAATACAAAAACAAGTAGTAAAAAAAGTTGCTTTAAATATGAAAGAATTGTCTAATGAAAAAAACGCTAAGTTTGTTTTTTTAAATTTAAAATCTAATTTAAGTGAACATATTGACTTTTTTATAAAAGAAAAAATTAATTTTGTTGATTGTGATTTGAAGCTTACAAATGAATATTTAGTTAAAGGTGACTATCACCCTAACGATAAGGCACATACTTTTTACAGTAATTGTATATTTAATGAATTGAAGAATAAAAAATTACTTTTCTAAAAAACTTTTTAATTGTTTGGATCTGCTTGGATGTTTTAGCTTTCTTAAAGCTTTTGCTTCGATTTGTCTAATTCTTTCCCTTGTTACAGAAAATTGTAGTCCCACCTCTTCAAGGGTGTGATCAGTATTCATTCCTATTCCAAATCTCATTCTTAAAACTCTTTCCTCTCTTGGGGTCAATGAAGCTAAAATTTTAGTCGTTGACTCGCTTAAATTAGATTGAATTGCTGTGTCTAACGGCTGCAGAGCATTTTTATCCTCTATGAAATCTCCTAAACTACTGTCCTCCTCATCTCCTACTGGTGTTTCGAGTGAAACTGGCTCTTTGGCAATTTTTAAAACTTTTCTCACTTTTTCTAGAGGCATAGCTAATTTTTTTGCTAATTCTTCCGGTGTGGGTTCTCTTCCAAATTCACTCATAATTTGTCGTTGAGTTCTCACTATCTTATTAATTGTTTCGATCATATGTACTGGAATTCTTATAGTTCTCGCTTGATCTGCAATAGATCTTGTGATTGCTTGCCTAATCCACCAGGTTGCATAAGTTGAAAATTTATAACCACGTCTATATTCAAATTTATCAACTGCTTTCATCAAGCCTATATTACCCTCTTGAATTAAGTCTAAAAATTGCAAACCTCGATTTGTGTATTTTTTTGCAATTGAAATAACCAATCTTAAATTTGCCTCTACCATCTCTTTTTTGGCTATTCTTGACTCTCTTTCACCTTTTTGAATTCTGCTTACTAATTTTTTAAATTCAGCAACTGAAAGGCCTATCTTTTTGCTAAACTCTACTAACCTTTCCCTTATTTCTGAGAAATCTTTTTTATATTTTTTAAAAAACGTTTTCCAAGTTGGGTTTTCCTTTAAAAATGACTCAAACTTAGGGTTTATCTCATTTCCTACGTAATATTTTAAAAATTCTTCTCGAGAAATTTTGTTATCCATGGCTAACCGTAAAAGAACACCTTCAAGAGATACAATTTTTTTATTTTCCTTGTAATGTGCTTGCACTAACTCTTCAACAACGTGTGGTGCTAATTGTAAATTTTTAAAATTATTAACTAATATCTCTTGTATCTTTTTGAAATTTTTGTTTTTAGATACTGATAGTTCTTTTGAACTCAATAAGCATTCTAGCTTTTCTATTTGATATTTTTTTAGTTTTGAATAGTTTTTATTTAGTGACTCCAAGATGTTTAAAATTTTTGGTTTTATTTCTTCCTCCATTTTAGCTAGAGAAACATTAAATTCGTCATCCTCGCTATTATTATTTTCTTCTTTTCTCTCATGGTCTTCAGTTTTTTCTTTATCTTTTGATATTTTTGATTTTTTATTTACCTTCAAATTATTGTCATTTTCAGAAACCTCAAAGTCTTCATAAGTAGAGTCGATATCAATAATATCTCTAACTAAAATCTGTTGATTTTCAATTTGCTCTTTCCATTCAAATATTTTTTTTCCAACTATCGGGCTTTGAGTTAATGCATTTATCATCACGTCTTTTCCAGCCTCAATTCTTTTAGCTATAGCAATCTCGCCTTCTCTGGATAATAGCTCAACACCACCCATTTCTCTGAGATACATTCTAATTGGATCATCGCTTTTATCAGAAGTTTTTTCATCTGTCTGGGTAGGTGCTTCTTTTTTCTTATTAGATTGATATTGGGACTTTTTTTCTACCAAAGTTATTTTGTCATCAACTAGTATGATTAATGCACGTTCAATATTTTCATTCGTACTATTTCTTTTACCTAAAGATTTTCCAAGTTCTTCATATGTTATGAAGCCTCTGTGCTTTCCCCTATCAAGAAGTCTTTCAAATGATTTGGTTATAAGTTTTTCAGTCATAATTGAGCGGTGGAATATATATAATGTCTAACTTTAAAAAATCTATACTTTTTTAATCCCTATTTAGCTGGCTTTTGAGCTTAATTAGTTCAGAATATGAACTTTCATCCAAGTTGTTAATTAGTTTTTGCTCTAAGGATTCTATCTTCCTTAAATAACTTTGTTCTTTGTGGTCTTTAATCAATTCATCAAGTAGATTTACAATATCATCGTCATTTTTATTCTTTAATATTATTTGAATATTCGAATTTTCATTAATTTCACTAATAATTTTTTCATAGTTGGTATTTATTTTTCTATTAATTGCTTCTTTATCATTTCCCTCAATTAAATAATTAGTGATTTCTTTTTTTAAACTTTCATTTTTTTCGGCTAGAAACTTAATTTCTGATAATTCTTCTAATTTTTTTGAAGCTATTTCTAAATGATTTAAAATGATAAATAGGATAGAAAATTCAATAATTTGTATCCTAGATAAATCTTTCCGTTTGAAGTGCAATAATTTTGTTTCTTTGAGAATTTGATAGTCTTTTTTCTTTTTGTATGAAGAATATTTATAATCACTCTTAAGCGATTGAATTGGAGTTAATTTTTTAATTTTTTCTAGAAAATCCTCTAAAACATATTTTTTGAGTGTTTCATCCTGAATAGAATAGGACAAACTTTTAATTTCTTTTTCAAATTTTGAAATCTCATAAGGGTTATTTTGATCTATTTTACTAAGATGGTAATTCCAAATAAAAGATTGAATTATTTCTTTTTCTTTCAACAAATTTATTAATCCATCTTTGCCATTCTGCTTAATATAATCATCTGGATCAATTCCATCGGGTAAAATAGAGAAGTAAATTTTATTGTTATCGTTTATTAATGGAAATAATCTTTCTGCAATTCTTAAAGCTGCTTTTTGTCCGCTTTCATCACCGTCTAAACAAATAATTGGGTTCGGAAAAAATTTCCATATCAAACTTATCTGTCTTTCAGTTAGAGCTGTACCTGAATTCGCAATAACATTTTTTATTCCTGAAGAGTAGGCGCTTACTACATCCATATACCCCTCTACAATTACAACTTCATCTGTTTCTGATCTTAAATTTTTTGCTTTATCTAAATTGAAAATCATATTTCCTTTTTTATAAAATTCAGTTTCTGGTGAATTTATATATTTAGCTAATTTATTTTCTCGAATAATTCTCCCGCCTAATGCAATTGTGTCGCCCGTTATATTATTAACAGGAAATATTACTCTTGAGTTAAATCTATCAACAAATTTTCCAGATTTATCATTTTTATAATACAAACCCGTTAAGTTAATTTCTTCCTCAGAATATTTTTTTAATAGTTCTTCATAAAAAGTGTTTTGCCAGGGAACATAACCTAATTGAAACTCCTCAATCATATTTTTCCTTAAACCTCTTTTTAAGAGATACTCTAAACCTTCCTTGTTTTCTGAATTAAATAATTGTTGATGAAAATGATAAGTGTAATCCTTAAAAATACTTTTATAAGTCTGAAATCTTAAATCTTTCTTTTTATCAAAATTTGAAAATCTATAAGGTTGCATTCCTGCTTCGGCTGCTAAAGACCTTACCGCTTCTCCAAATCCAACAGATTTTGTTTTCATTAAAAAATCAAAAATATTCCCATGCTCTCCACTGCTAAAACAATGATAAAATTCTTTTTCATCATTAACAGTAAAAGACGGACTTTTTTCATTTTTAAAAGGTGAAAGTCCAATAAACTCTTTTCCCCTTTTTTTTAATTGAACAGTTTTACCTACAACTTGAGATACTTTTAATCTTAATTTTATTTCATCAAGATATTCTTTAGGATATTTCATTTAATTCAAAAGTTCTTTTATGAGTGAGCTTACTTTTGAAAAATCAAGAGTGTCTGCATGTTTTGCTTTTAAGATGCCCATAACTTTTCCCATATCCTTCATAGAAGATGCTCCGGTTGATTTTATTACTTCTGCGCATATTTTTTTAGTATCTTCATCACTAAGTTGTTTAGGCAAAAAATTACTTATTACTTTAATTTCTTTTGTTTCATTTTCTAGAAGCTCGTTACGACCTGCTTTTTTGTACACTTCGCAAGACTCATTTCTCTGTTTAATCATTTTTTTCAAAATACCCATTATATCGCTATCGGACATTTCTTTCTGACTTTTGGTTCTAGCGGCAATCTCAGCATCTTTTATGGCTGACACTACAAGCCTAAGAGTAGGATACGTGCTCTTATCCTTTGCCTTTAGAGCCTGATTAAGTTTTTCATCAATTTGCTTTTTTAAAGACATGTTTAAAAATTATTTTAATCACAATTCTTATATAAAATAAAAAGAACTTTCTTGACGATTTTATCGCTATTTCATATGTTGCGCAAAATCATGTTCATAAGTTTTTTACTTTAACTCATGAGTTGTATTTGAAACTATCTATTCAAAATATAAACTCAATTAAAAATCTTCAAAAGATCGATTCCACTGCTATTTTAGTTCTTCAAAACGGTAAATTTTTTAGAGGCATGGGTTTAGGCTATCAAGGAACAGCTACAGGTGAAGTGTGTTTCAATACATCTATTACCGGCTATCAAGAGATTATTTCGGACCCCTCTTATGCTGAGCAAATAATAAATTTTACTTTTCCTCATGTAGGCAATGTAGGAACTAATAAAGAAGACCATGAGTCAGATAAAATTTGGACCAAAGGAGTTATTTTTAATTCTGAAATAACTAGTCCCTCAAATTATAGATCTCTAAAGCATTTAGATGAATGGCTTAAAAAAAATAAGATTGTAGGAATAACTGGAATTGACACTAGAACTCTTACTAACTTTATAAGAGATAAAGGTGCACCTAAAGGTACAATATCTTTTTCTAAAAAAAATAAATTCAATATCAATAAACTATTAAGGCAAACTCAAAAATGGGGTGGATTAAAAAATTTAGATTTAGCAAAAGTTGTTACTACCAAAAAAAACTATAATTGGAAAAATTTGAAAACTTGGAAAAAAAGTAAAGGTTTTGAAAAAAATATAAAAAAAAATTTTCATGTTGTAGCAATAGATTATGGGGTTAAAAAAAATATACTGAGATATTTTTCAGATTTTAATTGTAAAGTCACTGTTGTTCCATGCAAAACAACCGTCGAGGATATATTGAAGTTAAAACCGCATGGCATCTTTTTGTCTAATGGGCCTGGTGATCCAGCAGCTACGGGAAAATATGCAATTCCGATTATTCAAAAATTAATAAAAGTAAATTTACCTATTTTTGGTATTTGTCTTGGACATCAAATTCTTGCATTAGCTTTAGGTGCAAAAACAAAAAAAATGAGCTTAGGGCATAGAGGTGCTAATCATCCTGTTAAAAATTTAATTAAAGGTAATGTTGAGATAACTAGTCAAAATCATGGTTTTGAAGTGATTAAAAGTAGTTTAGCTATAAATGTTCAAATCACCCATCAATCACTTTTTGATAATAGTATTGAAGGAATAAGATTAAAAAACAAACCAGTTTATTCAGTTCAATATCATCCAGAGTCAAACCCAGGTCCACAAGATAGTGTTTATCTTTTTAAACAGTTTGTAGAAAGTATGAAAAAATATGCCAAAAAGAAAAGATATTAAAAAAATTCTTGTGGTAGGTGCCGGACCAATAATCATTGGTCAAGCATGTGAGTTTGATTATTCGGGAACTCAAGCGTGTAAAGCATTAAGAGATGAAGGTTATAAAGTTATTTTAATAAACTCAAATCCAGCAACAATAATGACAGATCCTAATGTTGCAGATAAAACTTATATAGAGCCTATTACTTTAGAGATTTTAGAAAAAATTTTAATTAAAGAAAAACCTGATGCAATTTTACCAACTATGGGCGGTCAGACAGCTCTTAACCTTGCGATGGAAGCTGAGAAAAAAGGTGTGCTTAAAAAATATAAAATTGAACTTATAGGTGCAAATTCAAAAGCCATAGCTAATGCAGAAGATAGGAAAAAATTTAGAAAAAATATGATTGAGATTGGCTTAGATTTACCAAAATCACAAATAGTTAACAATCTTAATCAGGCATCTAAAGCACTTAAACAAATTGGATTACCTGCAATCATCAGGCCCGCTTTCACACTTGGTGGTCTTGGCGGAGGTATTGCTAAAAGCAAAAAAGAATATCAAAAAATTATAAAAAGCGGACTACAAGAATCTCCGGTATCTCAAGTTTTAGTCGAAGAGTGTCTAGGAGGCTGGAAAGAATTTGAGATGGAGGTAGTAAGAGATAAAAAAGATAATTGTATAATTGTTTGTTCAATTGAAAATGTTGATCCAATGGGTATTCACACCGGGGACTCTGTTACTATTGCTCCTGCTTTGACGCTAACTGATAAAGAATATCAAGTAATGAGAAATGCATCGATCGCATGCCTCAGAAAGATTGGTGTCGAAACTGGTGGTTCAAATGTACAATTCGCTATTAATCCAAAAAATGGAAGAATGGTTGTGATTGAGATGAATCCAAGAGTTTCAAGGTCTTCAGCTTTAGCATCCAAAGCTACTGGCTTTCCTATTGCAAAAGTAGCGGCCAAACTAGCTGTTGGTTATACTTTAGATGAGCTTAAAAATGAAATTACTAAAACTACTCCTGCTTCCTTTGAGCCAACTATAGATTATGTTGTAACCAAAGTTCCGAGATTTACTTTTGAAAAATTTTCATCTTCTAAAGAAGAACTAGGCACATCGATGAAGTCTGTAGGTGAAGCAATGTCAATTGGAAGAAATTTTAAAGAGTCTCTTCAAAAAGCTTTGATTTCGCTTGAAACAGGTTTTTCAGGGTTAGATCAAATATTTAATTTAAGCACAAAGCAAATAGAGAAAAAACTAAAAGAAAATATACCCAACAAAATACTCCTAGTAGGAGAAGCGTTTAGAAAAAAAATAAATATAAGTAAAATTCACAAGCTTTCAAAAATTGACCCTTGGTTCTTGGGTCAAATAAAAGAAATTGTGGATATAGAAAATGAAATTAAGAAAAAAGGATTACCAGGAAATTTTAATGAATTTAACTTTATAAAATCAATCGGTTTTTCTGATAAGAAATTATCAGAGCTCACAAATGTAAAAGAAAGTATTGTAAGAAGTAAAAGACAGGGGATCAAAATTTTTCCAGTTTACAAAAAAGTTGATACCTGCGCAGCAGAATTTAAATCATTCACGCCCTACATGTATTCTACTTATCAAAGAAATTTTTCAATAAATAGTGAATGTGAAGCAGAACCTTCAAGTAGAAAAAAAATCATTATATTAGGTGGTGGGCCTAACAGAATTGGTCAGGGTATTGAGTTTGATTACTGCTGCTGTCAAGCAAGCTTTGCTTTAAAAGAAGCTGGGTTTGAAACGATTATGGTCAATTGTAATCCCGAAACTGTTTCAACTGATTATGACACCAGTGACAGATTGTATTTTGAGCCATTAAAAGAGGAATACGTATTCAACATTATAAAAAAAGAACAATCTAAAGGAAATCTTTTAGGGGTTATAGCTCAGTTTGGAGGTCAAACACCAATTAAATTAGCTAAATTTTTACATGAAAATAAGCTACCAATTTTAGGAACTCAATATTCTTCGATAGATTTAGCAGAAGATAGGGATAGATTTAGAAATCTTCTAAAAAAATTAAAATTAAAACAGGCTGAAAGTGGAATAGCAAAAACTTTCTCTCAAGCCATTAAGATAGCTGATAAAATTGGACTTCCATTAATGGTAAGGCCTTCTTACGTTTTAGGGGGAAGAGCTATGGAAATCGTACACGAAAGAAGTCAACTAAAAAAATTTGTTCAAGAAGCTTTCAAAGCTGCAGAAAAAAATCCAATACTAATCGATAAATTTATTGATCATGCAATGGAAATAGATGTTGACGCCCTTTCAGACGGTAAAGATGTTTTTGTTGCTGGGATTATGCAGCATATTGAAGAAGCTGGTATTCACTCTGGAGACTCGGCTTGTAGTTTGCCACCTGTCTCAATCAAACCTTTTTTAATTAAAGAGATAGAAAATCAAACAAAAAAGTTAGCGTTAGCTTTGAAAGTAAGAGGTTTTATGAATATTCAATTTGCTATTAAGAATGATGAAATTTTTGTTATAGAAGTAAATCCAAGAGCTAGTAGGACAGTTCCATTTGTGTCTAAAGCAAAAAGTATTCCTCTTGCTAAAATTGCATCAAGAGTAATGGCTGGCGAAAAGCTAAATAAATTTAATTTAAAGAGCAAAACTAAAAAAATGTTTGCTGTAAAAGAAGCAGTCTTCCCATTTAATAAATTTCCAAATAGTGACCTATTATTAGGTCCAGAAATGAAATCAACTGGAGAAGTAATGGGATTTGATAAAGATTTTGGTATGGCGTTTGCTAAAAGTCAAATCGCTGCATCAAACTCTTTGCCTACAAAAGGACTAGCGTTTATCTCATTAAAAAATAGTCACAAAGATGAAGGTGTAGAGCTAGCTAAACAGTTAGTCAGATTGAACTTTCAGCTTTGTGGTACTGGTGGAACAGCAAAATATATTAATAGCCATGGAATAAAATGTAAAAAGATCAATAAAGTTAATCAGGGATCTCCTCATATAGTGGACGTTTTGAATGCTAAAAAAATTGCATTAGTAATTAATACTGGTGGTGGAAATAGTGAAAAACAATTAAATGACGCTAAAGCTTTAAGAAGAGCAACATTAGTCAATAAAGTTCCATATTGTACAAATATGTCAACAGCTCAAGTTTGTATTGAAGGAATAAAATCTCTTAAAAATAAAAAAATAACTGTAGCGTCTCTGCAGGAAATTAAAAGCTAGTAAACTTTCCAATCTGTTGGAAATGTAACATAATTTACCTGAATACATCTTCGCTCTTTTTTTATCTCTTTTTTTTCCATTCCATGCCAAGAGTCCGGGCCGCTAGTAAAAAAATATCCATAATTATGCTTATAAGGAACAGTTTTAACAAGTTTTAAATTCTTATCATAAAAATCTGTGCCTAAATTTTCAGACTCGTCATGTAAATTAATAAATATAATAGAGGACATTAATTTTTCTTTTATATCACAGTGAGGTTTTAGCCAAAATCCTTCTCTGTCACAAATTACTTCCAATCTTACATAAGAATTACTTAAATCTTTCCCGATTAAAGAACCAATTTTTTTATAAACTTTTTCTGATCTTAACTCTTCAATCAGTTTTGTTAAATTCGGAAATTGATTTGAGTTTTCTTTAGTAACATAACATCTAAGTTTTTTTGCTTTTCCTCCGTCTTTAATTCCAGATCTAAAAGCACCATCTCCTCCATCTAAAGCCCTTGTTCCGTCATATTTTAAATTTACATTCCTAGGATCTGCTATTTCTGCGTTACTTATTTCTTTGATCGCTTCTTCAGTCAGAGGTTCATTTATTTCAAAGTGTTGAAAAGGATCATTAAAATTTTTTGTTTTTGTTTCTAGAGATTTAAATAATTCCATTCTGTTTCATTCTCGATTTTATTAATGGAGCAATTCTACTTACTTCATTTAAACTTTCATAGCTCCAATTTTCAACTACATTATTTAATTCTTTTGTTATACCTAAATTGCTTAGCTGGGAATAGAATTTTTTGAACCTAGCGTTCCTTTTTTTTGGTTTCATCATTGCTATATACACTGGTTTTCCTGTAACAGCAGCTTCAGAAATCATTGATGTAGAGTCGCAGGTAACAATCGTAAAGTCGGCGATAGCAAGAGAAGAAAGATAAGCTTTTTTATCAACTGTTTTAACTACATGATGATTAGAGCTGAATGCATCATACGCTTTTTTGATAACATCCTCTGGAGTTCTGTAAGAAGGAATAATTACTATTTTAAATTTATTTGGCGTGAATAATGTTTTAACTTTTGTGAAAAGTTTATGTAACTCTTGATCAGAATAATCATAATACTTATTTGGTCCTCCAATTATAAAGCTTACAATTTGTTTTTTCTTATCAGGATTTACATCTAGATAATTTGAATTTTCTTTAATTTCTTTTTTTGTAAGATAATGAATTGCCCCTTTTGTATTAATTACGTTATCACCTTTTATATTGTCATGTTCTGGGCTTATGATTAAATCAAAGTGTTTAAATGAAACTTTTGGATCTTGAATGTGAATAGTAAATATCTCATTACCTAATCTTTTTTTTAGGGCTATCGAGGGAATAACACTCTTTCTTCCACAAGAAATAATTACTTTGCTGTCACAAACAAATTTTTCTTTAACCAAATTTTCAGAAATTGGAGAGAACTTGGGAGGTATATAGTTCCAGAATGTTTTAAGTTTTATATTCTGATGTTTAAAATTTAGATTTAAAGCTTTAGCCAATCCTTCAACCTGGCTAACCATACCGTGCATGCCTTGTGTCAAAAGAATCGCTTTTAATTCTAACATTTGTTACTATATATAATCTTATCGTAATGAATAATAAAACACCTAAACATACAAAAGTGTTAATTCTTGGATCAGGTCCCGCAGGTTATACAGCTGCAATTTATGCGGCTAGAGCAATGTTAAAACCTATACTTGTTCATGGGTCTCAGCCTGGTGGTCAGTTAACTACAACAACAGATGTGGAAAATTATCCAGGTTACTCAAAGGTGATTCAAGGGCCATGGCTTATGGAAGAGATGAAGGGCCAAGCAGAAGCAGTTGGCACAGAAATGATACAAGATCACATTAATAAAGTAGATCTATCTAAACATCCTTTCGAAGCTGTGGGAGACAGCGGTCAAGTTTATACTGCGGATAGTTTTATAATATCTACAGGTGCTCAAGCTAGATGGTTAAATTTAAAATCTGAGCAGGAGTTTAGAGGGTTTGGAGTTTCAGCTTGTGCTACATGTGATGGTTTCTTTTTTAAAGATAAAGAAGTTGCTGTAGTTGGTGGTGGAAACGCTGCAGTAGAAGAGGCAATTTTCTTAACAAAGTTTGCATCAAAAGTTAAATTAATACACAGAAGAAATGAGCTTAGAGCAGAAAAAATGCTGCAAGAAAAATTAAAAGCGAATAAAAAAATTGAAATTATTTGGGATAGTGTTGTTGACAAAGTTTTAGGTGACAATGAACCTAAAGGTGTAACTGCAATAAAAATTAAAAATGTAAAAGATAATAAAATTACAGAACTAAAAGTTCATGGTTTATTTATTGCTATAGGACATGACCCGGCTACTTCTTTATTTAAAGATCAATTAAAAATGGATAAAGAGGGATATTTAATTACTAAGCCAGACTCAACTGAAACAAACGTGCCTGGCGTTTTTGCTGCAGGAGACGTGAAAGATAAAATATTTAGACAAGCCGTAACAGCAGCTGGTATGGGATGTATGTCTGCGCTTGAGGCAGAAAAATATTTAGCTTCCAAGAATTAAGTTTCACAAATCTTCACAAAAATTTTTAATTCGTTTCATGGCTTTTTTTAAATTTTCCATTGAAGTCGCGTATGAAATTCTAAAATATCCAGGTAAGCCAAAAGCTGAGCCTTGAACTACAGCTACGTTTGCCTTCTCTAATAATTTTTGAACAAATTCAGTATCTGATTTAAGTTTAGTTTTTTTGTTAAGAAGACCTTTGCAGCTTGGAAAAACATAAAAAGCTCCCTCTGGTTTTAAGCAAGTTATACCTTTAATGTTATTAAGACTATCTACAACAAAATTTCTTCTTTCCTTAAATGAATTTGCCCGTTCTGAAATAAAATCTTGTGTTCCATTTAAAGCTTCAACAGCTGCTGCTTGACTGATTGATGAAGGGTTACTCGTGGATTGAGATTGAATTTTAGAAATCGCTTTAATAATTTCAACAGGACCAGCTGCATAACCTATCCTCCAGCCTGTCATTGAATAAGACTTACTCACTCCATTCATAGTAAGAGTTCTTCCTTTTAATTCATTTATTTCAGCAATCGTTGAAAATTCAAAATTATCATAAGTAATGTGCTCATATATATCATCACTTAAAATATATATTTTCTTATGTTTTTTTAAAACATCAGCTAAATTTTTTATTTCCGTTTCTGTATAACTAGATCCAGTTGGATTAGATGGTGAATTTAAAATAATCCATTTAGTTTTTTTAGATATTGCTTTTTTAAGTTTAGAAGGAGTGAGTTTAAAATTATCTTTTTCTTCACACTTAACTATTTTTGGCTTTCCTCCAGCTAATAATATTATGTCTGGGTAAGATACCCAATAAGGTGCCGGTATAATAACTTCATCACCTTTATTCACTGTTGCCATAAACGCATTATAAAGAACTTGCTTTCCCCCTGTTCCCACAGTTATTTGGTTAAGATCATAAGAAAGATTATTCTCTCTTTTGAATTTTGCTTGAATAGCTTTTTTTAAAGCTGGAGTTCCATCTACAGCTGTATATTTAGTATCACCTTTGTTAATTGCTTCTATTGCGGCCTCTTTAATATTGTCTGGGGTGTCGAAATCAGGTTCTCCAGCTCCTAATCCTATTACATCTTTACCAGCAGCCCGTAATTCTCTAGCTTTTGAAGTAACAGCTATTGTAGGTGACGGTTTTATACGTTTTAATGTATTGGAAACTATGCTCATTGAATTTTATAATATTTTTTTTAAATATTAATAACACATTATGCAAAATACTTATCAAAAAAAAATACTTGATTTAGAAGCAGCTAATAATGCTCCTAGGATAAAATTGGAGGTCT
>VMHT01203442.1_pt1 | contig 17977 bp, 30 predicted proteins | sample 4693611 | NCBI WGS metagenome assembly VMHT01 (sample SAMN12280063, study PRJNA550983) | marine metagenome | isolation source: seawater sampled from same location over 5 years 0.02-0.2 micron viral filtrate | place: USA: collected off the coast of southern California halfway between the port... ...
AAGTAAAATCAACAAAATTTATTTTCATTTTGGTCTTTGTTTTTTTTAGAAAAGCTCGTGCTTTTCTAGTCTTGTATTTGATCGTTATTAAAAACATTTCTATCTCTCCTATCAATTAATTTTACATTTTTACTTACATAAACTTTTTCAATGTGTTGTTCAAGCTTCTTTAGAGAGGGCTCTCTAAGATATTGATAGGACTGTGGCGGGGTAAACGACTTAAAAAGATTATATGGATCGACAGGTTCAGAAAACCTTTTAAGTTCATCTATTTCAATTGCAAACCCAAACATCTTATTTTTGAAATACTCAAAAAAGTCTTCTTCATCAATCCCCCCAACGTGACTATATTCTTCCCATAAATCTTGTATGGGTTTTTTCTGCACATCTTTAACTGTAAAATATCCCACTAACATCTTTTCAGGGGAACTTGAATATATAAATACCCTTGAGTTCTTTTTGAATTTAAACGATTGCTTTCTAAACTCTACTCGTTTAAGACCGTCTAAAATTTGTTTTACGTACTTAGGTTTAATTGATAGTAGTATTTCCATAGCTTAGACCAACTCCTTTTTAATTTTTATTTATTTAATCCTTTAGCTCTTGAGAATCTATCAACGCCCGAATCATAATCCTTGTTGACTTGTGTATCGTCGATCTGCAAGCCATTTTTTTTGCTGTACTTATGCGGAACTCCCATGGCATTTATAATTACATTATCAATATCGAGCTTATACGCCTTAGCGTCACAATAAAGCGTCCATGAATTCTTATATATCTTGTACTGCTTCTTAGAATTGCCAAGTGCGGCTATGCCATTAATTGTTATGTACTCACCCTTATCTTTTTTAACATTGCGCCAAAAACGATGCAAAAGTAGTACATTTACAATCACTCCTAGTATTATTCCTGCTATAGTTTTCATTTATCTTCTCTTATTTTAAAATTTAATACATCAAGCATAGTTTGAATTTGCGATTCATTAATTGTAGCTCCATACAAATCAGCCCCACGCAAATCAGCCCCACGCAAATCAGCCCCAGACAAGTTAGCCTTAGACAAGTCAGCATAAGACAAATCAGCCCCAGACAAGTCAGCATAAGACAAGTCAGCCTTAGACAAGTTAGCCTCAGACAAGTTAGCCCTAGACAAGTCAGCATAAGACAAATCAGCCCCAGACAAGTCAGCATAAGACAAGTCAGCATAAGACAAGTTAGCCTCAGACAAGTTAGCCCAACGCAAGTTTATATATTCATAATTTGTTTTGTATCGATATTCATTAAACTCCGAAACATTAGTTTTAAGTAATTGTATTAATTCTTCTTTTGTTTTCATTAAATTAAATCCTTTAGATACTCAATGATGTATAGTTTTGGGGATATGTACACAAAACATAAGTATAAAAAACTCCAAATAAAAAGTGTTATAGTCATTATTGATATAACTCCCAAAAAAGCGATAGCGGCAGGTTCTTCATCATTTTTTATAAAAAATATTGTCAAGCCAACAAATAATAATGAAAACACAAGGTAAATGGTTGACAAAACGCTATATTTAATCATCCCCCATCTAACAATCTCCTCGAGAATAGCTGGCAGTTCAGTATTTGCGGTATGAATAACCGTTTTCAATCCCTCCAATATTTGATTTAAATTTTCGTTTAATAATTCTTTATTCATTTTTTACCTCCGTTTGATATTGTTATTATAACATAATGTATTGCTAATGACAATACTAATATAAACAAAATTATAATGTTTGATTAATACATTTAATTAATTGTATAATGATGTTGTGCAAAACGTACTAGATGAACGAAAGACGTTAGATGTTAAAGATTTGCGAGCTAATAAGGGACAGTTAGTTGATCGTGGCATACCTAAGAACCCACGTAAGATTACTAAGGAAAAGTATAATTTATTGTTGCAGTCTTTGGATAAGAGCAATTTGACACAAATACGGCCTTTAGATGTGATAGCGCATGAGGGTAAGTTTATTGTGTTATCTGGGAATCAGAGGCTTAGAGCATTAAAAGAGTTAAAAGTAAAAATGGTTCCTTGTAATGTATTAAGGGATGATCTGGAGCCTGAGACTTATAGACAGATTGTGTTACAGGCTAACACTACGTATGGTGAGCATGACGATGATTTATTGGCGAATGAGTGGGATGCTGGTGAATTGCATGAGTGGGGTTATGAGCTGCCGGAATGGGAGCCTATTACTCCAGAGGATGTAGAGCAAGAAGAAGAAAAGGCATTGTATTTAAAGGTCGATGGTGAGCAGGTGTTGTTGTTGTCTATGGTTGATGAATTGACTGCCAAGGGCTTAAAGGTGAGTGTTAAGTCATGAATGATATAAAGTTTAGGGATTAATGCGGTTTTCTGATGATTGCTATAATTGCAGGGATTGCGTAGTAATTGATACTCAATCTTACAAAAGAAAACTATCTAAGTTAGTTTGTTCCCCTATTCGTTTTATGCAAAGACTTTTTGTGCGTGATCTTGAGGAAAGGGAATTTAAACTAAGCTGTCAGATTCAAAAACTAGATAAGTTTAAAAATATTAATGTTGATGCAATTAATAGTAATACTTTTAATAATCTTGAACGATGCTTTATAAAAATGCAAAACAGAATAAATAAACTGGTGGTTCCTGATGACTTTACTGAAGAATTTCAATTTATATTTGATTTGAAGCATGATCTAAATCAATTTGAGAAACACTACAATAAAATTAAAAAATTACCAAAAGAGGTGGTGCATTAATGCCATACGATAAAGAAGAAAACAAAAAAAAAGTGTATGAAATATGTATTGAAACATTAGAGAAAGAAGATGTGACAACAATTGAAGATTTAGTTACATTTTTGCCTATAGGTAGAGATACGTTTTACACGTATTTTCCTACAGATTCAGAGGAATTCGACATAATTAAAAGAGCAATCAATAAGCGAAAGGTAAAAACAAAACAATTACTGCGTAAAGTTTGGAAATCACCACATGCTGCCCCAGCAGAAAGAATATTCTATTATAAGTTATTAGCGAATAAAGAAGAAAAGGAGGCAATATACGATACAAGTATTAGGTCCGCTGTGGAGGCACCAAAACATGAGATAACGTTGAATTTAATTAAGGATGAGGAAGAACAAGACGAGGAGTAAAAAAATGGCAAAAGTAATGCAAAAACATAGAACAATAATACAAGAGTTAAGAGCAAGGGTGATAAAGGATAAGGCCGAATTAAATGGTGCATTAACCACAGAACACAAAGACAGCTTTAATAATGCTATAGGGATTTTAGACGACATAGACAAAGAGTTTGCTATTTCTATGGCACAAGACGAAAAGAAAAACGCACAAGACAAATTGGATGAATTAAATGCTTGATATTATTTTAACTGACTTATGGGACAGTCTCGATCTATTAATTACATGTGCAATCATAACGGCCACGATTATAGCTAATACTTTTGTGGCTTTTAGGGTTATGTACATGGTTAAGAACTACCGTGACCCAATACAAGCATTTGAGAAAGAAACTAGCGAATTAGAAGCTGTTTTAAAAAATCAAAAGGATTATGACAACATCAACGCAGTTTAAGTGGAAAATTGGGGCTAAATATGAGTTTAATGATGTCCCAGGGACTTATACTCTACTAGGCATGGATGGAAACACGAATTATAAATACACTTATGCCGTTTTCGTCTCTCAACAGCAAAACAAGCGGCGACGCATTAAGGCGCAACTCGCCAAAGAATTGTTAAAATATGAAAGCAACGCTTAATTACAATCAGTCACTAATTTTTAATGCCATATTTAATCCTGATATGACAATAAAGTATGACTGCCCTAGAGAGATAGCTTTCTGGGGCGGTTATGGGTCTGGAAAGAGTTGGGTAAGTATATTATTGGCTTATTATTTATGCCATTACCATAAAGGGGTACAGTTACTCATGACACGTTACAGTTATAGGCAACTAAAAGACACGTGCATTGTTCAGTTTCTCGAGGCGTTTCCCCCAGAAAAGTACGGTTATACGCATATGAAAGCCGATCATGAGTTTCATTTTGGCAACGGAAGTAAAATTATTTTTAGATCGTTTGATGATCCAAGAAAGATATTATCTAGTAGCTACGACGCTGTTATTATGTGTCAGGCTGAAGAACTCAAAGAAGAACATTTTTTAGGTGCTTTAGGCCGTATGAGGGGTACAGCGTTACCTGTTAAGTTAATATTTACAGAGGGCAACCCACGCTATGGATGGTGTAAGAAGCGTTACCATGACAATGACCCACCTGAAGATTGTTTATACATTCGATCGACTACATACAGCAATAGAAAAAACTTACCTAAAGACTACATTAAAAATATGGAGGAGAATTTTCCACCAAGCTACATCCAACAGTTTCTTGAGGGTAATTGGGACAGCACTCAGAATGCGGTATATGACCAATTAATGAGTCATCATATTATACCAAGACAGCAAATACATAATTACTGGTATAAGTGCATTGGGCTGGATCATGGTACGCGTGTTGATACTAGCATTGTGTTTATGGCTAAGGATGAATCAGGGCGTATATACATCTATGATGAATGGCACAAACCACAACCAACAATAAATGAAATTGTCCAAGCGTGTAATCGATACGGCCCACAACCAATCATTGCCGATTATAGTATGAAGGTACAAGATAGAGACTATGGCTCATGGTGGCGAGACTTGCAATCACATGGCCTAAATCTTATTGAAGCGGTTAAAGAGAAGTCAGGGAATATCTTATTGGTCAATCAATTACTATTTCAGAACAAACTATTCTTTTTTAATAACATTCCATACGTTATAGACCAGCACAAAAACTACATGTATGTGGACAAGCTACACGCTAACGATGATCAGTTTAAGGTTGTAAAAAAGAATGACCATTCATGTGATGCTGTTCAATATGCGGCTAGACATTTAAAGAATGTTGAAGTTAAAAACCCAAGTGCTAAATGGGCAATGATTAATGATGGGCCGACGCTGGATGATTATGTGAAAGGGAGAGCTTAAAAATGAGTTATACACAAGAGAAAATTTTAGACGAGATAGATATGGCTTTATATACAGATGATAATGGTGATTACTTAAGATGCTTAAGTGCTTCTAACCATACAAACTGTAAAGAGTTTATGTTAAAAGTAGTAGAAAAAGAACTAGAAGATGATTGGGCTCTTAATTCACTTTATGATGCCTCTGAAGAATTGAAAAATGATGTTGATTTTTTGTTGCAAGTAGCAAAATTAATTAAATCAGTTAGTGGTCATACAACTAGAGGTTATGAATTATTAGAATATACTGAGCCTAGTGAAGATACTATTAATAAAATTACAAATTGTAAAAAAACATTAATACAATTTTTAGATCTAGACGTTCCATTATTACATAAAGCGCCTCAAAAATTTTTAGACGATAAAGATGTTGTAGATTGCGACCCGAGGTAATTAAATATGCACATCCAGACTTAATTGCAGAATTAATTACCATGCTTTACCAACAAACCAAAAAAAGAAAAAAAGGATAGCTTAAAAATGCATAAAAACAAAAAAAAGAAACCAAAAAGATATTAATAAAAGGAGTATAAAAAATGGAAAATAATATTGAACAAGCAATAGGGGCAATTGAAGCAAGGATGGCTAAAGCGTTGAAGTCAGTAAACGATAGCTTAGATTCTCGTATTGCCACTACCGTTAAAACAGAGATAGCCAATAGTATTGAATTCAACGTAAACAATCATTTAAAGGCAATTCAAAAAATTAGCATAGACAAGCCTCTGAGTATTGAGCAATTAACCCGGCTATATAATGACGTCTACCAAAGCCTACAAGACCTAAAAATAAATGCGAATGGCTATGGACTATACGATCAGATGCAACAGTTAAATAACACAGTCCAAAACAGCCAATCACAAGTTCAGGAACTTAGTAACAACGTTAAAAAGCTCATTGACGATAAATACATAAAAACAGATATAACAAAGAAAGAGCTATGGGACTTGTATAGCCTAACAAAATCAACACAAGACGAATTAGCGCAGCATTTTAAAGTTAGTATTCCTACGGTATATAAATGGTTAAATTGCCAAACTAAAGACATCAAAGCACAAAACGAGTTAAAGCTATATCTAGAAAAAAAGCTAGAAAAGCAAAAGGAAGCTATAAATGCCTAGTTACGATTTTAAGTGCACGTCATGCGATCACGTATTCGAAAAGTTTTTTAGTGTACATGATGAACACAGGGCAAATTGTGAGAAGTGCCTAAGCACTCATACATTTCGCTATATGGGAAATAACAGTGTAGCTGTGCATGGCTTTACTACGTTTGCTGATCCACGTGGAGGAGATGGCAGGTTAACGCTAAAAGAAATAAACGCGATCGAGAAGCGTGACAATTTAGTTTATGGCAATCACGACGACATACGAAAAGAAGCAAAGAAAAATAAGGAATATAACGAAAAGAAGCATAAAAAAAAGTTAGAGGGTATAATAGATAAAGGGGTTACGCAAATACATAAAAAGTATAATTCTTAGGAGATAATATGCCACTTGAGTACAATAAATCTAAAAAATCATTTAAAAAAAATATAAAAACAGAAATAAAAGCAGGCAAGCCAATGAAGCAAGCCGTCGCAATTGCATATAGTATAAAAAAGAAAAAAAAGAAAAAGTAGAATGTTGTATAGTCAATTTTGTGAATCAAACGATATTTGTGATCTAACAGATATAGAATTTATGTTTTACTGTATCCACGAAGGCACACCAACATTAATTCTAGGAGATCACCAAGACTTGTTTTACGAAGACGACTGCGAGTTGGTAGAAAGCTTAACCAATCTATCTGATATGCCAAATACGGTTTGGATTAATGTGAATTAAAGGGAAATATGAAAAAACAAGAATATATTTACAAGGGTGTTGTTAAAAAAGTTCTAGATGGTGATACGTACGACATACTATTTGATTTAGGCTTTCACAATTATTTTCAAACGAGGGTGCGGCTCTATGGAGTAGATGCATATGAAAAATCACTACGTAACGGCACAACACCAGAGCAAAAAGAGCTAGGCCTACAGGCTAAAAATTTGTGCGAAGAACTAATGCTTAATAAGAAAGTAGTCGTAAAAACAATACAAGATAAAAAAGGCAAGTACGGTCGGTATTTGGTTGCAGTGTACGTCGATGGGGTTTCGATTGCAGACATACTTGAAAAAAAAGGATATTTAAAACATGTTTAATATTATAGGGAACTTACTTGGTGGCGTTGTTAATACTGTAGGAGATGTCGTTAAAAAAGATCAAGCCATAAAAGAGATAAGGCAAAAAGGAAAGCTAAGTTTAGAGCAAGCAAAAATAGATTTAAATGTAGCAAAATTAAAAGCAAAAATAACGCAACAAGAAACACAAGCGGCCAATGATATGACCTACGATATGCAAGTCTTAAAAAATAGGCGTGAATCATTAATCGACGAGTTTATTATTTTAGGGTTTTTTGTGATTATGATCTTAACGTTTATTCCTGCAACACAGGCAACAATGGCAGAGGGTTGGCGCGCATTAAATAACACGGCGTGGTGGTTTGAATTTGGAATTGTTGGCATACTTGTTTCAACACTTGGCTTAAAAGATGTACTACGCATTTTTATTGGAGGGTCAATAGATAAGCTTAAAAAAAAACGATAAATGACCAAATCGGAACTAATTTAAAAATAGTCACGACTAAAACAGAATCTAATATAAACAGGTCGAATTCGACCGCTTTAAAATATGACCTATTGTTTAATGTCAAAGACACATTTGTAAATGCAAAACTAGGGTTTCTATGCATAGACAATAAGCAATATGCGTGTGTTAGCGGTAAGCATGGATTAGGAGCCTTGCCTAAGGGTATGTACACAATAAACAAATGTTACAAGTTAAAGGCCATTAAAGGAAAAACAGAGCCTTATACAGGTAAACAGTTCCCATGGGTAGCTAGACTAACACCACAATTCAAAACAAGCCGATCTAAACTGTTAATTCATCCAGACGGTGGTGTGAAAGGCACTAGGGGCTGTATAGGCATTAAGAATAAAGACGTGCAAGCCTATGAGCAAATAAGTAATTTATTAAAAGTAAAAAAACAATTGCTATTGTATGTCGATAAATAGTATTATCTAACTGTTATTTTTATTTATCTTTGGGCTGGACCGCTTAACACCAGCCCTAAAAAAATGTTATAATATAAAAGTAAAATCCTTAAGAACAGTGGGTACCCGTCATAGTACCCACACCCCCTTTATATTTTAATTAATAATTGTTACTTTTTTTTGTAACGCTCAAGTATGTTCTTGCCGATTTGTTTTAAACGTCGAACAGAATCGTAATTTCTTGGGATAGGGGCATCCCATCGTTTGAATTGCATAGCTGCTGGTGTTGGCCTTCCTTGCTTGTCTTTCAATGGTTGGCTTTGTTTTAATATTTGCGTTGCTTTTCGTAGTAGAAACTTTCCACGTGTAAGTTTGCGTGCTGGTGATGCACTAGATACATCTCTAACAGGCTTAGCAACACTACCCCCTGAACGATTATAGTCAGCCATTTTTTTATTCGTTCGCTTGTCGTATTTTTTGTATTTTTCCTGTGCCGATAACATTACCCTATTCCAGTAATAAAGTTAGGCTGTACAGGCTGTTCTTGTAATGCCGGTTGTGGCATTGTCAACCCTAAGCTGTCTGTTATAGTGCTAATTGCAGACACTTGTTGTTCTACAGGCAATACAGCAATCAATTCCATAATGTCCTTTAACCCCATGTTTACGTTTTTAATGTAAGCGTTAAAATCTGGCTCAGGCAATGGCACTTGCGCCTGCTCGTCTTGTTCTTCCTTGATCTTGTTTATTATTGCTCTGTAGTTTGGATAGTCTAAGGTGCGTAGTATAAGTTCTTTAACATCTGGATTGTTGATGTCACCAAATATACCTTGCTGTGCTAGTTGCAGTGTAGTTGCAGCAATTGCGGATTGAGATTGTGGTAGTGAACTGCCAGCGGTTATTTCTACTTCATACTCCCCAAGGGTTAAGTCAGACTTTATTTCATCTACAGCTTTTAGCTCTTTAGTTTCCATATCACGATCATATATGTTAATTTCCATTTCCCCCATTTCGTTAGGCTCCATTGAAGCAAATCGTGTGCCACTGGCCATGCGTATGATTCGTGGTTGGTTGTAGTACAACTGAATTAATACAACAGCCTTATTGCTGATGTCTGTTAAAAAGTTTTTAAAGTTGCGTTGCATCTCACGAATAGACGACATTGGGGACTCTACTAAGTCACGTACCATCTGCCCGCTGTTAACGCCTGTTGGACGTTCCCCTGATAACATAATCTCATTAATCCGTGCAATCTTGTATGCATCTTGTTTTAAATCTTGAATATGCTGACGAACAATCTGTATGTCTTGTGTCAGCTTGTTTGTTATAATTAGCGGCTGTACTAATGGATCACCGGGTTTGCTGTAAATAAGATCAAAGTTCTGCTCAAACGCTCTTTTATAATTTTCAGGAACAATTAATTGTGACTTATACTTTTCTAGTAGTTCTTGCAGTTTACTGTATGCACGTGTTAAACGACTTTGTATTTGCATTAAGTCTTCGACATCGCCTTGACCCATAATTGTATCAGATTGAGTTGGGGAGTAAGTTGCAAACGGGAACCCAAAAGGGTAATCAATTGGCCGATCTTCTAGTATTTCTTGGCCGCTAAAAATGATTAAACGTCCATTGGGATACTTAAAACGCTCTTCAGTTTTCATTTCCTTGTCTTGCTCTGACTCGTCATCTAAAGGAATTAAAACCGTATCATCTTTTAAGTAGCATTCATAAAGCTCAATGTTATGTTCAGTGCCACTAGGCTTTAAACTACCTTGATTTAAATACATTTCACTGCCAGTAGTCACACCGTTAGCTGTTACTTTTCCAGCAACAACCTTGTTTGTAGGCTCACCCATATTAATAGTTGCTGATGGCGAGCTTAATTCGTCAATCTTTTTTAAAACTTCCGGATTGTTTTTATATTGGTTTATTAAATCAAAACGACTAATAACACGTTTCACAAATATATAATTACAGTTTTCAATGCTTGTTGCTGTTGGTTCAGGAAAGAAGTCTAAAGGACTTACACGCTCTATTCTTATATCGCCTAAGCCATTATTGATTGACTGGTTCCATATAACCTTTGCAATCCCTATGCCATAGATAGAGCCATCACGCATAATTTTCTGAGAGATGTTCGGTAATTCCGAACTCCTTTTAATGTTCTCCCAACAATCATTCAGAATGTCAGCAATTGACTCCAGCTGTTTTAGGTTATCAAAGGTTTGATGTGATAGATTTGCAGGCTTTACGGAAGTCGTAATCATTGCATCTAGTGCCGTAGTTGCCTTAGTCTCAACTATTGGCTTTACAACATTATATAGAGCATTTCCTTTTTTCATGTTGCCAAGCGTGTAATCTCCATTGGCATCTGTGCCAGTCACAGGGCTAAATGTCCCATCATAAAATCTTTTGTATTTAACTAGCTGCTTGGTGTTATGACCAGCCTTTGCTTGTGATAACAAGTTGGTCAAATATTTGATAAAAGGATTATCCATACCCCTATAATACAAGCACTATAACATGCAAGCATTAAATTTATTTTAACAAAAAGTAAAATTAGTTAATCATTTAGTAAAAACAAATAAAATGCATATTAAAATTAAGGTAAGTATTATAAAACCATGGAACTACATTATGGGCAACGCCTAGAACTAAAAAAAGATATTTCCTTAGCATTTGTCTGTAATGGCATATTGCCTGCCGGTCAGCTAGGCTATCAAGAAACGCACTACAAAATACAGTTTGATAGAGCGGAGATTGTGTTGCCAGCCAGCTTAGTTTCTGAGCTTTTTGAAGAATATATTGTTGAAGAGGTTGTAGAAGTTGACGTTGAAAGCGTGACAGATTTGTCTAAATTAAAAAAAGACCAGCTTATTTCATTAGTGCAGGTTGCTAAACCTGATTTAGATGTAACAGGACTTAAAAAAGACGATTTGATTAATATTATAGAGGCAGCCCCAAGTGCAGAATAAAGATAAAAAAGAAGGCATTATGATTGTTTTTGGTGGCCCAAAGCATGAAAAAGACAACGACAAAGAAGATAAAAAAGAGTATAGCGAAAAGACTAATAAAGAGTCTAAGCTACAATATACTCTTGAAGATTTTGGCGGTTACACGCCCATGTCATTGGTTTCAAAATTAGAGGAAGCCAAAGACGCTATAGCCAAAGGTAGTACTAAAGAGGCAATTATGGCTCTTGATTCTTGCATTGTTCGGATAACGGGTAAGCAATTACCAGAAAACGACCCAGACAGTGCATTGAAGACTGACCCATTTTTTCAACTCGACAAAATACTATCTTAGAAAATATTTAGGAGGAAAACCGATGGCAGAAGACATCCAAGCTGATGTTGCAACGGAGCAAGTCCAACCAGAGGCCACCCAAGTTACTTTTGGGCAAGGCGATAGTGTTGACACTTCAAGCAACGAAAATGGACAAGTTGAAAGCGAGTCTATAAATTCATGGGAAGGAGATAAGCGTTTTGAATCGCACTGGGGCAAAGACCCAAACAAAATGTATGAATCATTACGATATCATGAAAAACGACAAGGTGACTTCGACAAACAGATTAATGACTATAAATCTCAAGTTGACGAACTCCAAAAATATAAAGACGACTATACAACCCTCGAGGATTTATTTAATCATCCTCAAATTGGGCCTGATATAGAAAGCGTCTTAAATAAACATCACAATGGTAATCAAGATCAATCGCAGCCAGTAGCTAATATTGAAGACAATAGATTGAATGAAGTGTTAGCTTGGAAACAAAGCATTGAGCAGCAAGCGTTGTCACATTATGAGACACAACAACAAAACAACGCCTTTGATTCTATTAACGAATATGCAAAAAGCCAGAACATACAATGGGATAAGAACGAGTTTGTAAATTATATGCAAGCTAACAATTTTCCTGTAGAGACTTGGCCGATTGCATTTAAAGGTGTTGCAAGTGAGCAAATAATGGCCAACCAGCGATCAAAAGCTGCAGAGCAAGCACTAAGCAAGGCACAAGCCACGCAAAGTGTTGTTACAGGCAACAATAAAGTCTCAGTGACTTCAAAGGCCCCTAGTAACATTAATGACTTGAAAGCGCAACTTGATCAAATATTACCAGGATAAAAAAAAGGAGAATAAACGATGTCTTTAAGTACAGCACAACTCGACGAAGTACAAGCGGTCGCGCATAACGCTTTCGAAAAAATTATGCCAGATCAATTTTTAACAGCTTCGGCATTTGGAAACATGATGTCCAAAGCCCCTAACTTGCAATATGTTTCAGGTGGAAAAAAAATCCAGCAGCCAGTACAAATTGCCGAAAACCAAGCAGACGGTTTTATTGATGGCAAGTTTGACGTATTAGATTTGTCAGCGTCCCAGCAACTAAGTTTTGCGGAGTTCGACTTCAAATACCAAAACTACAATATAACAATTACTCTTGATGATATTACAAGAACTGACCAGACCCCTAACGCAATTAAATCACTTGTAGTTGAAAAGGTTAATTTAGCTGCCGGAACTGCCAAGCGCACCTACGCTAAAGCATTGCACGGTAACGGTACTGATTCTAGCGGAAAAGCAATTAACGGACTTGGGGACGTAACTGCTGCCTCTGGTACTGCTTATGGTGGGATTACGAACACTGATTTAGATGATCCTACCACCTGGTTGACTGAAATTGATTCAAGCACTAATACAATTAATTATGCAAACTTGAACTCTCTAGTTGGTAAGTTGATTGCTCGTGGGCAAGTTGCAGGAGATGCAGCCGGTTCATTTGCGCCTAACGTAATGATCTCCAACTCATTCGTACAAGACAAATTCTTAGCTTCTCAACAATCACAACAACAGTTTGCCCCTGCAGACGATTTAGAGGCTGGGTTTAGAGGATGCGTTTATAGAGGAATTAATTGGTACATCGATGACTTTAGCCCAGGTACTGGCGATGGATCAACTGCAGACAACTTTTTATATGTATTGTCTACCCCAACCTTTGCTTTGAAATACAAGTATGGTTTTGAAGGAAAAAAAGCCCCAGTTGATTTTAACGGGCGTATTCCTAATCAACCGGCTAATAGTTCACAAGTTTTTATGGCTTACAACTTAATTTGCCGCGCTCGTCGCTACAACGGTGTTTTCAAGGCTCTTCAGTCTTAATAATTATTGAAAGGAGAAAACTATGTCTTACGTAAATTCAATCGACACTGATGACTTAACAAATCCCTCTAGCACACGTCAATATGAGCTAGGCGCACGATATGTTGATAATTCAGACACTAATGCAATTAAAAAAGAATATGTATATGTAAAAGCACACGCTGCTTTAACTCAGTATCAGCCATACCAGTTATCAGCGGTAAACACTGCTGGAGCTGAGGTATCAACTAAAGCCCCTGCTACTACTGCAAGTGGAGCCACTGTAGTTGTACCTCAAGTTGCTGTAACTTCTGGTTACTATGCTTGGGTTCCCCTAAAAGGAATTGTAACTGTATTGACTACTGATACATTCGCAGCCGGTGACTATGCCGAATTATTGAACGCAGGAACTGGTCTTAAATTAGACGGTGGGGTTTCTGGGTCAACTGCTGAAGGTGCAGGTTCTGTTGGAATCGCAACTACTGCAACAAGCGGTGGTTCAGCATCTTTTGTATTGTCAGGTAACGTAGTAGCTGTAGCAGCTTCTTAATAGTTTATTGGGTGGTGGCCTTGTGCCACCCCCGCTACTAATAAAATGGCAAACTTTCAGGATATTCTAGCAAACGAAGGGGTTAGGCACTTCAAGTCAACTGGTACTGGTACAGACGCAGACCCTTTCATTCCATCAACATCAACGGCAATTAGTGCCGATGAGGTATCTAGTATTACTAATTTTAGTGTGTCTATTGGTACAAGTAGCACGCAAGTGTTAGCGGCGAATAGTGGCAGAAAATTACTAATATTGGTTAATGACAGCGATGAGCCTATTTATGTATCATTAGGCGCAACAGCAACACTTAATAACGGGATACGACTAAATGCAAGCGGTGGGGCGTTGGCATTAGATAACCCGATATATAAGGGTGTTGTAAATGCAATATCAGCTAATGGAAGTAAAACATTAGTAGGTGCTGAGGGATGACTTACATCTACAACCCCACTGAAGGTGGCGGAGGTGGTGGTACAGATAAGTTTCTATCGTCTTTAGGCTTTAACACTGGCACTGGCGTTCTAACAGCCACCATGAACGATAGTGCAACAAGAACAGTTGACTTAGACGGACGATACTTAGAAAACGTAGTAGAAGACACAACGCCACAACTTGGTGGAGACTTAGATTTAAATAGCAGTGATATTACAGGTACAGGAAATATAAATGTTACTGGATCATGCACACTGACAGGTGACTTAACTGTTGATACAAATACGTTATATGTCGATTCCACAAACAACCAAGTTGGAATTGGCACAACAACACTAGCAGAAACGCTTACTGTTAATGGCAACGTTGAAGCTGACAACTTTATTGGCGGATTGCGAGGCGAAGTGCAATTCAAGGCACAAGCCGGTGAAGCAGTAAGCAAAGGGGACCCTGTTTATATTTCAGGTATATCAGGTAATACCCCTGTCGTTAACATAGCAGATGCAAATGACATTAATAAAATGCCAGCGTTTGGCTTAGCTGAAAGCACTGTATCTTTAAATTCTTCAGTTAGTGTTGTTACCTTTGGCACTTTGTCTGGAATTGATACAAGTTCATTTAGCTTAGGGGATGTTTTATATGTATCTAATACTGGAACATTAACAGATACACGGCCAAAAACAGAATCGTCATTAATACAAAACATTGGAAAAGTTCAGCGAGTACATGCCACAAGTGGATCAATAAAAGTCGGTGGTGCAGGGCGAACGAATGACGTGCCAAACTTAAACGAAGGTAATGTTTTTATTGGTGATGCAACAGGTTGTGCTATAACCAGAGCGTTATACCTTGATGACGTATCAGAGACAGCGACTAACAAGCATTTTACAGCAAGCGACAATACTAAACTAGATGGCATTGCATCGGGTGCAGAGGTAAATGTAAATGCAGATTGGAACGCTGCTAGTGGTGATGCACAGATACTTAATAAACCCACAACAATAACAAGTGCAGAGCAAACTAAGCTGGGTCATATATCCGTTACACAAGCGGTTGACCTAGACACCATGGAATCTGACATAACAACAAACAACGCAAAAGTAACTAATGCAACGCATACGGGTGACGTTACTGGTGCCACAGCTTTAACTATTGCTGATGAAGCAGTAACCAATTCAAAAATAGCACACGTTGCAACTGGAACGGTTAAAGGACGAACAACAGCCGGCACAGGCGATGTAGAGGATTTAACAATATCAACAACCTTAAAAACAGCATTGAGTCTAGTTAAAGGTGATGTAGGGCTTGGGAATGTAGCTAATGTAGATACAACAAATGCAAGTAACATATCAAGTGGCACACTAGCAGAAAATAGATTGCCAAGCATCGATGCAGATAATACAACAATAAGTAATTTAACTGTAACAAATTTAAAAGGTGGGGTACTTGATACAGACCTAAACAGTGTTAGTGCAAATCATGATACACTTGCCAGTGCTAAAGCAATCAAGGATTATATAGATGCAAGGGTGCAGTATGCATTGAATAATGCAACGCAGTATTTTGGGTAAATAAATGAGTATACAAGACAAATTAGATATATATAAAAAGCGATTAGAAGAAAAATACATAACAGATATAATGACGCCTAAGCAAAAAGCTGATCGTAAAGTTGTCATTGATATGGGCATTGATGCTATGTCATACGGAATCCAAGACTTTAGTCAAAAAATTGAAAAAGAAGTTAGTAAAAATAAATTAATATTAAATGGGATAATAACTGGTATTGTAATAATAGCAACGGCAGTGGCCGGTATTATTGTTCAAAAATTGTTAGGAGTATAAAAAATGTTGGTTAGCGATGTTATAGACAGAATTAATACGGCAATATCTGATGAGGATAGTACTAAAGCTAGTAACACACTTTTTACTAACAAGCGTAAAGTTAATCAGCTTAAAAACTCCTTAGATCAATATGCGAGCAATGTTAAAGGTATAGAGGATATTTTTAGCACGCCTGTAAACACGTCAAATCGGGTTGTAACAGGCCCAACTAATGCAATAAGATCACAGGCCTACAGGCTAGCTTATATATGGCGTGATGGACGTAAAAACCCATTGAACATAAAAAACTTAAATTATGTAACGACAGAGTTTCCTTATAATACCTATTCTGGTATTCCACGTTTTATAAATGTTTGGAATAACGAAATAACTATATATCCAGATAGTAGCAGTTCCGCACAAACGACGACTCTTAACGGGGCCATTAGTGACAGTGCGACTACAATTACTGTAGCGTCAACTAATAGCTTTCCAGAATTAGATGGTCGTATAACAATTAATAACGAAAAAATACGTTACACAGCCAAAACAGCAACAACATTTACAGGATGCACTAGAGGTGTTGAAGGCACAACAGCCGCAGGGCATAGCGACACTGACACAGTTACGCATAACAACTTTGAGTTGTTTTACAGGCGCAAGCACTTTGAAATTAGCGTTGATGCTAACGATAACATATCAGCTAGTGATCTAGCGAAAGAAATGGAAATACCAGACGAGCATGTTGAGCCAATTGTTGATCTAGTCGCGAATAAATTGTTAATACTTATTGGCGATTTTAATCTTGCTGACCGCTACAAGATAGATGCAGCAGCCTTTTTCAGACAAGCAAAAAATGATATTGAGGCAGGCTATGGCGATGTAGTTCAAGGTGGAATGATTGGTCACGCCTACGATTGGGAAGTAAATAACATAGGAGCAACAATTTGAGTTTTGTTGTAGAGTCTTACGAATCTAAGGGGTTGCGAGACGACAAAGGGCGCAAGTTTGTTTCGCCTGAGTATTTCTACAACATAGAAAACATGAACTACGATGGCATTATAGGGTGTCAGCGAATAAAAGCCCCAAGCGTTGAATATAACGTGGGGGCAAATCAAATTGATGGTGGGGTAGACTTTCGTTACATTGATTCAGTTGGGCAGTTTAAAAGTGAAAAAATAATTATCCAAGGCGGGGCAATAATCAAAGACTTTCTCACCAGCCCAAGCACGGTGTATACAGGGCTAACAGCTGGCAAGAAATGCACGTTTGGGATACTTAACGACAAGCTGTTTATTACGAATGGCTCTGACTACCCGTTGGTTTATGACGGTACATATGTAAAACAAATGGGTGCCCCTACAGCTAAGGACTTGCTTGTAGCAGGTGGCTTAACAGGCGCTTATTACTACGCCATGACGTATGTTATTGATGGTGTCGAAATTATATTAGGAACTATTAGTAACACCATTACTGTATCAAGTAAAAGCATTGACCTTGATTTGCCGGTAGGAATAGCAACGTGCACAGCACGTAAAATATACCGTACAGAGGCAGGCGGCAGTACACTTAAGCTACTAACAACCATAAACGATAACACGACCACAACGTATCAAGATAATACGGCTGACGGCTCACTAGGCACAAATATACCTAGTACTAATAGTTCATGCCCAACACCACAGTTTATTACGGTTAAAGACGAAAAGATTATTGGCGCAGTAAATGCGAATAGACCTAACTACTTGTATGTAACAGAGTTTGAGGTGGAAGTGTTTTTCAACACGTCAGGCGTTTATGATGTATCGGGGGTAGGGAATGACAACTCGCCACTTACAGGCTTGATTGAAGACTATAACCAAATCGT
>VMHT01219440.1_pt1 | contig 17977 bp, 19 predicted proteins | sample 4693611 | NCBI WGS metagenome assembly VMHT01 (sample SAMN12280063, study PRJNA550983) | marine metagenome | isolation source: seawater sampled from same location over 5 years 0.02-0.2 micron viral filtrate | place: USA: collected off the coast of southern California halfway between the port... ...
ATAAGTGGTATGGAACACAATGCCAATCTTAGAAGAATTAACACGTTGACCAAGGTCTGTATCCAACGGTATCGCATAGGTAATTGTATTAGGAGTAAATGTTACACAACGTTTTCCACCAACGTTAGTAACTGTTTTGGTGTTTTCAGTGAAAAGAAGATCACCTTGGATAACACCTTTTATATTTAACTGCGAAAGATATTTTAAACAATCTTTTAAAATTTGATTTAGTCCACCAGATGGATAAAAGTATTCTACATCTTCATTAGTATAACACAATTTAGGTTGTGTTTTAGCAAAGACGGATTTATTACCAACAAAAAATAAATTTTGTACTGGATCAACTCCACATATTACAGCAGGAGCTCCATCCCATTTTGTAGTTATACTAATTGATTTACCTTTATCTCCTTGAGTTAACATATCACCCAGAGATTTTAAGAAAGCAATAGAAGACTTCCCCCCTGCAGATCCAAGATTGAGGATGTCGTCTTCAAGGTGTTCTAGGTGTGTGTTCTTAGCCATGTTCTTATTATACTTTATTTTTGTGTAGGTGTCAATGAGATGTGTGCCAGTCAGAAAACCTTAACATAGACACTGGCATTAAACTCAGTTTTCCTAGGAGAAGCATCAATTCCTACAGTTTTTTCTAGTTCCATCTCCTCTTTATTCAGTCCAGTAACATAACTTATCGCTGCTGCTGCTTCATACAAGTTTTGAATAACTCTCTGTTGAACCTGTTTGTTGGGTATTGCATGGATTGCTAGACCCAGTTCACCTGCTCTTGCTTTACTCCACATACCTCCAGGTGTATTGATAGTCCTATCACTTGCAAAGTCAGGAAGAGTTCCATTTATTTCTTTCCACATTGCACCAACATATTCAGACAGTCTATCAAAATAAGGTTCAATCTTTGCCTCTTCTTTTCTTGCTTTTGTTACTCCTAGTTGTCTACCATTAAACCATGGAGAGGTTTTAAGATCGATATCTTTGAATTCATTCTGAATCTTATTGAGTTTAGATACTCCAGATTTAGATGTTTTGTCAATAATGTTTTGAAAATTCTTTGCACCTAAGTTGCCCATCTTTGCTGCTGCTCTTGAAGGTTTACCAGTTTGTGTATACTCAAGTTCTACTTTTTTATTATCAACGTGATACTTCAATCTAATATGTTTTTGAGAACCACTAACAACTGTTCCTTGAACAGTTGTTTTACTCCTTGCTCTTCTAGCAGTAGTACCTTTAGAGAGTTCTACCGTCTCGATTGTGAAGTTAATCTTTACATCTTTATTTTTATAGTCGTATTCTACAACAGGATTATTAGTTACTCCCAATGAAACTCTAGATACAAACTCGTTACTATTAATAATCTCCATATGAGGAGATGACTGAGGTTTCTTTAGTGAAATTGGAATGATATTTCCTTTACTAAACTGATCCGCTAAAAACTGATTACAATACTCTAAAGAAATTTTTGTTCTTGCTTTAACTCTTCTATTTAATCTTTTAAGAGCTGTACGACCATCTAAGTTCATAGACCAGATATCAGCTGGATTCCATTTATCAGTTGATATACTTGTCTTTGCCATTAAAAATGCTGTATATGGATTATTCTCAGATGGCGCACTACCAAAAAGTTTATCGTTGTAAATCTTATGTTTCTTATCAATTTTAAATCTTTTTTTTACCGCCAACATATTTCTTCCTTGTGCATCAACCCAATTTAATTTACCACTAACATTTCCTTTAATATATTGAACAAAGGGCATAACAAAATTTTCAGACTTGAAGTTTACTACATTATGAAAAATCATCAAATTTTTTATAGAACTCATAATTTTTTCATCAAGATTATTGCCGGTTATCAATACTTCTTGTGTTAATGCTTTATTAGTATTAATAGAGTATGCCAAACAAATTTGTGCCAATACTTCTGAATATAATTCTGTACTTGCGCCTGCCATTAAAAAAGAGGGGAGTTCTTCCCCTCTATTTATTATACATCCCCTTGTCTACGGTTCTCTGATTGGTGAACATCAAACTCACCACCAGGATAACGTGCTTTGAGTTTATCCACGTTCATCTCAATCACTTCATCCAGAGAAACATTAAGACCCATACATGCTTGTGCAACATACCACATGATGTCTCCAAGTTCACGTTTGAGATGGAACATGTTCTCTTCGTTTACTGGTTTACCTTGGAAGATAATCTTCTTTACAATCTCAGTAAACTCACCTGCCTCAGCAGACATCCCTACAGCAGCAGTTAGAAGTCGGTGTGTTTCAAATCCTTCTCCACGAAGTTCTTGAATACGATACTCAAAAGCATCAGCATTTTTACTTGGTTCGGATGTAACGGCATTCACAAACTCAAGATATGCATCAGTGTTTACTTTCTTACTTGGTTCATTCACAGGAACGTTTTCTAGTGTGGCACCAGTGTCTGGATCAAAAAGATTAATTGTTTGTGTCATACTTTAAAACCATCGAAACTACGGAACTTTTTATCTAAGAGGTCAGTGTAATCATCTTCCTGACCTGAATTAACAATGTTCTGTTGAGCACTGTCTTCAACATCATACAACTTCATCTTTGATCTGTCAATACCTACAACAAATCTTTTGTTGGAATTATTGTCATTGTATCGATTCTTCAATTGCTTGACCATAATCTGATTCATCTCTTCCAGTTCTTCTGTAGAGATCAATGCAAACATAAGATCAGCGGTAGCAGGAAGACCAAAAGATTCACTGGTATCAGTAATTTCAACATCGGAACTACCATAACCAGAACGAGTTGTTTGTGTAGCAGAAACAATTGGTACATTGTATTCTACAGCAAGACCACGAATCTCTTCTGCAATTGCTTTAATAAAGGTGTATGAGTTCACAAGACCACCTTTAAATCTACTGGAAGAACAGATATTAAGATAATCAATAAAAATAATATCTGGAGCAAATCCTTTCTTCAATCCTAGTTCATTCAACAAACTCTTGAAGTGACCAGAATGTGCAGAAGCAGTAGGATACTCTTTGATGATAAGAGTTCCTTGTGTTTTCTTCAATACCTTCTGGACTTTTGTATCATACATTGGTTTAGGTAGATCAACCAAACCTCTGATATCTAAGTTGAAAAGATTTGCATCAATACGTTCTGCAATTCTTTCCTCTGCCATCTCTAGAGTAATGTACAATACATTTTTACCATCCAACAAACAACTAGCGGCTTGGTGACACATAAACAGTGACTTACCAACACCAGTTCCTGCAAGTGCAATGTTCAATGTTTTACGTGGAAGTCCTCCCTTTGTAATTTTGTTGAACATCTGTAGATCAAATTCGATCTTATCTTCTTTACGATGATAGAATTCATATCGAGCATCTGCATCACCAAAGTAATCGTGACCAACATGATCATCAAACGATATACTTAGAGCTTCCGAAAGAATAGATGGGATTGCATCACGACTCTTTGTCTTATCATTACCATCAGCAATCTTCACAGATTCCATCAGAGCAAGATAGACTGCACGTTCTTTACACCACTTCTCTGTGGTATCAATTAACCATTCCTGTTCCAGTTTTTCTTCACGAAAAATATTTAGAACTTCAATACATTCTTTAAAGATATCTTCCGAGATATCTTTTCTGTTTTCAATCTCAATGCTTAGAACAGATTTCGTCGGAAGAGTTCCATACGTTGTGATGTAAGAATTAATCTCGTCGAATACAATCCTTTCCGAAAATACATCAAAGTATGAGTCTTGAATAAAAGGAATAACCTTTCTCATATAGTCTTCATTGTAAATCAGATTAGAAAGAATCTTATGTTCAATCCTATCAATCATTCAGTATCACCTTCAAATGAACCGTAACTATACTCCTTAGAAGCACATTCGTCAAGTGCCTGCATAAGCTCTGGGGTGAAATATTTTTGTGGGTCTGCTAGAATAGTCTTTGCATAAGTTTTTACACCATTGATCTCATATCGGCCTCCAGACTTAGTAAAGACACCATACTTCTCACCAAGTTCAAGCAGACCATAGTATCGATCTAGACCACGATGATCATAGAACAAACGAGTCTGTACAATAGAATTCTCTTTGGTGAAACGAGACTTGAATGCTTTACACTTCACGATATTACCCACAACATCTGTACCATCCTTCTCCTTGGACTTAGACAGATAAACGATGGTAGAGGCGGCGTACTTAAGTCCAGAACCCCCTCCCATCTCTTTCATGGGTACGTAAGCACCCACCACGTCATAGGTGTGGTTAGTGACGATCAGAGGGATGCCTGCAGTCCCTAGTTTGAGTGTGAGGAGACGAAAGATAGACTTGGTGATCTGCGCCCTAGTCATGTCCCTGGTCTCTTTACCAGCGGTTGCATCCTCCAATTCTTTGGTAGTAGAAAGCATACCAAGACTGTCCAGAACAAACATTAATGGTGGACGATCTTCCTTCTTTACTTTCATATACTCATCAACAACTTTGATTGCTTGAGTACGAAACTCTTGAACAGTAGTAACAGGAACTAAACCAATTCGAGCGGTATCAATATTTCTATCTTTCATCATAGATTTGGTCACAGCAGATTCAGACTCAAAGTAAATTACTTCCCCAGTCGGATTCTGTTCTAGAAAAAATCGCACCATTGAAAGTGCGAAGAATGTTTTACCTGTACTCGATTCTCCAGCAAGAGCAGTGATCTTATTTGCAGGAAGTCCACCATAGATACTACCACTCAATAGGGCGTTGAATATGTAAGAACCAGTGTCAATAAACTGGTCGCAGTCAGCACCGACAATACCATCTTCAACGACTCCAGCATACTCATTGTCTAACTCTTTAATTACAGATTTAAGAAAACTCATAAAATACTCCTTGTTAAAATTATTCTACCATCAAACGAAGAAAGATTCAAGTGTTCCTCTCCTCTCAACTTGCCACCCGATGGTTTCCACAACGTTTTTCAACGGTTCGACAAAACTCTTTTCAAATTGTCTGTCGTAATCAATATACTTATCTAGGTTCAACTCTTTGGGTAGAGTTTGCAAATAAGCAATGATATTCTCACCAATTGGATTTGGAGTTTTCAAGTATACAAACTTGATTTTTTCTCCCTCCTGAATCAATGGATATTTATTCTGCAATTTCTTCTTAGAAATAAAGTGATTATACAGAATAGCACCACGCACTTGAATGGGTGTACCTTTCTTGTATAAATCAGCAGAACTCCGATATTTGTCTAGACCATTGCATCCTCTAGGGAATGAAATGTTTTCAATACCTTGTTCTCTAGATTCTTTACGAACATCATCAATGAATGAGATTAGATCATCATTAGTATTATTGATAATGATCGTAAATGCTTTCTTCAATTTATCTCTGAAGAATGCAGGAGTTGAAGATCTTGCAGTCTCCAATCCCATGATCTTAAGTTTTGGTTTTTCATATCTAACACCCTCACTATCCCACACGTTAAGAATATATCTTTTCTTTGCAGTCCAGATTCCACGGTCAGCAATGTTCTCCCGTTTCATCTGCATCTTCTGATCGTATGCGTTTACCTTGTCGGCCAACGTTTCATAAGAACTTTCAATATACTTTTCAAGTTCCATTTGACAGATCTTGTCAAGGAACGTAACAATCTTATCATTAGAAGCCTTTCTCCCTTTGTATATGTGATCAACAACAGGACCCATATTAAGATAGATACTATCGGTATCAGAAGCAATAACATAGTCTTCCCCATCTGTTTTTAGTAACTTATTTAGATAACTATTCATCTTCATCTCAATCCAACGGATAGAAACTTGACCAGACAAAGTAATTGCTTCTGCATTTGCAATTCGGAAATACCTGAAGTATTCATTACCAATAGCACCATAAGCAGAGTTCAAAGAGATCTTCTTTGCCATCTGGATATTATTACAACGAGAAATTTCTTTAGACAGATCTGTAGAAGGTGTATTTTCATATGCTTGTTTTGCAATAAGCATTTTCTTCTTGAAGATGACACGATCATCATACATTTTCTGCATCAACTTGGGAAGAAATCCTTGGAAGTCTTTTCTATATTGAGCACCATTCGCACACAAAGCATACTTCTCATCATAGAGAATAGGTTCATTCAAGATTTTATCCACAGTCACTGTAGGATGTTTATCTTCAACTAATGTCTCAGGTGAAATATTGTACTGCATAATCAAGTGAGGATACAAAGAGTTTAAGTCAAAACTTACAACCCAATCATAACGTCCTACTTTTGGTTCCTTGACATATGCACCAGCGTATGCAGAATCCTTCCTATGTGTAATTTTTGGTGGGACAACAATATTATCTTTCTTTAGATAATTGAAGATAATATTGTCCCAAGTTTTTACCTGTGAATATACATCTTCATAGTTTTCCTTTGCATCATATGCCATAGTCAGACACAACTCAATTAGTTTCATCTTGTCTTCCATACGGTCAACAAGTTCTACGTCAAGGATGTTATAGTCAATGAACTTTTGCCAGTTGTTTGTATAGAACGCTTTGAAGTTCTCAAACTCACTGTGGTCTAGTTTTTGTTGACCTAGTTCAACAAAAGCAATATGATCTAGACGATATGATTCTTGATTAGAATAAGTAAATTTTTTGTATAGATCAAGATAATCTAAACAAGAAACCCCACCAAGATCATAAGCGATATTTTTTCTTCCATGAATCTCGAACTCTCTGTAGTTAATTAAATTCCAGGGAGAAAGAGAACGCATATGTTTCTCAGTAAATACTCGTTCTAATCTACGACAGATATATGGGATATCATATAGATATACATTCCACCCAGTAATAACATCTGGGGTATTCTGAACCCAGTGATTTAAAAATTTATCTAGAAGGTCTCTTTCACCATGACAATATATAAACTCAACATCATCACGACTGTTTTCATACTCTCTAGTGCCCCATACAATTAGTTTCTTTGTATTCATATCTTTGATAGTAATACAAAGAATGGATTCCGAAGCACTCTCTACATCAGGGAATCCATTTTCACACTCAACCTCAATGTCAAGACTGATGATATTCATCACTGACATATCAAATTTAATTTCATCTTGTGGATACTCATCAGCAATATACTGATACAAAAATCTTTCGTATCCATACACATCAAAGTTATCAACTTCAGAATACTTTTTCATGAAGTCCCGTGCTTCTCTAGGAGAAAGGAACTTGATTGGTTTTACATACTTTTCATCCAGTGTTTTAAATTTTGTTTCCTTTTGGGAAGTAACAAAAAGTACAGGATTAATTTTATCGCGATACATAACACGTTCACTATGTCGATATCCACGATAGAGAATTTGATTCCCTACTAGTTGAACGTTTGTATAAAAATTCATGAATTAACTGATTTCTTGTATAGATTTGCTACTTCGTCAGATGGAGTGGATATTGAAACGATGCGATTTGAATAGATCAATGTATCAGTTTCATCAGTATACAAAGGCCACTTTTTAAATGTCATTGTACCATCTATGTCAATGATCTCCCTACAGTTCTTTAAAAAACACGAAGGTTCTTCATCTAATTCTTCTACATCAGCTACAACAATTTTATTATTGATTAGTTCGATTACATGTAGGTTCATAGGGACTCCTTGTTTCAGCTATTTTACCACAAAAAAAGAGGGGCGTCAACTGGATTTTGCCAGTTGCCCCTCTGCGGCGACGATATTCAATTCTATTTATCTAATGTCATATGTTTTTAATTTTTGATGATCTGGAATTATTCTTTTCAGATCAACAATCAACATACCATTTTCAAATTTAACTTCTCCAACTTCAACATCGTCAGATAAGTTGAAACCTCTAGCGAAGGTACGAGTTGCTACCCCACGGTGCATATACTCTACATCATCAGTATCCTTCGCAGACTTGGACTTGATGATTAGAACATTGGTTTCTGTAGTGACTTCAATGTCATCTCTAGACCACCCAGCCAGTGCTAGTTCGATACGCCATTTAACGTTCGATTCCTTTACGATATTATATGGAGGATATGAACCACCAGGATTATCCATACCATATGAATGTAACCTGTGGAAAACATCATCAAGTCCAACACTGTATTTTCCTACAGCATCAAGAATTTTGCCCATATCACTGGACGTATAACGTGTAAGTCCCGTCATTGTTATGCTCCTAATTAAAGCGAGTTTGTTTTTATGATCCCCGAAGGCGATCAAATTTATTTATAGCAAAACATAAAAAATGGTACAGTGCGAAACCCGTACCATTATGTGGTATTTTCCGATTGTAGAGTGTGCCGCACGAAAGACACACAATTATTTATACTTGACTAAATAGTGTATGAGGTCTATAATAGACCTGTCGTTCATCCGAGAAATCGGACGCAAGTAAGTCGCGGAACGGAGCCGTTCATCCCATGTTAGAAATATTATTCTATACAACCCTTTCATGTACTCAAACTGATGCATTAATGCTGAAGATTGAGAGGAATGCGAATCTATCTCCCATCGTGAAGGTAGAGTTAGTTGAGACCCTTAAGGACTCAGCACCAGAATGTCAGTGGTATTGGGACGCAAACGACTGAAGGAACGGGGATTAAACCACCCTAACTTCAGGAGTCAATCATGAACACACTTAATCTAATTCGCAAGCAGATCAATAAGGCTGCTGCATTACATGACGCACAAATCTCTCACACCTCATATCGTGGTGTTGAGTATTCTACTCGTTGTGTAGAAAGTAAGGAAACACACGGTACATTCTGCTATCGTGGTCGTCTTTATACTAAGTGATTAACTTACTTAACAGAGAGGGTTACAAACCCTCTCTTTTTTTGTACTTATGTAAAAATGAAATAAATGTTAGTAAACTAACACAAAGTGTACTAAATAATACAGAATTGGGAAATTGAATATGAAATGAGAATTGTCTATATCACTAATTAACTGTATGAGGTTTAAGTTATGCATAGTCTTCTGTCTCGATCTCAATTAAATGAGTGGCGACATCTTGAAAAAACTGTGGAGGATATTGAATTAACAGAACAGTGGAAAAATTTGGACAAAAAAATCCATATTCTAGAATCAGAAAGTGATCGATTAAACGATTACTATGAGTGTCTAATAGAATGCGATGCTCTAGATCAACATGTATGCAAGAGAATATGTAAAGAGATTCTATTGTAATATTAGGAGAGGGAGACCTCTCCTTTTTTTATAGATAGTAAAACAAAATATAGTTATGGAAAAAACAAGATTAAAAATTATTCACAAGCACCTAAAACAAATCCTTGACGAATTAGAATCTGAGATCTATTCCGACAAGGATTCGTATTTGAAAAATAAAAGTAGGATTACTCTAATAGAAGAAGATGACGGTTATCCTGATTAAGGATTAGCCGTCTTTTTTTTACCAATATTATACTTACTCTCCAGAGTCCATTCTCCTTTGTCTTTATAGGAGAGAACTTTGATTTGACTCAGGGGAGCACAATCTTCAATTGAAGAAGAATTGACAATACCCACAAGTCCCCAATCAGATAATAGTTGTGAAATACGATTTCTACGTTGGACATCGTTTACAAAAAGATTTGCTTTTTTACCATCAAGAGCAAATAACTCTTTGAAGTGAACGATATAATACTTGCCCTGTTTATGCAGAATGTGACAGGATTGATAGATCTTCTTTTCTTTACGTGACGCTACACCAATACGTGTTAGAGTTTCACGAACCTTTAGAAAATCATCTGGTTCTTTCAAGGTGACCTCAATCATCTTGTCTGGCGACCAGTTATACTCTAGAACTTCACTCATTTTTTCCTCCAGTTTTCATCCTTTGTTTGATAAATTCAAGTTGTTCTTCCGATAAAAGTTTCAAAGCACTTCTAGCTTTCTCATCATTGTAGTGGTAATACTTTTTGACAAGTTCTAGTGAGTCAATTTTTTCTTTCCTTAACCAAGGAGAGAAACGCTTTTTCGGTCTCACAATATTTATAAAAAAATCATATTGCATCTTCTTAGAAAGATCAGAATGAATATTCATTTCATTTGCAATAAGAATTGTATCTATAAATCCAGACAAGCACTTATTGATAATGAATGGAGGATAATCTTTTTCTGTAGCATAGTCTTCATCAATCATATTAATTTTTGATTGATTAATTGAATTGAGCCAGTCCTTTAGTTCCATAATTTAATTGTCAATCCAACAGTAGTGAGGAGTAGAATCTATTGTATCATAAATGTTTTTGTTTTTTAGTAAAGCTCTACGGTAAGGACCAAACTTAATTCCCCTACCCCATCCAAGATAAGAACTAAACAATTCTTTTTTGGTAACCTGACCTTTCATTTTAATAATAGAAATAAGTCTTTCAGTTACATCAGACAGTATATAATTTTGAGACTTGATTACATCATCAATATAATCACTCATCTTCTTTACCTCATTTTTATATATGAGATTATCTTTAATATACTGTTGAGATTTTACAGACATATCATTTCGATAATCATTGTCATCGAGATACATGTTTAACAGTCTCACCGCTTCAGAATTCTCAGTAAAGAAATCTGCAGTTGGATTTAGTTCCTGGTAATAATCAGCATCGTACATGATATATGGACAACCATTCATAATACCATCAGTAGTCGATACACTCCACCCACCATAAACTTGCTTAGGTGAAAATCCAACACGACACTGTTGTAGTTTTTTGTAATATCTTTGCTTATTAAACTTCTCAGTAGTAATCCAGGATTTATCTGATTTCTCTAGCAATGGAATCCATACGGTGAAGTCTTGTCTAAGGTCTCTCAGAGACTCTAGAACCTTCATGAAGTTACCAAAGTCCTTATATGTATCTGGTCTATGATTAAAGACGATTAATTTATCAGTATTCTTATTTGGTTCTACAATATCAGATTCTTTAACACCTAGATGATGCGGGACTAGAATGTCATTAAGTTTAGATACAGTTCCTTTATTAAAGACTTCAGAGGCTTGATTCAATACAAGATTTTTTTGACTCTGTGTATTCAGATAACAACGTTGCATCTCAAGCAGACCAAGAATATTTTGGTTGAAACTTGGTTGACTCCAAGCAACAACTTCGTTCAGATCAAACCAGTGACAGTATCCAAAATAAGAAGGACTGTGGTGAGTTACATTACTGATAGTATTTTTGATCGCATGTGTATGCTCTGGAAGGTGTGAAAATACTAGATCAACGTCAAGATCATGATTGATCAGTTTCCTAAAATGTTCTACATCAAAGTGTGAACGCATCGTAGGAGGATACGTTGGGAACTTCATTATAAACTGTTTAGTATTATAGAAGTCTAGCATCTCCAGGAACTCTGGAAGGACCAGATAAAAAAACAAATCGCTACGAATCTTGTTTAGTTCAGCAATCATATTAGTGATTACCTGAATGTAACTATCTTTAGTCAGATCCTTAGAGAATGTGATGTTTGGATAGACAAGGATTCGTATTGTTTTTTCAAATTTTTGTTCTGTTAAAAATTTGGTAAGAGTCATCTGATAATATCAATAGTGTTCATAGTATTAGAATTCCAAACTTCAAGTTCATTTCTCAAAGAACCTTCTGCAATAAGTTTCTGATACCGATTAGAAGCTTTACGCTTCCACCATTGTATCATATTATCGAGATAAAATTTATCAAAGTTTTGTTTGTTTGGAATTAGTGTTTCAGTTTTACCAAGTATAACATCTCTAGAATTTTCATATCCATAGTCAGACATATAGAAACGCTTCTGTGTTGTCACATCCTGTTTTGATTTGATGAAAGCAACAAACTCTATATAAAGATCTGGATAATATTCCTTAAGAGAATTTTTGATGATAGAAATCATCTTGGTTTGAATTTTGAGTTTACGACTCGAAGCACCTTTGTGAATTAAAGGACCACCGTTTCTCTCAATAAACCACTTACTCAAGTCATGATAAATTGAGTCTGGAAGAGTCAATAGAAATTTAGATTCGGTATCTCCACGATAACGAAGGTATGGTTTTAAACCATCGTATTGACTTGTTCCTTTTATATTACCATACAATGATGTTGTCTCAAACAAACACATTTCTGTATTGTACTTTTTATTTAGCATCTCACGAACTTCATGACTGCAGCAGATCAATGATAGAAGTTTACCACCAAGATAATTGAAACCAAAAGGTTGAGTGGGAACAATGATGAATCCCATGATCGCACGCTTATTAAAGATGGTGAGGTCTGGAACCCCTCCTAACCACTGGTTACGTGGTTTTGAATTGATGATTGGTGAACCCAGTTTGATGAACCCCACAGCGGTGCCTGTGGTCGTCTCCTGGATCATCAGTTTCATCTCTTTACCTGGTGCTTCCTCATAGGTAAACGATGCAGTCATTTCCAGAAGAGTATTAAACGTACTGTGATCTGGTTGAACAATACGAAAGTTCATGTCCTCAGGATGCATAGAGAAATCCTGAAACAGATCATCTTCATGAGACAAACCAAAGAGAGTTGGAGGAATCTCTTTAATACGTTCAATTTTTTTCATACGAAAGAAGTCATCAATACGGTTGATAGAACCGTAAGCTTCATTAATTTTACCGTATGCGTATAGAGTATCTTCTGGAGAAAGGATCATTTAAATTTACAGTCACACATTAGTTCAGTCATACATGCAAGAGTATTGATCTCTGGATCAACAGCAAATGCAGACTGATATTGATATTTAGCAAAGATCAAAACTGCTTGTGGAATAGATGATGGTTCCAAAGCAGTATACATTGAATCATAAACTTTACGATATACTGCACTCTGATCATTGTCGAGATTTTCAACTACCCACTTTCGGACCCTACTAAAATCTTTTCCTTTCATATTAGTGACAAGATCTTTTAGATTAACTTCTGAAACTGTAGTCAGAATTCCAGTATCAATACTTCCGACAGAAGAATATCTTTGTAGTTCATTAAGAACACGTCTCCAATCAGGAAAATATTTTTTGATTACTTCTGCGACAACTTTAGGATCATAATCAACAGCTTCTTTCTCAAGTATAGACCTGATACGGTTGAAAAATTGCCCCGCAATAGCTGTCTTTTCTTTTCCGTTGACGGAGAAGTCAATGACTGCACATCGGGAATGGAGGGGTTCAATAATTTTGTTTTTGTAATTGCAGGTGAAGATGAATCTGCAGTTGTTATGATACGCCTCAATGTTTGCCCGTAAGAGGAGTTGTACATCATTGGTTGTGTTATCAGCTTCATCGATGATGATAACTTTTGGTTTTCCATTTGCTTGAAGTGATACGGTCGTCGCAAAATTCTTTGCTTGGTTCCGTACCGTGTCCAGAAATCGTCCTTCGTCAGATCCATTAATTACGTAAAAGTCAACGCCAAGTTCATTACACAGAGCTTTCGCAACTGTGGTTTTTCCAATACCAGGAGGTCCAGAGAGAAGAAGATTAGGAACCTCCCCCTTCTCAACAAAACTAGACAGTGTAGTTTTGATGCTATCTGGTAAAATACAATCTTCAATTTTGTTGGGTCGATATTTCTCAACCCAAATAAAGTCACTCATAATTAATTAAAAGTAGAATCAGGTTCCAATGCAATCAAGTAAGACAAGTTCCACTTATCGTGAGTGAACTGGGAAATGTTAGCAGTAGATACTTGAACATTATACACTCCAGGAAGAATTTTAAGGTTCTCTACTTTGAAATTGAAACAAAAATCATTAGTAGTTTCACCAACTTTTACAGAGAAATTATTAGATGTGTCATTGTTCTTTGTACGAACCACAAGATTCATATCACCATTCTCACCAACCAAGGAAAGATCGGGGAGTTGATATACACTTGCTGCACGAAGCAAAGATGACAGAACTTCTTCAGTCAAAGTAAACTCCACATCGATAGTTGGAAGTTCAATATCTTTTTCAGGGGGAGCAGTAATTACACTGGGATCTGAAAAGAAATACTTTACTTTAGATTTTCCACTGCGAATAGAAAGATAAGAAGGATTACCGAAATCAAAGTCAGGATCCTTAAATAGAGAGAGACCACCCAGAAATTCATTTAGATCATATACAGCAAAATCATTTTCAAACGATTCTGGACATTGGAATTTAGCAAGAATATTTTTTGCTGGAGAGATAGTTCTCAGAATATTTCCTTTCTTCACAACCAAAGAAGAATTGATTGTGGAAAAGTTTTTTAGAATATTCAGAGTTTCAATAGAAATTTTCATAATTAGTGTGGGTAAGTTTCAGTAACTGCAGATTTGTCGGAGAAGTGGAGAAGAAGGAGACCGTAGTGTAGGATCTTTACAATATCACGACGAGCGGTTCCTTTCTTATCATATCGGGAAGCGTACTTTAGGATATTGCTTCTGCAGAATGCTTCAGCGTCACCACATGCTTCAATCAAATCTAACGTTTGAATCTGGTCATTACCAGCGGAATAGTGTTGTCCATAAGTTCCAATGATGTAGCTACGTAACTCGCCCAAGAGTTCTTCTTCATTGTATTTTAGTGTCATAGGTTTTTTAAGATTATCCTTTAGATTATACAGGGGAATTTAAGCATTGTCAATTAACATCTGATGTTTCATCATCCTCCGTTTCAGGAGCAACAATTTTGTCAAAGAGATCAAGGAAAGACTGTTTGGTATCATCATCGAACCTATTCAGACAGACACTGATTGCCTTTGTCTCAATACCAAAGATACTATATGCACGAATAATGTGAACTAAACGACGGGTAGAAATTACTTCATCAATACCACCCTCGTTAAATGTCTTACGGATAATATCTGCCCATGCAACAAGAGCATCAATAAATTTATCATTCAAACAATTAAGTTCCCGACAATAGTTGTTGAGGATCTTAGTCTCAACAGTAACTGTAGGATACTCTTGTTCAAATGTTACCGCAAACCTTTCAAGGAATGCTTCATTGAGCACATTAGTTCCGATGAATCGTCCATCGTCAGAACCTTTACCTTTTGTGTTAGCGGTTGCGAATACGTTAAAACCTTCTGAGGCTTTAACGTACTTGTTAATCTTCTTGAGGAAAACTCCTTTTCCTTCGAGAACAGATTGAAGACAGAGAATTTTGTTGCTTGCGAGGTCGATTTCGTCAAGGAGCAACACAGCACCCCGTTGCAAGGCTTCAATGACTGGTCCATCATGCCAAACGGTTTCTCCGTTAACAAGACGGAAACCACCAATAAGATCGTCTTCATCGGTTTCAATAGTAATATTTACACGAATCAATTCACGACCAAGTTTAGAACATGCTTGTTCAACACCAAATGTTTTACCATTACCAGAAAGTCCAGTAATAAATGATGGGTAAAAAATTCTAGACTTAATAATTTTCTTGATGTCCCAGAAATTACCAAAGGGAACATAGTTCTTATCGTTATCAGGAATAAGACTAACTACATCATCAACTGCAGAAGTATCAGACATATTGTTATAAGTTTGTTCTAGTTTTTCTTTTACCGTGAGGTTATATACACCACGACCAACCTTATAATCTTTTAATCGATTGCAAATAGTTGCAAAAGAAACATCACTGGTTTCAGCATAATCAATTAGATTTTTACGAGTGACATTGGTTCCGTATTGAGAAACCAGGTCAGAAATCATCACGTCAGTGGAGGTCATTGGGGTTCGTTGGTTACTTAGCTATTATAGTACAGAGTTGGGAGGCCGTCAAGCGATTTGATCAACAAATTTTGATAAGATTATCTTATTCATCATCTTGGTTTTCATATATTTTTTAAATTGTCGTCGGATTTTACTCTTAGAATCATCATGAGATGCTTCTATTACAGCTTGACTTCCATTAAATTCAGAAGATGCTGATATAACATATAGTTCATCATACCCAACAGAGTCAACAACAAAACATTTAGCAGTCCGCCATAGTTTTCTATAGTAATCATAATCATGTCCCCCGGAACTAACTGCTGATCGAATGATATATTTAATATCATGGGATTGAGATAACCTAAAACCAACTATGTTAGATCCAGTCATCCACTTGTAATAACGAAGTAGAGCAGAAGTAATATTCATACCAGAATCTTGCCACCCTTTAGAGTTATTAATATTCACATCACTATAACCAGTTGCTGGATCTTTCAAACAAAGAACAGAATATTCAGAAGAATATGAACAGGATTTTCTAGAAATATATTGTTCTTCTCCCTCACCTTTAAACACAGAATATGCCATATTATTAGACTCACCATCAGTAAGGAATACTGTATTTACTTTATCAACACCCGTTTCTCTTTTGAATTTATTAAAGACATAAGTTGCTGCAAGAATAGTATCGTTCAATGGGGTTCCACCAAGACTATAACTTCCAAATGGAATCTCTACACGTTTATCAATAAAGGTCATGAGAACCCAAAGTCTGAAAAGTTGTTCATCAAATTCTGATTTTTTAATCTTATGATTAAACATTTCAATCAGACGGAATCTTTGACTTACAGCAATCTCATACTCTTTAGCTGGAGCATAATAATTTCTACTATAATCGTAAATACCCGTATCACTAAAAGCAAAAACTTGGAAAGGAATATTTACTTTTTTACAGAACATAATCAGATTAATCAGTTGTTTGATTGTACCTGACATATTATCTGCCATTGATCCAGACCAATCGATATACATGATAAGACCATGATTCTTACCATCAGGAACAATTGTATTTTTCTTGAAAATATCATCAGACCATTTATATGAAAATAATTTGTTTGTATTCAATACACCTGTTTTTGATACACCCGAACGATTATATTCATCTGCTTGTTTTTTCATTTCAAATTCTTTTACCAAAAATGAAACTGATTTAGCATTTTCTACTTTAAAAGAATTAAACTTAGTTCTAAAATTATCAATTACATTATAAATCGTCTCATATTTTTCTTCAAAATATTTAATGTTCTTATCCATGTTTTCAGAGAACATAGAAACTGGTTCAATACAGTTAGACCAATCCATGGTAGGAGGAATCATGTAGATATGTTCTTTAGCAGAAGAATCTACAAGAGTTTTAGTATTCTTACCCCAGGCACTATCTGTATGTGAAGTGTATTCATCATTATCTTTTACTTCACCATCAAAATCTTCATCATCAAATTCATTTTCTTTCTCTCGTTTATTAGCTTCATCCAACATCTCTTCGTGAGTCATTTCATCAGACTCATCAGAAGGTGTTACATCAACTGAAATTTGGTCTGTGCCAGAGAGTCCATCTTCTTTAATATTAGATACATCTAATGATTTGGATTCTTGTTTTTCGGATTTACTTTCAATATACTCAAGGATTTTTTTACAAATACTTACAACGTCATCAAATGTTTCAGCATCTTTTGACATATTTACAAACTGTTCCTCTTCTACATCGAAAGGAATAATTGTATTTACATCATGAATACCAAGTTTAAAATACAGATTTATCCTATCGATAAGATTCATTTCAGAAAGATTTTCTCCACCAATCTCAAAAAAATCTTGTTTATTAAGTTCAGTATATCCACGGTAAAATGATTTAGTAATACCAGGATACTTTAGTTTAATTTTACGTTCAATACGAGCATCCTCAACAACGTTAAGAAATGATTGAGGTACTTCCCTTGTAATATATGCAGAAGGGGTATATAGAGCGTGTCCTACTTCATGACCTACCAAGAGATCATAAACATCATTTGATATATTTTCCCACACAGGAAGTTGAAGAACTCTTGTCTCAACATTAAACGAAGCGGTAGAGACGTTACTATGTTCAACGGTCAGGTTTTCTGTTGCTAACAGTTTAGCGAGATTACTCTTGACTTGTGTGATGGACATAGATGTCTTTGATCGATACAGCTAAGCTATCACGAAAGAAGGAGGGTGTCAACCCTCAATCCATATGGGTTCCTTATCAATCC
>VMHT01159536.1_pt1 | contig 17976 bp, 19 predicted proteins | sample 4693611 | NCBI WGS metagenome assembly VMHT01 (sample SAMN12280063, study PRJNA550983) | marine metagenome | isolation source: seawater sampled from same location over 5 years 0.02-0.2 micron viral filtrate | place: USA: collected off the coast of southern California halfway between the port... ...
CTTTTTAAGAACCAATGGCACAGTTCCATATTTATAATAAGTATCTGTAAATCCTGCTACTTCAGCTCTTTTTGGAGTTTTTGTTACACTTGTTGAAATATCATATCTAGCTGATGTAATACCTGAAACAATAGTCTTCCATTCTGCAGGAACAAATTCAACCTTAACACCCATATCTTTAGCTAGTTCGTTCATTACGTCGATGTCAAACCCTTTGTATTTATTAGTTGCTGGATCTTTGATTGTCATTGGATCCCAGTCTCCAGTTGTTCCAACTTTCAATACTCCAGCTGAAAGTATTTTGTCCAAATTAGACTCTGCGTTTGAAGAAAAGGGTAAAAATGCAATTAATGCAACTAATAATAATTTTTTCATTCTGTTTGATAGCTGATTTAAAAATAAATTGTGACTATAATCTTGACGCAGCGTCGTTCATCCAAGAAAACAAATGCTGTGAAAAAGAACGTCTAACAAAGAGATTTACAAGGTTTTTATCTTGATTATGAACAATTATATCGATTTTGTTTAAAATTGTTTGAGTAACAGCACCTTTCTTATTTTGAAAATCATTAAAATTGAAGGGTGATCCAGCTTGAAATAATTCAAAAATTTTATTACCTTTGAGATTAATCATCACGAATTGATCAGTAACATCTGTTATTGCACCAAGATTTAATTTTGAAATGTTATTATTTAATAGTTCTTCAGTTTCATATTTATTAGTATCTTCATCAACAGGTTCATTTGAATAAATCATCCACTCATCAGGACTTAACCAAACTGCTGTTAATTTATCACTTTGAGTAGATGTATTTGATTCAGTTGGCAAAAGAATATTTAAAGATTTCCCAATAGCAGAAATAAATTCTCTTTTTTTACCTCTTATTATCAATTTCATAATTGGCTTAACTTCTTTCATTTGAAGATCTTGTATTGATATTTGCTCAGAAAGTGCCTGATTGAAATTAAGCATTTAGTCTTTTGTTCTCCTTATCTAAAAAAACAGGATCTGCCACTGTTACATTGATATTCTTTTTTTCCATCGGGATTATTAATTTTTGTCCCATCATATTTTTTCCACCTCTAACTACTCCAAGAGCTATAGATTTTTTAAGATTAGGACTGTAATAACTTGATGTAATATGTCCTAACATTTCTATGGGTGATTTATTTACATCGACTACTATTTGTGCTCCTTCTTCTAATACTTCATTAGGATCTTCAGTTAGTAATCCAACAAGTTGCTTTCTATCTTCTCTAATAGTGTCAGATCTATATAAAGATCTTTTTCCAATAAAATCATATTTTTTTTTACTTACAATCCAATCCATCTGTAAATCGATAGGAGTCATTGTAGCGTCAGTATCTTGTCCAACAATTATGAAACCTTTTTCAGCTCGGAGTAAATGCATTGTTTCAGTTCCATAAGGAGTAATATTATAATCTTTTCCAGCTTCCATACATTTTTCCCAAAGAGATTTTCCATAATTTGCTTGAATATTTATTTCATAGCTATGTTCACCTGTGAAACTTATTCTCATAACTCTACAATTAATTTTTCCAATTTTTGCATTTTTAAATGACATATGCGGAAAATTTTTATCTGAAAAATCTAAATCTGGTATAACTTGAGATATAATTTTTTTACTATTAGGACCACAAACACTTACTGTAGCAAAATGATCAGTCACTGAAGTTAGATATACATCTAATTCTGGCCACTCAGTTTGAAGATAATCTTCTAGTTTAGCCATAACATTTGCGGCTCCACCTGTCGTAGTTGTCATTATATAATGATTTTCATCTAATCGAGTAGTAACTCCATCATCATAAACCATGCCATCTTCATTAAGCATCAGTCCATATCGACATCTACCAACCGCTAGTTTTGACCATGCATTAGTATAAACACGATTTAAAAATTCAGAGGCATCTGTTCCTTGAATATCAATTTTACCAAGTGTGGATGCATCTAATATACCAGCACTTTCTCTAGCAGCTTTACTTTCTCTTTGTACTGCTTGATGCATATTTTCATTATTTTTTGGATAATACCAAGCTCGTTTCCATTGACCTACATTTTCAAATTCAGCTTTATTGTCTGTATGCCATTCATGAATTGGGGTTTTTCTAAAAACATCAAAAAATTCTCCAACATTTCTTCCAACAATTGTTCCAAAAGTTAAAGGAGTGTAGGGAGGTCTAAAAGTTGTTGTCCCAAGTTCACCCATTTTAGCATTAGCTGTTTCAGAAATAATTCCAAGAGCATGCATATTTCCTAGTTTTCCTTGATCAGTACCCATTCCAGTCGTTGTGTATCTCTTAACGTGCTCAATTGATCTAAAACCCTCTCTCAATGCTAATTTAATATCTTTAGCAGTTGCATCATTTTGAAAATCAACAAAAGATTTTGTTTTACCTAATATTTTATCAGATGGTAAAAGCCAAATATTTCTTTTTGATTTGTTAGTTGAAGATAATATTTCTAAGTTTGCATATTCGGTATCCTTAATATTTAAAAAATTTTTTAGAACTTGAGGAACATTAATTAAAATTTCATCTAAAGTTAAATCACCGACACATGCACCTACACTTAACTGATCTGAGGGATAATTATCTGGAATAAATGTTTGATCCTCATCTCTAAATTTTAATTTTCCACCAGATTGTGTAAATAAGTGAACAGCAGGAGTCCATCCACCTGATATACCAAGACAATCACAAGATAAATCGATTTTGGGACCTATAACTTTTTGTCCATCTTTAGACAGTTGCATAATAGAAATTCTATTAATTCGTTTATAACCACTAGTATCTGTTACGGTGAAACCCTTAAAAATTTTTATATTATTTTTTTCTACTTCATAAACTAATTTAGAATCTACTTCTTCTCTATTGTCAATTATTGCCTCAATATTTATACCTTTTTGAATTAAACTAATTGCAGTCTCGTAGGCGCTATCATTATTTGTAAATAAAATATTTTTTTCACCACAAGCTACTCCAAATAGGTCTGCATATCTTTTGATTGATGATGACAGTAATATTCCTGGACGATCATTATTATCAAATATCATTGGTCTTTCTATTGACCCTGTAGCAGAGATCACTTTTTTTGCTCTTATCTTAAGTAATCTGTGTCTTGTTTTGCCTTTTCTTTGTTCAATAGGCAAATGATCAGTAAGACTTTCTCGTGCCAATAAAAAGTTGTACCCATGATAAGCTGCTACACTTGTTCTAGTTTTAATTTCTAAATTTTTTAACTTTTTAATTTCATTAATTTCTTTTTCTAACCACGATCCTGAATTTTGATTGTTAATTTTAAAATGATCTGAGTTTTGATAAATAGTCGATCCTCCGAGATTAGGTTTTTCTTCAATTAAAAGAGTTTTGAATCCGTTTTTAGCTGATATTTTTGCAGCCATAATTCCTGAAATACCTGAGCCAATAACCAAAACATCACAATGAATATACCTGTGTTCGTATACATCGGGATCTGGTTTTGTTGGTGATTTACCTAAACCGGCTGACTTTCTTATAAAATATTCATATTTCCCCCAAAAACTTGCTGGCCACATAAAAGTCTTGTAGTAAAAACCTGCAGGCAGTAGAGGGGATAAAAAATTGTTAATACCACCAATATCGAAATTTACTGTGGGCCAACAATTTTGACTTGAAGCCACTAGGCCCTCATAAATTTCAATTTCTGTAGCTCTTACATTAGGTTCTGTTCTGTCTGAATTGTCGTGTAGTTGAACAATAGCATTAGGCTCTTCAGAGCCAGCTGTCATAATACCACGTGGTCTATGATATTTGAAGCTCCTAGCAACTAAGTGCACATCATTAGCTAAGAGTGCAGACGCTAGTGTATCACCTTGAAAACCATAATAAGTTTTTCCATTGAATTGAAAAGAAATTCTATAGGTTTCATCAATTATTTTTCCTCTTTTAACTCTTAAATTTTTATTCATTTTCTAATATGTTGGCGGTTTTTCACCCATTTTGTAAACAGCTTTTATTTCATCATTTGATGTATTACGAACCACATTGAACCACTTTCTACATCCATGAATATGATTCCATCTTTCAAATTGAATTCCTTTGATATTTTTTCTCATAAAAAGATACTCTGCCCATTCATCATCACTTAATTCGGTAGGTTGCTTTGGTCTTATTATATGCGCTTCGCCACCTGCTTTGAATTCACTTTGCTCACGTTCACCACAAAAAGGACAGTTTATTATAAACATTAATGTGCCACTGCTGCTGCACCATGTTCATCAACAAGGTCACCACTTATAAATCGGTTAATATTAAAAGCAGCATTAAGTTTGTGAGGTTCATCATTCGCGATGGTATGTGCGAACAAATCACCTGATCCAGGTGTTGCTTTAAATCCACCGGTTCCCCATCCACAATTAAAATACAAACCTTTAATAGATGTTTTACTTATTATTGGGCTAGCATCAGGGCAAATATCTACGATACCTCCCCATTGTCTCAACATTCTCATACGACTAAATATAGGGTACAGTTCAAGTATTGCATTTAATGTTCCCTCTACAATTTCATGACTACCTTTTTGTGAATAAGAAATATAATCATCAGTACCAGCACCAATTACCAGTTCACCTTTATCAGACTGACTTACGTATGCATGTACAGCGTTTGACATTACTACTGTATCAATAATTGGTTTTACTGGTTCAGATACTAAAGCCTGTAATGGTTTGCTTTCTAAAGGCAGTCTAAGACCTGCCATATTAGCAATTACACTAGAATGTCCAGCTGCAACAACACCTATCTTGTTAGTTTGAATAAATCCTCTTGTTGTTTCAATACCATCAACTTTATCACCATTTCTTTTAATACCTTTTACTTCACAATTTTGAATTATATCAACACCCATTGAATCCGCACCTCTCGCATAACCCCAAGCTACAGCATCGTGTCTAGCTGTACCTGCTCTTTTTTGTAAAGTTCCACCTAAAACTGGATAACGAATATCAGGAGAAGTATTTATTATTGGGCAAAATTTTTTAACTTGATCTGTGTTCAGGTAAACTGCATCAATTCCATTTAATCTATTTGCGTGAGTTCTTCTTTTTAAATCTCTGACATCTTGAAGATTATGTGCGAGATTCATAACACCTCTTTGACTAAACATTACATTATAATTCAGCTCTTGAGATAAATTTTCCCAAATTTTTAATGCATGATCATAAAGTCCAGCACTTGCATCCCATAAGTAGTTTGATCTTATAATTGTTGTATTTCTTCCTGTATTACCACCACCGATCCATCCTTTTTCTATTACAGCAATATTTTTCATATTGTGTTTTTTTGCCAAATAATAAGCCGTTGCTAGACCATGACCACCACCACCTATGATGACAGCTTCATATTCTTTTTTAGGCTCAGGGTCTTTCCAAGCTTTACCCCAATTTTCATGATGTGAAAAAGCATTTTTAATTAATGATAAAAATGAATATTTATTGTTCATAAATCAAAAGAATTAAAACATTAAAATACAATTATCAACCTCAAAGAATTAAACTAAGAAGGGATTTATTCAGTAAAAATTGATTTTAGATTGATCAAAAAGCCTTACTTTATGTGCAAGGGATTTTAAAATTGATTATTTTATAATTTTGAAAATGGTATCCATATTTCCTTATTACAAAAAATAAGAGAGGGACCACAAACACTCACAAGATAGTATCCATGATTTTCTAAAAAAGTAACAGCTTCTATATTTCTATAATTTAGAACTGAATAATCATTTTTATTTTTCTCTAAAAAAATCTCAACACAAATTAGTGGGATTTTATAATTAATATTTTTAAGTTCCAAAACTAATTTTTCTTCAGCTCCCTCTATATCCATATTCAAAAAAAAAGGTTTTGAAAATTTTTTTTCACAAGTTGATAAAACTTCAGAAAGTTTGATCGTTTCAGCTTCATAATAGGATAAATCTTTTTTATCTATCTCAGGTAAAGCAGTTTCATTTGCTGCATTTTTTTCTTTAAAATAAATCTTTATTTTTTTTTCAGAATATTCGTTTGTAACTATGGCAGAATTGATTACAAAATCTCTTGGCCTTATTCTATGCCAATTTTTAGTTTTATCAGTACTTGGTTCAACAATTACTCCACACCAATTTTGCTGATATAATTTATATGTGTTGCTATATAAGATTGGATTAAAACCACCAATATCAATGTAATGTTGATTTATTCTGTGTTTGGAAGCTATTCTTTGAATAATATTAATAATTATTTTTTCTTCTCCGAGCTGAGAAAAGTCAAAATTTGGTCTTTTCCAAGACTTAATTAAACTTAAAATTTTTGATGTAACATAATCTTTTATTAATGACATATACTATTATAATTTAAACATCTTTTATCTAAATTGATACATGATATATAATCATATTTGGTATATGGAAGAGTGGGTGAGAGGCTTAAACCAGTCGTTTGCTAAATGACCGTGCGAGGAAACTTGTACCGAGGGTTCGAATCCCTCCTCTTCCGCCACATTTAGTAAAGTGGATCGTTTTTAAAAAAATCTTTCATCTGTATTGGTTTTTGCTCTAGTATATATCTATAAACGTTATAATTCTCTAAAACTCTTTGAACATAATTTCTTGTCTCTTTAAATTTAATTAGTTCAATCCAATCTACATAATTAATTTGATTTTTCTGTGGATTCTTATTTATTTTTTTCCAATATTTTACTCTCTTAGGGCCAGCGTTGTAAGCTGCAATAGCAAAAGGGTAAGCACCTTCGTATTCAAGAATTAACCCAGAAATGTAATGAGAACCTAAATTTATATTATATTCAGGGTCAGTAGTTAATCTTGATTTTGAGTATGGAAGTTTTGCCTGTTTAGCAACTAATTTTGCAGTGTAAGGCATAAGTTGCATTAATCCTTTTGCACCTGCATGACTGTTCGCACTTAAGTCAAATTCACTCTCTTGTCTTATTAAAGATAATATAAAAGCATTTTCAGGGATTTTTCTACCATTAACATATTTAGGTGTACCAATTATTGGATAATTATATTTATTATGAAATCTTTTTTCATATGAGGCTAATTTAGAAATTTGGATTGCAAAATCGAAACGATCAATATTAGTTGCAAGTTCAGCTGCTAAAATTTCACTACCACTATTGATATTGTCATTAGCTAAATGTCTAAGTATATGTTTTGCATATTTGTCTTCATCGAGTTCATCTAATAGATAAATTAATTTAACAATTTCTTTTTTAAAAAAATAATCACGATATTCTTTTTCTATTTTTATATCTTTTGAAAGTTCAAAAGTATTATTTTTATCTAATTCCATAAAAGCTAATTGCCCATAGTAAGTTGTCAGATAATTTGAAGCCTCTTTAAACCATTTAATCGATAAATCTTGATCACCTAGTTTTTTATAAGTTCTACCAAGCCAATAAGCTCCTCGAGCAACACTGATTGGATAACCAACATTACTATAAAAATTCTCAAAATGATCTTTGGCTAGTAAAGGATCCTCTAAAAAACTTAAAGCTATCCATCCACTCATCCATTCAGCTGCAGCAAATTCAGGTCCTTCTGTCATCGCATGATTACTTGATATTTTATAGGCTAATTCGTATTTTTTTTTATATATCAATGATCTCGAAATTATTTCTCTTTCTGTCCACCATTTATCAGGGCGTACTAAGTAATCTTTTGTATTTTTAATCTTTAATAAGATTTCAACAGAACTTTCAACTCTACCACGTTTTCTTCTCCATTTTAATCTATCATAATTCAATCCAGCATCATTTTTGAATTTGGCTGGTACCTTTGATATAGCTGTATCAACACCATAAGATTTACTCATTAATAACTGTCTAGCATTATATAAAAGTTCATAATCCTTAGGCAGATATCTTAATAATCTTTTTAAATCCCAATATTTGTTGTTCCAAGCAAGATAGTCGGCACGTTTTATATAATCGTCAGCATTTAGAAATTTCTTAAATTTTTTTCTATAAAATCTCAATTCTGATTTTGTGAGATCTGCTGTAATCCATCCATTTTTTATAAATTTAGTTCCTTTTTCGATATCACCAGTTAAAATATAACTTTCACCTAATATCATTTTACCAAAACCGCTTAGTGGTTCAGACGAGGCAAATGAATTTATAATTTTTTTGGAGAGATTTTATCTGTTGATAATTTATGTTCTGCTAAATATTTTACTCTACCAATTCTAGGATAGTTTTCATTTTTATCAATAAATGTCTTATATTCATAATATGATGCCTGATTTCCTTTTGTGATTAAGTGTCTCCATTGAATAAAATTATATATTGATTTATCTTTTGCTTTGTTAGCGATCTTAAGAGCGTTTGCCCATTTTCGTTTTTTCATCTCTGAAAAAGCCTTATCAGCTAGATTAAAATCTTTTTTACTATAATATTTTGAAATTTTTACATCAGTTTTTTTTTTAGATCCCGAAATTTCAGAACCTGAAATTAAAGGTTTTTTTTTTGGTAATATATATTCATTCTTTTTGTCTTTCTTAACAACGATTTTTTTTTCAATTTTTTTAGTTTCAGACTGTTTAATTGGTTTTGGTAAAGGTCTTAAAATATCAATTAATAATTTTTTTTGGGTTTCTTGTTTTGATTGAAAAGGTTTTTTAGGAGGAATAATATCAGAAAGACAAATACTATTGATACTGATTAAATTAAACAAAACTATAAAAAATACTATTTTTTTTGACATAATCTTTACTATATGAATCAACAATCTATGTTATAAGTATTTATGCTTAAAGGTTCAAATGTTGCTTTAGTCACTCCATTTAAAAATGATAAACTTGATGATGATACTTATATCAAGTTGATACATTTTCACATTAAAAATGGTACAAATGGTTTAGTTCCGGCTGGAACAACTGGAGAGTCACCAACTTTGAGCCATGATGAGCATGAAAGAGTTATTGAGCTCTGTGTCAAAGAAAGTAATAATCAAATACCCGTATTTGCAGGTACTGGATCAAATTCAACAGAAGAAGCCATTTCTTTGACAACTCATGCAGAAAAAATTGGAGCTAATGGGGCACTCATAGTGACACCTTATTATAATAAGCCAACTCAAGAGGGTCTCTATCAACATTATAAAGCTATAAACGACAAATGTGGGATTCCAATATTAATCTATAACATTCCTGGAAGATCTGTAATTGACATGTCTGTTGATACAATGGCTAGATTATATGAACTCAAAAATATCATTGGTGTTAAAGATGCTACAGGTGATTTAGATAGAGTTGATGAAACATTAAAAAAATTAGGAAAAGATTTCATTCAACTTACAGGAAATGATGATAACGCGTTAGAATTTAATAAAAGAGGTGGTGTTGGGGCAATTAGTGTTACAGCTAATATTGCACCAAAACTTTGTTCTGATTTCCAAAAATTTTCTGTTATGAGTGATGAAAAATCAAGATCAGAAGCTGATAAACTTGATCAAATTTTACAACCAGTTCATCATTCAATGTTTGTTGAGAGCAATCCTAGTCCAGTTAAGTATGCTGCTAAATTATTAGATCTCTGCCAAGATGATGTTAGATTACCTTTAGTTAAAGTAACAGATCTGACGAAAGAAACAATTAGAAAAGCGTTACAATCTGCAAAATTGATTTAATGAATAATAAAACCAATTCTGGTTTAAAGATAATTTGCTTAAATCGTAAAGCTAGTTTTAATTATTTTTTTGAAGATTTATTAGAAGCTGGCATAGTTCTCAAAGGTTCTGAAATAAAATCAATAAGAGATGGAAAGGTAAATATTGCAGACTCTTATGCTGTAGAAAAAAATGGAGAAATAGTTTTGATAAATTCACATATAGCCTCTTATAAACAAGCAAGTTATTCAAATCACAACCCTATGGATGAAAGAAAACTTCTTCTAAACAAAAAGGAAATTAATAAACTTATTGGTAAAATGCAAAGAGATGGTTTTACAATTGTACCAACTAAAATGTATTTTAAAAAAGGAAAAGCAAAAATTGAACTTGCTGTTGCTAAAGGGAAAAAACAATATGATAAAAGAGCAGTTAAAAAAAATAGAGACTGGAATCGTGATAGAGCAAGATACATTAGAAAAACGAGCTGAGTCTATATATTTAGGCATAGGCTCAAATTTAGGTGATAAAAAAAGAAATATTGAAAAAGCAAAATTTGAATTAATGCAAAATAATATAGAAATATTAGAATCCTCAAGTTTTTATGAGAGTATTTCATGGCCAAATCCAAAAAATCCAAAATTCTTTAATATAGTAATAAAAATTAAAAGTAATTTAGATCCAAAAGAATTACTTAAGATATGTAAGAAAATTGAGAAAAAATTAGGTAGAAAAAAAAACTCTAAAAATTCACCTCGAGAGTGTGATATTGACATATTAGATTTTAAAAGAAAAAAAATTTCAAACGAGATTATTTTGCCTCATCCAAGAATGCATACTAGAAATTTCGTACTCTTACCATTATTTGAGATAAATAAAGATTGGAAACACCCAATTACCAAAGAACACATAAAAAGGCTTATGCTATTATTATCAAATAGAGACATTACAACTATTAAACAAATTTAAATTAATGATATAATAAGATATGTTAAATTCGGAAGACTTAATAAATAAGGTAAAAGTTTATAATAAATTTTTAAATCCTGAAAAATTGAATAAAGCTTATAATTTTGCTGTAAAAGCTCATAGTAATCAAAAAAGAGCTTCTGGTGATCCTTATTCTGTTCATCCAATTGAAGTTGCTAATATACTTACAGAATTAAAATTGGACAGCGCAACAATAACTACTGGTTTATTACATGACACTATAGAAGACACATATGCTACATATGAAACAATAAAAGGAGAATTTGGTGACGAAGTTGCTGATTTGGTTGATGGTGTTACAAAAATATCAGTTTTAGAAAATACAGCTTCATCTAATTCAAAAGCTGAAAATTTTAGAAAATTAATTTTAGCTACATCAAAAGACATAAGAGTATTGCTAGTAAAAATTGCTGATCGATTACATAATATGAGAACTATCAAAGCAATTATAAATGAGGAAAAAAGAAAAAGAATAGCCCAAGAAACCATGGAAATATATGCCCCTTTAGCAGATCGAATGGGCATGCATAGAATTAGAGATGAACTAGAAGACCTTTCTTTTGAAATTTTAAATAATGAAGCTAGAAAACTAATTCAAAAAAGACTTGATCAAATTAAATTAGATAAAAAAGATATTTTTGAAAGTTTATCTAATGAATTTGATATTCTTCTAAAAGAAAATAATATTAATTTAAAAATTTATGGAAGAGAAAAAACTCCTTTTTCTATTTGGCGTAAAGTACAAAAAAAAAGAGTTTCCCTAGAACAGATTACAGACATTATTGGTTTTAGAATTATTTTAAAAAATATCGATGAATGTTATAAAACTTTAGGAATTATTCATAAAAAGTATAATTGTATCCCAGGTAAATTTAAGGATTATATATCTTCTGCTAAAATAAATGGATATAAATCAATCCACACAGCGGTAATTGGATCAAATAAAAAACCAATAGAAATTCAAATTAGAACAAATGAAATGCACGAGTTTGCTGAAAGAGGAATAGCATCACACTGGCAATATAAATCCTCGGAAAAGTTTAATTCTCTGACATGGAAAGAATATGATTGGCTTAAAGATTTAGTTGAAATAATTGAAAAGAACGAAAATCCTGAACATTCCTATGAATATACTAAATTACAAATGTTTCAGGAAAATGTTTTTTGTTTCACACCAAAAGGTTCAGTGATAAAATTACCAAAGGATGCTACACCTATAGATTTTGCTTATGCTGTACACACTAAAATTGGTGATAATGCAACTGGTTGTGAAATTAATGGTAATAAAAGTGAGCTACAAACAATTTTAAGAAATGGTGACAGGGTAAAAATTATAACTTCTAAAAATCAGTCACCATCATTACATTGGATACCTATTACCAAGACTGGAAAAGCAAGAGCTTCTATAAGAAGATATTGGCACGATAGAGGTGAAAAAAAACAAGAGAGAATAAAAAAATACAATACTACTCTGTGGATTTCTTTGCCAGATAAACCTGGTCAATTAGGAAACGTAAGCTCATTAATTGGTAAACATAAGTTGAATATATCAAATCTTGAAATGGCAGGCAAAAATCCCAATTATATTAATTTTAAATTTAAATTGATAATTACTAATCTTAAAAATTTTACTAATTTTATTGCAGAGCTTAAACAAAAAGGTATAAAATTTAAGATAATCAGACACGAAGATAAAAGAAATGCTTTCACCCAAAAAATCCTTAAATATTTTAAGAAAAACTAGTGCTTTATTAGAAGGCCATTTTGTTTTATCTTCAGGACTGCATTCTACAAAATATATTCAATGTGCTAAACTCTTAAGTCATCCTCATTTAGCTGATAAAATATGTAAATCTTTAGCTAATAAGATAAAAAAAAATTATAGAAACATAGATATAATTTTAGCTCCTGCAATGGGAGGAGTAATCATTGGCTATGAAATAGGAAAAATTTTAAAAAAAGAAACAATTTTTTGTGAACGTGTAAATGGGAAATTTGTTCTTAGAAGGGGTTTTAAAATTAAAAAAAATGCAAGAGTTTTAATAATTGAAGATGTAATTACCACAGGAAAATCAAGCATGGAATGTGTTAAACTTATTAAAAAATATCAAGCTCGTCTTGTTGGGTTCGCCTCTATTATTGACAGATCTACAAAAAAAACTGTAAAGATCAAAACAAAAATAATTTCTCATTTAAAAATAGATGTACCAACTTTTAAAAAAAATAAATTACCTATAGAATTATCTTCAATAAAGATAACAACACCAGGAAGTAGATTTATAAAGTGAAAAGGTTGGGTGTAAATATAGATCATATTGCAACAATTAGAAATGCTCGGGGTGAATTCCACCCAGATCCCGTGACAGCAGCAAAATTTGTAAAAAAAGTTGGTGCTGACTCTATTACTATTCATTTAAGAGAAGATAGAAGACACATTAAGGACATTGATGCAAAAAAAATATGCTTATTAAAGGATCTTTTAGTAAATTTAGAAATTTCAACTAATTTGAAAATGATAAGAACTGCAATTAAGATAAAACCTAACTTTGTTTGTATAGTTCCTGAAAATAGAAAAGAAATTACTACAGAAGGTGGATTAGATTTAAAAAAAAATAAGAATAAATTAAAAAAAATAATAAATAGATTTAAAAAAAATAATATTCGAACAAGTTTATTCATAAATCCCTCTCTTAATGATATTAGATTATCCAACGAATTAGAAACTGATTGTATTGAAATTCACACAGGTCGATTAGCAAACCTTATTAAGTCCAAAAAAAAATTCGCTCATGAATTAAGTAAAATTTCGAAATGTTCAATTTTAGCTAAAAAATATGGCATTGAAGTACATGCTGGCCACGGTTTAGATTATAAAACGACTAGAGTTTTAAAAAAGATTAAAGAAATAAAGGAATATAATATAGGTCATTTTATAATAGGTGAATCAATCTTTTATGGTTTACGAAAAGTAATAAAGAATTTTATTAAAATCATTAAATAATAATTATGAAAATATTAGGTATAGGTGTTGATATAACTAAAAATAGTAGGATTAAGGAATTAATAAAGAATAAATCTTTTATAAATAGAACTTTTGGAAAAAAAGAAATAGATTTTTCAAAAAAAAAAATCAACAAGATTAACTTTTTCGCAAAACGATTTGCTGCGAAAGAGTCTTTCGCTAAATCACTTGGCACTGGATTTAGAAATAATTTAAATTTGAAGGATATTGAAATTCTAAATAATAAAATGGGAAAGCCTTATTTTATTAAATCAAAAAAAATAAATGATATTATAAAAAAGAGATTTAAAATTCAAAATTATGATTTATTTCTTTCAATTTCTGACGAAAAAGATTATGCAGTTGCATTTACAATTTTACAAACGCAATAATGTCAAAGAATAAATATATTATAGAAAATACAAAAACATTAATTTATGCACTTATAATTGCTGTAATAATAAGATCATTAATTATTCAGCCTTTTTACATACCTTCCTCTTCGATGGAACCGAATTTATTAGTTGGTGATAGACTTTTTGTTACAAAATATTCATATGGTTATAGCAAACACTCTTTTCCTTTTAGCCCACCAATTTTTAAAGGAAGAATTTTATCGAAAAAACCCAAGAGAGGTGATGTTGTTGTTTTTAAAACACCTGCGGATAATAGAACTGATTACATAAAAAGATTAATTGGTCTTCCTGGAGACCAGATACAATTTATTGATTCAAACCTTTATATAAATAATAATGAAGTTTTGAAATCTAGAATATCTAAAAATGATGAAATTTATTGTGGTAATAAAACTATAAAAGTATTTACTTTTGAAGAACTGTTACCAAATAAAAAAAAACATAATACAGTATATTTAAAAGATTTTTCATACCAAAATTCTGATACTTTTATAGTACCAGAGAAACACTATTTCTTTTTAGGTGATAATAGAGATTGTTCAAAAGACAGTAGATTTTTATCAAGTGTTGGTTATGTACATAAAGATAATTTAGTAGGAAAAGCTCAATTCATTTTTTTTTCATCTGATAAATCTAAGGGTAATATTTTTTCTTTTTGGAAATGGAATAAATCAGTTAGATTTGACAGATTTTTTAAAAAAATTAAATAATGAAAATTGATTATCAAATTTTAGAAAAAAAAATTAAAATAAAATTTAAAAATAAAGACTTATTAATCAAATCATTAACACACAAAAGCTTTAATAAAGAAAATAATAATGAAAAAATAGAATTTTTAGGAGATCGCGTTCTAGGTTTAGTTATAGCAAAGAAACTTTTAGAGATTTATCCTGATGAAAAAGAAGGAATTTTAGATAAAAAATTTGCCTCTCTTGTAAATAAAAAAACATGTTTAGAAATTGCAAATAAACTTGAGTTGCAAAAATTTATATTAACATTCAACTTATCTTATAAAACTAAAATAATTGAAGATAAAGTCTTAGCAGATAGTTGTGAGGCATTATTAGGCGCCATCTATTTAGATAAAGGATTTAATATTGTTGAAAAAATAATATTAGATTTATGGTCTTTACAAATCAAACAAAGTGTTATCACCCAAATTGACGCTAAAACTAAATTACAAGAATTTTCATTAAAAAAGTTTAAAAAATTACCAACCTATAAGATTATTTCAAATACTGGACCTAGGCATAGACCCCTTTTTAAAGTTGCAGTCAAACTTGATAATACAAAGTTTTTTATATCAAAGGGTAAATCAAAAAAAGAGGCAGAACAAAATGCTGCTGAACTTTGTTTAAATAATATAAAGTAAATATGATTTGGGATGATATAGGATTTTTACTTTCTAAAAACAAGTATAATGAAAATTCCTTAATATCAGAATCTTACACAAAAAATCATGGCAAAGTTACAGGTATAATATTTGGAGGAACTTCAAGAAAAATCAAAAATTATTTACAAATTGGTAATAAGATTTATCTAAATTATCAATCTAAATCTGAAAACAAGATTGGTTTTTTTAAGGTTGAAATAGAACAGGCATTATCTCCATTATATTTTGATAATCAGCAAAAATTATCTTGCATTAACTCTGCAATGAATTTGATAAAAATTTTGACAGCTGACTTTCAAAAAAATGAGAAAATTTTCAAATTAATTGAAAATTTTTATCAAATTTTACAATCTGATCATTGGATTAAAAATTATGTATTATGGGAATTAGAATTATTTAAACTTTTAGGTTATAATCTTGTTTTTGAAAACGTAGTAGAAAAAAAAATTATTAGAGATCGTACTCAATATATATCAAAATCTTTGACTGATAAAAAAATAATTCCAAATTTTCTTATAGATCAAAACAATGAGCCAATTGATTTAGAAACTTTATTAAATGGATTAAGGATAGTAGGCGATTTTTTAGATAAAACTATATTAAAACCAAATAATCTTACTCAACCATTAAGTAGATTACAGTTTATAAATACATTAAAATAATTATTTAAGAATTTTATCTATTCTGTCAGCGTAATAACTTACTATTGCATTTGCGCCAGCTCTTTTGAAAGCAATTAAACTTTCAATAATTGCATTTTTATTTATAAGATCTTTATTTATAGCATTACATAGAAGACTATATTCACCTGAAACTTGATAAGCCATAACTGGAATCTTAAAATTTTCTTTTACCGATTTAATTATATCTAAATAGGGTAATCCTGATTTAATCATTACTATATCAGCACCTTCTTTAATATCCAAACTGACTTCTCTTAAAGCCTCATCTTTATTTTTAAAATCCATCTGATAGTTTTTTTTATTATCTTTCAAAAGTCCCTTTGATCCAACTGCATCACGAAAAGGTCCATAAAAACTCGAGGCATATTTTACTGCATAAGATAAAATTTGTGTCATGTTATAACCATTTTTATCTAAAGCTTTTCTAATTTTACCAATCCTACCATCCATCATATCGGATGGAGCTAATATATCACAACCCATTTCAGCTTGTAATATTGATTGGTTTATTAAAACTTCAATAGTTTCATCATTGAGAACGTATCCATCTTTAATTAAACCATCATGACCATGAGATGTGTAAGGATCTAAAGCTACATCGCACATTATACCAATTTCATCATTATATTTCTTTTTAATCACTCGTAGTGCTCTACAAACTAAATTATTTTCATTTAAGGATTCAGTGCCTAATAAATTTTTCTTTTTTTTTTCTTCATTTGGAAATAATGCAACCATAGGGAGGCCTAGTTTTATTGCTTTATCTATAATGAAAGGTAATTTGTCTAAAGTATGTCGATATACATTAGGCATTGATTTAATAGGTTGTTTTTTATTTTTTCCATCAGTTATAAATATAGGAAGCACAAAATCATTTGGTGTTAGGTTGTTTTCTTCAATTAATCTCCTTGACCAATCGTTTTTTCGACTGCGTCTAAGTCTCAAACTGGGATATTTTCCTGTTATCATGTTTAAATATATTTCAAAAATGCGACAAATGTAATATACAAATATATCTTAAAAAGGATATTAAACAATATTAGGAGACAATTAGTTACAATGAGTTTAAATTTTGATGATTTTCAGAAACAAGATGTCAAATTTGACATTAATGAGCTACAAAAAGCCTATAAAGATATTTTGGCTATAAAAGATTTTAGTGGGCCAGAGGGGATTTCAAATTTTGGAGCTATATCTTTAACACAAATACCTGGAGACCCAGATTCAATTAAAGGTCATAAGACAAGAGGAATTTTTTGGACTAAACCAAATTCATCAGGAAAAGAAGTATTAAGAGATGAAAAAATTGATGAAGCAGCCTATTCAGAATTCATTGGTGATTATAAAAATACTTACTTTAAAGAAGTTTTTGATGTTTTGTCATCTAAATATAAATTAGGTAGAGTTAGAATTTTATTAAAACAACCGAGATCTACTTTAAGTTGGCATAGAGATCCAGAACCAAGATTACATATACCAATCATAACTAATCCTGGATCTATGATGGTTATAGATAATGTAGCTAAACATTTGCCAGCAGATGGATCTGTTTGGATTACAAATAACACAAAATATCACAATGCCTTTAATGGTGGAGAAGAAAATAGAATTCACCTAGTAGCTTGTGTTTTAGATCATAAATTTAATTAATTTGAAAAAAATATTTATTTCATCAGATCACGCCGGTTTTAATCTAAAAGAACAGATAAAAAAAAAGTTTTCCAAAAAATATAAATTTCAAGATCTAGGAACAGCTAATTCCAAAGATTCTGTTAACTACCCTGATTATGCTCATAAACTTTGTAGAAAAGTAGCAAATAATACTAGAA
>VMHT01151066.1_pt1 | contig 17969 bp, 14 predicted proteins | sample 4693611 | NCBI WGS metagenome assembly VMHT01 (sample SAMN12280063, study PRJNA550983) | marine metagenome | isolation source: seawater sampled from same location over 5 years 0.02-0.2 micron viral filtrate | place: USA: collected off the coast of southern California halfway between the port... ...
CTTTAGCACCTTGATCACCTTTAGCACCTTGGAAACCTTGATCACCTTTTAGACCTTTAGCACCTTGATAACCTTGATCACCTTTAGCACCTTGGAAACCTTGATCACCTTTAGCACCTTGGAAACCTTTGTCACCTTGATTACCTTTAGCACCTTGATAACCTTGATCACCTTTTAGACCTTGATCACCTTTAGCACCTTGATCACCTTTAGCACCTTGGAAACCTTTGTCACCTTGATCACCTTTAGCACCTTGGAAACCTTGATCACCTTTAGCACCTTGATCACCTTTAGCACCTTGGAAACCTTTGTCACCTTGATCACCCTTAGCACCTTGGAAACCTTGATCACCTTTAGCACCTTGATAACCTTGATCACCTTTAGCACCTTGATAACCTTGATCACCTTTAGCACCTTGGAAACCTTTGTCACCTTGATCACCTTTTAGACCTTGAGGACCTTGAGGACCTTCAGGACCTTCAGGACCTTGAGGACCTGGAGCACCTGGTGTTCCATCTAAACCATCTACTATCTCAGGAAATGCAGCAGTTCCAACACCTGGATATTCTAAAGTACCATAAGGACCATCATCAGGTGTATTATCATACAATAATTGACCTGTAACCCCAGCAACGAACATAGACCAATATCCTGTAACTGTATAATTAGTAACTTGAATATAACACTTAGTGTAGTGTAACCATGGCATTGAAATAGTTCCCGGTCTGAAAGTAGGATCGTTTTCATCAACTGTTTGCCAGCTTACCCATTCACCTCCATTTAAATCTGGATCATAAACCCAAATTACATATGAAGGATCAGTAAGTGTTAAAAACGTAAGACCATTTTGTAAAGAACTTCTTTCTATACCTTCAATTAAATAATGGTCAGGGTGATTAGTATCAAGCGGTGATGCTTCACCAACCATAACTCTACTATTATAATTTGAGTTATTAGGCTTGTATCTAATCTTGTTTGCTTCCCCGACTGGATATAATAAATTTGCCATTTTATTTTATTATTATTTTTCTATTTTTTTAGCGTTATTGCTAAATTGAGCATTATTGCTCTATGAACTAAACAATATTAGGGCGATGTTTAAATTCATCACTATGTTATAAAATTTATTAGGGTAAAGTTTTAAAACACAGATTTGTTCCATTCTATTGAATGGTTTGTTTTAAAACTAATTAGGGTTAGTTTTCTAACTTTGTACTTAATTTTAGGGAATTAAATACAAAATTATATATCATTTTAATTCGTAAGCGTGCGCCTGCACGGGGAGTTTAAAATATTATTAGATTATAATATTAGTTAAAAGTTGTAGTCGGTTTTGTCTATATTGTCTAGAATATAATCCATTGCTTCTCTTGCAGTATCTACAACTTTAAATAGATCTAGATCTTTTTCTGAAATATTACCTTCTTCTTTTAACATTGTTTCTATGATCCAATTTAACATAGGATCCCAATAGTCTTTTCCGACTAATACAACAGGGACCTTTCTCATATGTCCAGTTTGAATTAATGTTAATGTTTCAAATAATTCATCTAAGGTACCGAAGCCCCCAGGAAATGCCACAAATGCTTGTGAGTATTTAAGAAAGAATACTTTTCTAGTAAAGAAATATCTACAATCAACAAGTTCATCGATATAATCATTTTCCTTTGCTTCAAAAGGAAGTTGAATTTTTAAACCAACGCTTATTTGATCGGTTTCAAATGCACCGAAGTTTACAGCTTCCATAATACCAGGTCCGCCGCCGCTAATTACACCATATCCATTTTGTGTACAATGATATGCAAGCTCTGAAGCTGATTTATAATATTTGTGTAAACTGTCTGTGCGGGCTGAACCAAAGATTGAGATACATGGTCCAATTTCTGATAGTTGATCGAAACCTTTTATAAATTCGCCTTGAATTCTTAGCACTTGCCAAGCATCTTCAGCTTTTTTGTTTTTAGACCATTTTTTACTATTCATATCTTATATATTATTTTAGAGTTGTGAAACTCAGGTTTATGGTTGCTTAAGAGATAATATAATATTCCTATATTATTCTTTTATGTATTCTACAACGTAGTCTACTTTAAATCTATCTAATATTTGTGTGGAAACTTCTATACCTGATTTAGTATATGTCTTAAATTCAGTATTGTTTGCAGTTATTAAATAGTAGGGTAGGGTATAATTACTTTTTTCCAAGCTCATTAAAAATGCCTCTTTCTTTTTTTAGGTCCTGTATTGCTAATCTATAAGCCTCTCTCGTATCTACTTTATCTTTAGCAATATAATATGCAGCGTATTGTTCTATTAATGTTTGACTAATACCCGCCGTCTTTGCTTCTTTTAAAATAATGTCTACGTAAATATAATCTAACTCGTTCATTTTAATTATTATTTTTAAGTACGTAATATTTTCCTTTTTCTTCTAAAATATCAGCTTTAATATATTTATTTAAAATTTTTAAAGTTAGTTTTGTACTTAATTTAACAATATGTTTTTGTATAAAATTTATTTCTAAAGGTTGTCTAAATTTAAGTAAATCTTTATCGTTTATCATTTACATTTATCTTCTATTTTCAAGTAGTCTATCCATTCAATGGATTTTTTACAAAGTTCATATTCCTCATAAGATTCCATTTTATCTAGATTGTGTTCTAATGCATCTAAAAAATTATCTCTTTTAATTGCCATTATAAAATCATCCTTTGCATGTATTGCATATATGAATTCATCTTTGTTATTTTCTAGAGCCCATATAGTTTTTTTAACTAATAAAGTTCCCATCTCTCTTTCTCTTACTTTCATTTCAAGAACCAATGCTTCTTCATCGGCTCCTTCAAATTCTATTACCTCGTCTTTCATTTTTTATATGTTTTAAAATGTTTCGCGTGGATGCCATGAAAAACCATCAACCTCCTGTTTTAAAAGTTCATATGTTTCTTGCCAATCTTTAACTTGAAATACCTTATGGGGAAGTTCTAATACATTGGCCAAATCATAATCGTTTCCACCTTCCATTGTTTTATCTCCATAAAATCTAATAACTGTTTTAGTATTTTTATGTTTATTTAAGATCCATTCTTTGGCTTGGCTTTTATTTGCTCCTTTTGGATGGATGTCAATTGAGATTTGACCTCCTACTGAAGCTTCTAATTCTGGAAAGCTTTCATTTATTATTGCAGCCATATCAAGTCTTTCTTTATTAATATCATCCCATTCTCCATATTCATCTCTCTGTTCTTGTGTACAATCTCTACCAACGACTGAGAAATTAACTAAGCCAGTTCTTCTTTCAATATGGTTAGAAGTTTGTTTTTTCCATTTACTAATCTTTAAAAAAGATTCTAATAATTTAATAAGATCTTCATTTGGCTCCCAATTATTTCTATAAACCTCTTCTCCTTCTACAAAGATATGATTTCCGCAACTTTGTAAACAACCTGACGCCGCATGCCAAACTTCTTCACCAACCTGTTCAATTGTTTTATCTTTATCAGAGCCTGTTACTAAATAAACATAATTATACTTACAAAAATTTATAAAAAACTCTTGAAAATTTGGATCCATCTTTAATCTTGATGGTGTCAATGTTCCATCTACGTCAAATGCATATACTATTTTCATACATATTATATATCGCCATTAAAAAAAGTTTAATAAATACAATATGAATTATTTTACAATTAAAACTGAGGCTGAAGAAATTCATGTTGAAAAGAAAAGTAAATTTATAGCTTATACATTTCCAATTAAAAGTGAAAATATATTTAAAGAGGCTTTAGCTGATCTTAAAGAAATTCATCCTAAAGCAAACCATCACTGTTGGGCTTATATTTTTGGAGACACTGGTGAAATTGAAAAGTGTTCAGATGATGGAGAACCTTCCGGTTCCGCAGGCCTTCCAATCCTTGGACAACTTAAAAGCAAAGAACTTACTTATAGTGCATGTGTAGTTGTTAGATATTTTGGAGGAATTAAGCTGGGAAAAGGCGGTATGATTAAGGCATATAAGGAGGCAGCTAGACAATCGATAGAATGTATTGAGATTATTGAAAAGGAAATATGTATTGAATATAGTATAAAGGTTAAGTACGCTCACGTCAATAGAATAATGCAACTAATTAAACGTAATAATATTAATATAATGTTTCAGGATATATCAGAAACCTCTATCTTTCGAATAGAGGTTCCTTTAAATATTGTTGAATACATTGATAGTGTCTTAGAAAGTTTTGCAATACAATTTTCTAGAGAATTACCTAACTAATTGTATTTGTTTTCCAATTATACTTTCTTTTTCTAAATTTATTATTTACTAAGTCATCTAATAGACTATTATAGTTTTCTAACAATTTTTTATTTTCATTAGTATATCTTTTAATAATTTCTCTATTTCTATTTAAATAATCTTTATCCTCGTTATGAGTTTTAATTACTTTTTTTATTTGTTTTACACCCGCGTCGACATCTGTACCTTTGTAATAATATCCTATATCTTTACATAAATCTGCATTATGTACAATTGGATAACCTAAATAAGCAACATCAATATAGAAATAATTTAAAGCATTTTCCCATTGCCAACTTACTATTAAATCGGCATATTGTTCTAACATCCTATGTGTAAATATTCTAGGGTCTATTGAAATTAGTTTATCTTTAAATAATTGAGTTTTTGTTATAAAAGAAATAAATGCCTTATTATCTTTTAACTTCATAGAACCTGCGACATATAAATGATCTAAATGATCTTTTACCTGTTTGTGAAATTTATCAACTATCATTACAGGAGTTACACAGGTTTTTACCATATTAGTATTTGGCTCCATAATAGCCATATTTTTAAAATCTCTCGGAGTGTATTCTGTTTTATATTTTCTTTTCTTTGCCTCAGTTTCAAGTGCAATTGAGTCCCATACGAATGGAACTGAGGTTGCATTTTCACAATTTCCTATAAATTGAAAATAAGGAATATTCATACTTTCGTGTTGAGGTATAAGCCATATTTGATCCGGATCTGCAAATGATACCGGCCTTCCATGATCTCCTCCGTTATGTGCACCAAATATCATTCTTTCTGTATCTATAACTAATTTACATGCACATTCGTAATTAACTAATTTAAAATTAGGATTTTGTTTTAACCATAGTTTTTTCATAACTTCTTCGACTGATAGTGATAATCTAATTACCACATCCCAACTTTCATGAAAACTAGGTTTAATTCCTATAGTTTTTAAACCTAATGGAATTTGTTTTAAAACATCTACCGCTGTGGTAGTTCCATCTATTTCTATTGTTTCTTCACTAATAATTAAGTACACATCGTGTCCTGCTTTTTGTAAAGCCATTCCTAAATACATTGCATTTTGATTAATTCCATTAGACCATATAGAATCCGTTGGAAATTTTACAGTAATTCCTATTTTCATTTTATTAATTTACCATAGCCGCTTTTTATTAAAGATTTTGCTAATTTATTTTTTTGTTCTTCGTCTATCCAATCATTATCATATGCTATCTTTTCAATACATGCTACACCTACTCCTTGTCTATCTTCAATGGTTTGTACAAAATTACTGGCTTGCATTAAAGATTCAAAAGTACCAGTGTCTAACCAAGCTACTCCAGTACCAAGAGTCTTAACATTCAATTTACCCATTTCTAAATAAGCTTTATTAACATCTGTTATTTCATACTCTCCTCTTGCACTTGGCCTTAATGTCTTTGCAATTTCAATAACACTATTATCATAAAAATACAAACCTGGAACTGCATAATTAGATTTTGGCTCTTTTGGCTTTTCTTCTATTGAAAGCACCTTTCCAGTCTCATCAAAGTCTACAACACCATATCTCTCTGGATCACTGACTCTATATGCAAATACATAGCCTCCTTCTGGATTCTTAGACTCTGCAAGAATTCTATTAATTTCACCACCATAAAAGATATTGTCACCTAAGATTAATGCAACTTTATCATTGCCTATAAACTCTGCACCGATCACAAACGCCTGTGCTAAGCCATTTGGAACTTCTTGAATTTCATAACTAAACTCACAACCAAATTGACTACCATCTCCAAATAAGTTTTTAAATAAATGGCTATCATGTGGAGTTGTTATAAATAATATCTCTCTAATTCCTGCACTCATTAATGTGGCTAATGGATAATAAATCATTGGTTTATTGTAAACTGGCATAAGCTGTTTACTAACTGCTAAGGTTAGAGGGTGAAGTCTTGTACCGCTACCACCTGCTAAAATAATTCCTTTCATCTAATTGTATTGTTTTTTATAATAATTAGCATAGTCTCCAGATGTGACACTATCTAACCATTCAGTATTTTCTAAATACCAATCAACTGTTTTTTCAAGTCCTTCTTTAAATTGAATAGAAGGTACCCAACCTAAATCTACTTCTAATTTACTTGCATCTATTGCATATCTTAAATCGTGACCTGCTCTATCTTTTACAAATTTAATTAATTTTTTAGAAGTGCCCTCATTATTACCTAATTTCTTATCCATTATATCACATAAACTATGGATTAAATCTATATTAGTCCATTCATTATGTCCTCCAATGTTATAAGTTTCTCCAATTGCACCTTTATGATAAATTAAATCTATTGCAGCAGCATGATCTTTAACCCATAACCAATCTCTAATATTTTCACCTTTACCATAAACTGGTAAATCTTTTCCATTCTTAATGTTATTAATCATTAAAGGTAATAGTTTTTCAGGAAATTGATAGCTACCATAATTATTACTACAGTTTGAAATTTTAATAGGTAAATCAAATGTATGATAATATGCTCTAACAATATGGTCTGAGCTTGCCTTTGATGCAGAGTATGGACTTCTTGGATCATATGAAGTTTCTTCAGTAAACATTCCAACATCTCCTAAACTTCCATAAACCTCGTCAGTAGAAACGTGATAAAAAATTCTATCTTTTTTATCTTGCCAATTATTTTTACATTCATTTAATAGGTTTAATGTACCTATAACATTTGTCATTATAAATTCATTTGGATTTGTAATACTTCTATCAACATGTGATTCTGCTGCTAAATGAATTACTCCATCAAAATCATAAGTAGTAAATATTTCACTTAATGCGTTAGCATCTACGATATCTGCTTTAATAAATGTGTAATTAAGTTTATCTTCAACGTCCTTTAAGTTGTTTAAATTACCAGCATATGTTAATTTATCTAAGTTAACAATGTGATAGTTTGGATAGTTATTAATCATCCTTCTTACAAGATGGGATCCAATAAAACCAGCACCTCCTGTAATTAATATTGTTTTTTCCATAAAGTATATATCCTAAAAAAGGGAACCAACTGGTTCCCTTTAATATTAAAAAAATTAATATGAATTAATTTATGCAGCTCCTCCGTCGCGGATTTGCCAGCCTGTTGCAATTAATTGATTTCTTGCAGCTTCTGCAGCTCCTCCAGGAGTATATTTAGAATCTCCAAAACTCACATAAGGCCATGGCTTATCAAGATTTATTGCTGTTCCATTGGCTGCAACGTTTGCTGCCCATGAAATTAATATATTATCATATATTGCAGTTGTAGTTCCAAATCTTGAATATGGACCTATATGCCATGTAGTAGTGTCTCCTTGAAACCTTTCTACATTTGAAATATCCCATCCTGAAACGTCTGTATTTTGAGAAAATCCTTCTCCTCTACTTAACCAAGCCATATTTTTAAGACTACTTGTATTCCAATTAGATAAATCCTGAGCAAATAGATGCTGCGCATGATAATTATACAACATACCTTGCATATTTGTCACATTGCTTACATCCCATGCATCATATGTTATTCCATCAATTGGATCAGTATACACAGCAGACTTAGTAGATATATCTTGATTGAATTGTCTAGATTGATTAAAAGTGCCACTCAAGCTTGTTAATTTAGTTACAGGCCATTGACTAATATCTCCATTAAAGTTAGGACATGATGCAAAAGTTGACGCTAGATTCTGTAGAGAAATAGGCTTCCAATTAGTAATACTAGTTCCTACAAAATTACCAGAGTTAAGGTAAAATGTTCTTTGCATATCTTTTACAGATCTAACATCCCAATTTGCAAATACGTCGCCAATTGAAGTTCTTTCAAATAAGCCTCTAAGACTTTCGACTTCACCCATCTCCCAGTTTTCTAATCCAATTCCTTCAAAACCTACACATCCATTAAACATGTTATCTATTCCCCAGCCCCATGTTCTATCTTCAACTAATACTCCTGGTTTGGCTGTACCTCTAGACAGAAGGTTAGACCATTTGTTATTAGACCAGGCTGATAAATCTAAATTAAAATTAACGTTACCTCCTCTAAACATACCTGCTGCAGATTTAACATTACTTAAATTCCAATTAGCAACATTAGGTATAAATGGGTAATGTCTATAAGTTATATCGTTTCCATCAGCATCAGTTCCTATTACTTGAACTGTACCAGGGTATGGTAAATTGTGATTTTCTCCTACCCATTCAACATAAGAGTCTTCTAGGTCACTTAATGGCCATGAATTGAGTCGATATCTCATAAGTGCAAACATCATAAAAGTTTCTGTAACATTACTAACATCCCATGTGGTAAATGAATTACCATATGTCATTGCTCCCATATTAGCAAACATCCATCCACATAAACCTAAACTAGTTGTACCATTACCATTAGTTCCCCATGTAGATAAGTCTTGATTAAATGAATGTGCGCCATTAAACGCATATCTTGCACCATAAACAAAACTAATATCCCAATTAGTTAAAGGTTGATTAAAAGACCACGCATTTTGAAATATTTTACCTATGTTAGTAACCAATGACGTATCCCATGCAGTCCATGTTTCACCACCAACTGTTACAGATTGCGTATCCATTGGTTGGTTATAGTTATGTGCATAATTAAATAATGCAAATATTGCCGGACTGTATACTGTACCATCGTCTTCTGCTACCGTATAATCTATAGATCCTTGTGAAATGTTCCAGTTGCTTATAGGTTGATTAAACCTACGCGCATATTCAAACATATAACTAAATGACCTACAAGCCTTTACATCCCATGCATTATATGTATTTCCATTTACAGTTACTGATTTTGTATTAATATCTCCATTAAAATAGTCAGTACGATTAAACATATCTTCACATGTAACAACACTTGAAGTGTCCCAATATGAAATATTTCCATTAAAGTATTGATTACGATAAAACATAGATTGCATTGTAGTAACACTTGAAGTGTCCCATGCGACATATGATGTTCCTCCTACATTTACTAAAGCTGTATTAATATCTTGGTTAAAAATACCTCTAAGCTTACTTGTAATACCACATGAAAACATGTTTCTCATATTAGTTACTTTTGAAGTATTCCAATTATTTAACGGTTGATCAAATCCTGGGCAATTATCAAACATAAATTGAGTAATTACAGCGTCAGCCATATCCCATGCTAATCTTCCATCTGCTCTTTGTTTAGTATTTATATTTCTATTAAATAAATGAGCTCCTCTAAACGTTTGATTAAAATTTAAATTATTTTCTCCATTATTTTTAATTAACCAATTGTCTACGTTTCCGTTAAATACTGTACTATTATAAAATGTCTGAAAGAAATTAATTACATTACTAGTATCCCATGCGCTTAAATCGGTATTTGCGAATTTACTACACCCGTTAAAGGTACCTTCTAAACTTAAAACATTAGAAGTACAAATATTTGCAGAAGACAAGGTATTATTAAAATCTGTCATATTTCTACAACCCGCGAATGTTTGTTTTAAAGAAGTAACATCTGACCAATCTGGTGAATCGGTTGCAGTAATTTCTAAATCTAGTGCACCTCCAAATCCACCAACAAGGGAATTGCTTCCCCATACAACATCTCCCCATCTTTCGATATCTATCATTTTTTGAGTATCGGTATATGCGATTGTTTGATTATCATAGTCCATAAACTGTCCTTTTGCTATAGCCCAGTCTTGCTGAACTTGATTTCCATTAGGATCTGCGAATAAATAAATTCTAAAAAGATTACGTTCTCTATTAGGGCCATACCAATCACTTGCTCTCTCGGATAATTTGCCTCCATTACCATAATAAAAACAACCATGGTCTAATTCTATCGTAGTTGTATTAGTACTTGAATTAAATGTTGCAGTATATCCAGAAAATCCGTATCCACCGTATCCACCAACTTGCATACTAGGTTTAGTTACATCGCTAAATTTAGCATCTGTTAAATTAAAAACATCAGCCCAATTTTTACCAGTACTATCTACTATGTGCATTTTTTGAGGTAAAGATTCATCTTGAGGATCTTCGAAAGTTATAGAATCAACTGTATCTAACATAGGTCTCCACATATATTTATTTAAAGCAATTGGACCTAAATTATCAGAATCAGCATTTTCTTTATATTCATTAGCATTAATACCAGCTCCACTTAAAAAGTGATACTGATAACTTCTTGCTGGTAAGTTACGTACCGTTGTAATTTCAGCATCTTCCAGTAATATTGTATAATCACCTGGTGTTGCATATTCATGAACAACCTCATTTACTTGTTTAATGTTAGTACATTGTTCAACGTTACCATCACCCCAATCTACTGTAAAAGTACCTGCGAATGGTAATTGATACCTTAAACTTCCATCACCTTGATTTCTATTTCCTACTCTAACTGAGAATTTCATTCCTGTAGTTACGAGAGGTACACTAGCTGGTTCAATTCCAGAAGGAGCCAAACTAACATATGAATGAAACCTTGACTTATCGTTTTTTATATCAGGAACTATAAATGAAATTTTAGTTTGTCCGCTTCCTATACTGTATTTGTAGTTAGCGTTTAAGTTTTTGAATCTATCCATGAAAGATACAACCTTATCTACTGAACCTATTGATATAACTGTTTCATATTCATCTCCTGCCTTATACCCATCTAAATCATGTTCTACCTTTACATATCCATCTCCATCTGCAATGTTACTACCTATTATAATAGTATCACCATTAAATGATACGAATCTTTCGTCAAAATCATTGTCAGATGGTACATAATCTGTAATTACGTTTCCATCAATAACAAATAATCTTATTTCATGATCTGTTTCTTGTGTTTGAAAGTACACTGCTTCAACAACTCCATGAGTTTCATGATTTGTCCATGGAAGCATACCTCCATCTATATAGCTGTCATTAAAGTCTTCATCAGTTGAATCAATATTAATATATTCTTGCCATCCACCTATGTCATACTTGTACCAAACAATAACATCCTTTAAGGAATATAGATAAAATCCATCACCTTGTTTGGCAACACCTACGTCACCTGAGGGAGCGCCAGAACTAATAACATTTAAGCCATCTGTTAATGTAAACATGTTAACAACTCCGTTTATTAAATTTTGTGCCATTTTATTTTTTTTATTTTTATTTTATTTAATATTTTTAATTATCTTAATAATTTTTAATTTTTTAAACTCCGGGAACTCCCATGTCCATTAAAACTAAACTAACTTTATAAGACTTTGATAAACTTCCGTTTCTCGTAGCTCCACTTGTAGAAGCAGCATCTTTTATGTTTATTTCTATTTCATATTCGACTGCTCTTCTCCATTTTGAACTAGATTTATTATCATGTTTTTTAGGCCAAGTTCCACCAGCACCTACTTGATCTTTAAGTCTAGGCCCAATAAATTCTACATATTTATGATTTCCCCATCTTGTACCATGTTGAGTCACATTTTTATCAACAAGCCTAAACATTGCAGTTACATCTGTTTCTAAAGCATTACCATGGCTTGAAATTTTCGATGCCATACTACTGTCAACTAATGAGACTTTCCTAAAATAACCTCCTTCATAAGGATGAGTTTGATTGCTAGTCCATAAAGATCCTGTATATTTCCAATGTCCCCATCTTCTTGTTACTTTTTTAATTTCAAAATTTAAATCTTCATTACTATTAGCGCCTATAGAACCATTGTCGTGTAAATCTGCATGATACAGATCAAAGACATAAACATCTCCGAATGTATTTCCGGAATAACTTCCTCTTACGTATCTGTCAAACCACTTTTCAGCTATAGTCACATAAGGTATGTTTCCACCTGACGCATGCATCCAATTAGAATTCCCAGCACCTGATGTTCCTAATAAAGGAGAAGGTGAAGTTGAGCTAATAGAAGAGTTACTTAAAACATCTGGAGCGCCATATCCTCTAGTATTTAATATGTTCCATACACTATGTAAACCATTATTTAATGTTCCCCACTCTGGTGTAATATTTTCAATTGTTCGAATTGTAACAGAATGTATTTGTTCACGTCCTGTTGCATTATTAGTAACCTTTAGCCTAGGAATAAGTGCAAGACTATTATTATATCCATAATAAAAATCATGAGTTCCAACCTGTAAATACAAAGTTCCATATACTGAAGTTGAATTAGGATCTGAAGCTGAGCTTAATACATGATCTATTTGGAATGTAGTATTAGGATATACGTTTCCATCACCATCTACAACTTCATGTATTTCTACTGTATAGTTATCCATATTAATAAAACTGCTTCCATTACCATCTCCGTAATCTATTGTTTTTATACCAAACGGTGAAGTTAAAACACTGCCCGCAGGACTTGCTTCATTCCAAGGATTTCTCCATGCTGGAAAAGTCATGCTCCATGGTTCATCAGGTATAACAGTGTCTATACCATTATCATTAACCCACCATCCTTTAGCGACTAATCCGTCTCTATCACTTTGAGCCTCACTGTCTCTCCATTGTACAGGTAATGTCTCTAAATAACCATCATATGAAACACCTCCATTGATATATGGCGTATGTGTAAATGTATATAGATTTAAATCTGGAAGATCATTGTTTAATTTTGCCAATATTCCTTCCATAGCAGATTGTGTTAATTTACTACAACCCTTTAAAAAATCTAAGAAAAACCTAGCACTAGTTGGATCTCTAAAAATAGATGTTACACCGAATCCTGTAGTTGAGCCATTTCCCCAATTACTAAAAGTAAAATGTAAATGTCTAAGATTTGAACAGTTTTTAAATAATCTTGCAGCTGCATGTCCACTTGTCATATTAAGATGCCATTCACTAATATCTAAACTTGAACAACCTTCAAACATTGAATCAAATCTTTCCCCGTTTCCAGTATCCCATCCAGTACTTGTGTTATATTTACCAAAAGGATAACCTCCATTTGTTCCTGTAAATGATGTTGCATTTTTAAACATTGAATTAAAGTGAGTTCCTCCTGAAACGACAAAACCTTCAACATTACCATTAAACGAAGTTGCATCATTAAACATAAAACTAAAATTTGTACATAATGGCATGTTCCATGTCATGTCAGCATTACTATCTCCATTATTAAATGATGTTGCACCTTTAAACATGCTATACACTGCATTTACTTTTGGAGTTAAATTATTTGTAACATATGAAGATGAAGCCGGAGGAAACCAAGTAGTAACTTCTTGATTAAATGCGGTCGCATTTTCAAACATCGAAAAAGATTGGATAATATATGTAGTTTCAAATGGTTTATAATATCCAATAGGTGTAGAAAAAGGACCCGAGCTTATAGAAGTTCTATGAGATTTTAAAGGTTGATTGTACACTGAATTATCCATAAACATTTCACTAACAACAACGCTTCCAGTTGGAAATATCCAATTATTTATAGAAGAATTAAATAAACTATTTTTAAACATTGCAGAAAGAAATAAATATGCATCACTTCCTCTCCATGACCATGACTCATATGGACTTTCATTACCATTAGTGTTAGCTGCGTGATATGCTAAATCTAAGTCCTGATTAAATTCACTATAATAAAACATATAACTCATATTTGTAGAGCTTCCAATATCCCAGTTAGTAATACTATCATTGTCAAATTTATGTCTTCCCCAACTAGTCTTTCCTCCAGCAAACATACCTTTAAAATTTTCTACATTTTCGGTATTCCATGCTTGCCATTCGCCTAATAAGTTTTCATCTTCATCAAGAAGTTGATATACCTTTGTTGATAAATCTAAATCAATATTTATTGCCATTAAAAACATGTGATCTAAATACTTAACGTTCTCAGTTTTCCAAGAAGAAATAGAGTTTGCAGTATCTACTAAACCATGACAATATGCAAACATGTATGATAATCTAGCATCTGTCCCAAGTTTAGGATAATCTATTGCAGCTATTTGTAAATTATAACATCTTGCAAACGCATGATTAAAATCGGTAAATAAAATATCTCCCCATTGATCTATTGATTTAATTAAAGCCTTTGACTTAATAACCATTGAGTCTTCTTGACTAGGTATATTACCAATTGCTATTCCATTCCAGTCTAACGTTCTTGCTCTTTCCACGTTTTGATCATCTGTACTAATTCCCCAAGTATTAAGATCAAATTCAAAAGGAATACCAAATGCTAAACTTGGCATTAAACCAGTTATTTGTATCTGATAATCACCATCATTTAAGTAACTATGTTGAACATATTTTAGAGTATTTTCAAACTGAACAGGCATACCTCCTAGCGATGCGCTGTGTTGCCCATTTAAATTACCCATTGTTCCATAAGCCTGTGCCCATGGTATTAAATCTCCATTTTTAAAATTTTCTATTGGAGATCCATCTCCCCAATCAACATTAAAGTCATATATTTGATTATCATCCTGTAGACATAATGCAAAAGATCTATTAAAATCATGCGTTACTTTATCAATACCAATTGTCATTTTAAAAGGTGAAGGAGGAATGTCGCCTATACTCCACCATGTATGCCATACATCTAGTAATGCATCATAGTCATTAAATGCACCTGCTGGAATTACAAAGGATATTGTAGTTTTCAAAGTTGAATCACTATATTGGTAAGTAGGTTCAAATTCTTCAACCATTCTTACAAAAGAAATAGCATGGTCTACATAACCATCAACTTCAAAAGAGTATGTATCTCCTATAGAATAATTACTAAGATCATGATATTGTCTTTGATAACCGTCAAAATTTCTTGTTTGTACACTGCCTCCTACTACGCCATGTTCTATATTATTTGAATACCAACTTAAAAAGTTTTCAGAAAGCTCTCCATCTTGTTGAATTTCATCTGTTAAGATAACCTTTCTAATTGGAAGTAACCTTACCTCAGCATCCACATCCGTTGTTACAAACTTTATTTTATATGCAGTCCCTGACGCCTCATCGTTTCTCCATGCAATTGCGTGTCCATTTTCAAAATCTAAATCTGTCACGTCTATTGTTTGGGTATTTACCCAACCATATGTACTTCCATTTCCATATAAAATGTAAACGTCTATATTTTCAGTAGATTTTAAACTTAAATAAACTCCACTTTCTGTGTCTTGTCTATTAATACCTGTGCCATTATTTTGAATATCTTGAAGTTGACCTATCGTCATTCCATTTAAATCAGGAATAGTAGTATCTAAACCATCACTTCCAACTAAAAATAAATTTACACCATTTGTTAAATTTGTCATTTTATTTTTTTATTTTTTTTAAATATTTAAAAGTTCACCCTATCTAATTAGGGCATATATTTTTATAGAATATATATTAAGATAATTTCCACAAGAGAGGGAAAAGGGTTAAAAAAACATAATATCGTAATAACATATAACATTAATGTTCTATTATATAATAACAGTCATATCGATTATAATTGGATTCACTATTGGAATGTTATTTGAAAACCGTAGACTAAAACTTAAGAGTAAAAAGGTATTAGAAGAACATTTAGAAGAATTAGATAGGTTAATAGCTAAAGTAAATAGACATAATGAATCTGAGGTTGAGGTTGATAGTGATCATCAAATTCAACTTATTGAGTATTCATTAAAGCAAGCGCTGTCAGAAGAAAGGTATGAAGATGCCGCTCAGCTTAGAGATATTTTAGAAAATCTGAAAAAACAAAAATAGGACACTATAAATATAGCATCCTATTTTTTATTTAATTAATTTTATTAATCTTCTATAAACATTTCGTCATTAGCAGCCCAATTACTTTCATTTAATTTTTTAAGTACTTGACTGTGATTTCCACTCCATGTAGAAGAGATTGATTTATTACTAATGAATGAAGGAATTGCATCATCTAACCAAGTTAATATAAATAAACTATCGTCATTTGATTTTCTAACACTATCCTTATTATCTTGTAATACTTCACTGTAGTTAATATTTTCTAATTCAGAAATATTAAATATTGCGTATGTTCTATTGTTAAAATTCATTGTTTTATCTTTTTTTATTTATCTTTAGTTATTTTATGCCTCTTCACCTCCTAGGTTAAATAAACCTTTTCTTGCGTTAAATTCTGCAGCTACATCTTCAGCGGATAATGGACCTTCAAATATTTTCACACTTTCTAATCCTCCACTATAGTATGCCGTACTAGCACCCATTATACCAACTGAACCACCGTTTCCAGATGTATAATCAACATATCTTCTATAGTTAGATGCAAAGCCATTTCCATTAGCCATATTTTTCCATAGTTGGCCATTTATATAAAGAGCTTTATTTCTACCACCACCAAAATCGGTATATGTGACACAAACGTGTACCCAACTTCCATTAGTCATAGCATCTGTTAAAGGGTTTTGACCATCTACTGCTCCGAAAAGAGTTAAGTCTCTGTTGTATTTACCTTTTCTTTGAGGGTGACCTTGGTTCATTTCATTTGTGAATATTCTACCATCACTATAGAAACCAAAATTTACACCATAATAATATGAAGTTCCATAAGCGTCATTGTTCATAATATGAGCTGTTTTAGCATTAGGCTTTATCCACACTGAATATGTCATACCTGGTCCTCTATTACCAATTCCTAATTTTACATTAGGGTTATGTGCCCAATTGAAATGATCATCAACTCCATCAAATACAAGGTAAGGAACATTTACAGAAGTGTCATCATTCACATAACTTACTCCATTTCTAAGAGTACCATTTGTTCCACCTTCTGCACCTGATACTTCGTTTATAGTTGTACCTTCACCTGCGTACGATGCACTTTCATTAGTTGTAAAGAATCCTTTAAGATTTTTAGTTAACTCATTTTCTTGTCTCTCTTGTGGAGATATTTCACTTACGTCAGGGAATGATTCTGAATCTTTAGGATCTGTGCCTGCTTCAATTTCATCTTCATCTGAATGAGTATCATTGTCATCATCTGTATCTGCGTTATCACCAGTTCCATCTCCATCAGTATCTACTGTTTCAGTTGGATCATTTGGAAGATCATCTTCATTATCACCTACACCATCACCATCTGAATCAGCCGTTTCTGATGCGTCATTTGGAAATGCATCTGCATTATCACCTACACCATCACCATCTGAATCTACTGTTTCAGTTGGATCACTTGGAAACGCATCTGCATTATCACCTACACCATCACCATCTGAATCAGCTGTTTCTGATGCGTCATTTGGAAATGCATCTGCATTATCACCTACACCATCACCATCTGAATCTCTTGTTTCAGTTGAATCACTTGGAAACGCATCTAAAGAATCTATAACACCATCTCCATCAGTATCTACTGATGCTCTAAGGTATTCATCTAAATATTCATAAACTTCAGTTTCTTGAACTTCACTTACGCCATGTACTGAATATAGTTCAACAAACGCGCTTGCTACTCTTCTAAACTCTAGACTATTATCATAGCTAGGTCTTACAACTTCTTCATTAGAATCTTCTATTCTAATATTGTAAACTATAACTCCACTTGGGCTGTTTCCTTTCATTTTAATACCTGAACTAGCTTGAATAGTATATGATGAACTATTTCCTCCAAATTCAGTTGCATCTCTAAAACCTGGAGCTCCTACTTCAATTATTACATAGTTTGGATTTTTAA